>Ga0209401_1001710_pt1 | contig 14476 bp, 36 predicted proteins | sample M_140807_MF_Meta_FD_187318 | JGI IMG/M metagenome (GOLD analysis project Ga0209401, IMG submission 187318) | Freshwater microbial communities from Lake Montjoie, Canada to study carbon cycling - M_140807_MF_MetaG (SPAdes) (version 2) | ecosystem: Environmental > Aquatic > Freshwater > Lake...
AGTGAAACCAAACTTAAAGAAGGATTACATTATTACATCGAAGAAGGCAATTACGTATTTACAGAGCTATATCATAGATCGCGCGGTTACTGTTGCAGGAATGGATGCCGACACTGCCCTTATACAATTAAGCTTCAGCGAAATAATAAAAATCTTAAAAAAGATTAGGACTTATAAAAATAAAACATTATATTTAAATAAGATCAAAAGCAAATCAATAACATGATCAATATCATAAAAAACTTTGAATTTTGTATGAGCAGAAAATATTCATTTTGTTACAGAAATCAATATACTGGTGAAGTGATAGATAGTGTAGATGCTGTATCTAGATTAGCAGCTGCTAAGTTTTTTGCAGCAAGAAAGCAATTGACATTAAAAGAGTTCTTAAAAATATTTACAATCTCAAAATAAATAATCTATATATGAAAAACAAAACAATTGCAGCCATTGCTGCCTTGACAATTATGTTCGCAGCATCTTGCGGACAAGCATCTTTAAACAATACATCGACAAACGATTCTACAGAAATCTCTACTGATTCAGTTGAATTAGTTATTGATTCAGTATATACCGATTCGGTGAACTAAAAGTTTTAGAAGATTAAATAAAGAGCCTGGAATTAATATTCCGGGTTTTTTTATGAACTTATATATCAATACATTAGATAATACTAAAAGATTTGTTTAGGAACTATGAAATAAATTCTTTAATATTATGTATAAATAAAAATAAATATGATATTATTAGGAATCGGGACAGCCATAATCCTTGTGGCATTATTAATTCAAGTAAATATTTTACAGAATCGATTAAAAGAGCATGAACGTAAAATGTTATCTTTAGCAGAAAGCTTAAATTTAATAGCTGATACTTTAGATAATTTAATACATGCACATAATTCTTTAATTGAAGACATTAATCAAGCAAAGGCTGAAATAATGGAAATGGATAATATTGATAATATACTTCCATTAGATTTAACTAATTCAATGGGCTTAGCATAATATTTAAATAAATGACAAATATGTTTATAACAGAATCAAAATCATTACCAAAGTATCATTTCGCAAGTACCATAGAACAAATGACTTGTGAGCGTATTAATGAAGCTCAGGTATCATTTAGATCACAGAACCCAGAAGGTCCAAGAATATCCCATAGCATAATACCAGCAGAAATTCTTTCTGTTAAGGAGCGTATGTTATATATTAGTAACGAAATTATTAAAGTAAGACAAAAAATATGAGTATAATTAAAGAGAACATAGACGCACTATACGATATGTGGTGGAACATATTGGGTTATAGATTAAGAAACTTTTATCGATCAATCGTGAACGTGATAAGGTGGTTGCCGACCATATGGAAGGATAGGGATTGGGATGATTCATATATCCTTACTATACTTCAAACTAAGTTACAATTCCAATCTAAATACTTAGCTGAGAACAGTCAGCATTATTATGTTGGTAATGATGTTTATTATATGAATGTATGTATTAAATTAATCGAAGCCATTAAGGAAGAAGTATATGTTTCAGAATATACAGACTACCATGATACAGAATATTATTTTGTAGATTCAGATAAACTAGGTCTTTCAATAATGAAGCATAATAGAAAGAGTGAGAAGTTTAATGATTACTTCCTAAAATATCCTTTGATCTATAAAAAAGTTATGAATGGAGAAGGATGGGTGGATATTAATAGATTTAAAGATAATGATTTTGAATATCGTCATGCCATCGCAATGAACATAGCTCATATTAATAGTGCGCGAGCTAAAGACTTACTATATAGAATCTTAAGAGATAAGTTATCATCTTGGTGGGATTAATAGATAAATAATAATATTAAACAGGATAGAGTAAAATCTATCCTTTTTTTATGTTTGGTCATAATTATATTAAAGAAACAATTATTATGGCATTAGAACCAGGATATACATACTCTACCGGCAACGTAACAGGTAGCACGGGACCATTAGATGTTAAAAGCAGTACATCAGCACCTTTAGTTGATTTTTCTAGAACAGTAACCGCAACGGGTACATTAACTGGCCTACCTGCAGAATCTAGCCAACAAGTAAATATTATTAATTCATCAGCAGGAATATTATATGTTTCGGTTAATAGCGGAAGTGCTATTTCATTACCTACATCTACAGGCGCATTATTCAGTACTATAAATACATCAGTAATTAGAATATCTGGATCAGGTGCAATTGGATATATTGTAAGTAAATAATATAAATATTATGGGAATGCGTAAGAAAAAATATTATTCATTATCAGGATTGAGTAATATAGAATCTGCATATACTCCTGCATTTTCTTCGGCGCCTACTGTATATGCATTTGGCGTATATACTGATTGTCTTTCTCAACCAACTCCTATATATTCAATATCTTCAGTATTAAATATTGGAGTTAGCGTTTATACCAATATAGGATTAACAATTCCTTTTTTTAATGGTGGTTTTAGTGAAAATTCATTTCCTGGGCCTATTTTATCAATAGGATTAGCAACTAACCCAAGCGGATTAATTATATCAAATACTGCTGACATTGGTGGATGTGGATAATAATTCATACAATCTTAATACTAAAGAGTAACTTTCCGGTTGCTCTTTTTTTATGTTCTTATATATCAATCCATTATAGATATTTTAACTTTTCACTAGGAAATATAACATATTTTTATTATTTTTAAGTATGATGAAGATAAAACAAGAGAAAGGACAAAAGATATGGTTCACATCTGATACCCATTACCATCACACAAATATTTGCAGAGGAATAAGTAATTGGCCTGAAAATGAATGGACAAGGGACTTTGATACTTTAGATGAAATGAATACCGTAATTGTTAATTCCATTAACTTAAATGTTATGGAAAATGATATTTTATTTCATTTGGGAGATTGGTCATTTGGAGGTTTTGAAATGATAGAGGAGTTCCGTAACAGAATTGTATGTAAGAATATTCACTTAATCTTGGGCAATCATGATCATCATATTGAAAGAAATAAAGGTAATGTCCAAAGTTTATTTAGTTCAGTCAATGAATACTTAGATCTTACAATAGATGATTATAGATTTATATTAATGCATTATCCAATAGCAAGTTGGAACAATATGAATAAAGGAGTAATTCATTTACATGGCCACGTTCATTTACCTCCAGATAAAAAAATATCAAAGGGCAAAGCAATGGATGTTGGAATGGATGGAAATAATATGGAACTATATAGTTTAATGGATATTATTAATATAATGGATAAACAACCTATTGCAAAATTATCATTACCACAAGATCATCACGAACCTAAATAAATAAAAGTTATGAAAACAATAGCGCAACAATTAAATGTTAAAAAATTCCCTTTCGAAATAAAAGATGACAATGGAAAAGTAATTTATCGTGAAGATTCTCTCGGATATTGGCATAAACAAGAATTTGATTCTAATGGAAATAAAATTTTTGATGACGATTCTGATGGAAATTGGTATAAACAAGAATTTGATTCTAATGGAAATTTAATTCATTATGAAAATTCTAATGGGTATATTGAAGACCATAGACCAAAGACTGTTGAATTAACTATGGATGAAATAGCAACTAAATTTGGAATTAATGTTAAAGATTTAAAAATAAAGAAATAACAATATGGGAAATTTAAGACAAAGTATGACTGATGAGGAATGGTATTCATTTGAATCGAAGCCTTTTCCAAAAGTCAATTATACAAGAAGTGAAGTAAAGCAATTGATATATGAATTCACAAAGGATGCAATGATAACTGATGTCCCATCAACGGATGTATGGATTAATAATTGGATAGAAAGGAAATTAGAGTTATGAAAATAGAAGAGGCATATGAACATCTTATGGTAGCAGTTAAAGATTATCATAACTGGAATACCATTACAAGACAAGCGAAAGCATTAATAAGAAAAAATAGAGGTAGAAAGAAAATAAAATTATGGCCATGAAACAAATAATATTAGTAAGAGGATTGCCAGGATCCGGTAAGAGTACATTAGCTAAGACATTAGCAACTAGCGGATACCATTTTGAGGCTGATATGTTTTTTATGAAGGATGACGCATATAAATTTGAGCCAGAACTAATAGAGAATGCCCATGATTGGTGCAGGAATCAAGTTCAACAAAGTATGGCTATTAATTTAAACTTAATCGTCGTATCAAATACATTCACTATGGAATGGGAAATGATGCCATACATTGCTTTAGCTAAAGAATATGGATATATAGTCCATACAATTATCGTAGAGAATAGGCACGGAAATGAAAATATCCATGATTGTCCTAAACCGACAATAGACAAAATGAGGGCAAGATTCGAAGTATCTTTATAAAAAGGTTGGTACTTTGAATTGTTTTCATTATCTTTAAGTATAATAAAAATATAATCTATAATATGAAATGGTTAATATTACCTAATAAACAAGTTATGCTAATAACTAAAATTCGTCCTAATGATGTATTAGGATTTATTTTAGATGAAAACCATAAACTCTCACCTTATAGATATATAGGTAAAATAATTATAGAACAGTTTGGTTTATCAAAATAAATAAAAGTTATGATTTACAAAATAAATAAAGATATGTCCTCAAAGGATATAACTAAAAAAGTAAAAGCAAAGACGATTATATTATATGTCGCAATAATCTTATTAAGCTCACGCGTTGCATATTATGAATTTTCACCAAGACATCGTATATCTTACAGAGATAAAGTTAGAGTAGATACCTTTGAGAGATTAGCAATTTTCAAGCATGGGTTGACAAAGATTACGGTAGATAGAAATTCAAATATTCCTTCGTTCTGTAATAATCCTGGAGCATTGAGACCGAGCAGCAATGATAAAATAAATTCATTAGCCATAGGTACGGTAGAAGCTCCTTCAGGTCAATTCTTATATTTCCCTAATAAGGAACTAGGATTTAAGGCTTTGAAAATATTATTGACGACCGTATATAATAATCATACCATTCAGAAATGTATTTATGCCTTTGCTCCACCCCACGAAAATAACTCTGAATTATATATTTCAAAGTTAACGGCAGCACTAGATTGTTCAGCAAATACATTAGTTAAAGACTGTAACATACAAAAACTAATGGTCGAGATATCAAAGGTAGAAGGATTTAAATCAACGAAATAAAATGACGATAGAGCAAATAGCATTAGAAGAATTAAAAAATGTGGGTGATGATGGATTGTTTCCTAATCATTCTGACGGAGATATATGGGTAAGCGGTTTTATGGCCGGTTATAATTATAAAGCAGCCCAAGATGAGTTAGAGCTTTGGGATATAACATTGAACGATGGATTGGAAGATGAACCCTTTATTTAAAAATAATATGAAATATAAATTAACGACAGATCAAAAAGTAACAATAGTTTCAATAATAATAGCATCAGCTATAATAATAGCATCATTAATATTAAACAGAGCAATATAATGAAACGTAAACCAGATATAAAAGATTATATAGTTATTGGGCTTTTAATTAGTTATGCCCTATATATATTTGTATTAGCTATACTTACAATCAACAGTCACCAGTAAACTAAAAGGTTGTTTAATTGAAATAAACCATTTATATTTAAGTATGATAAGAATAATACTAATTTCATTATTAACTATCACGTCCTGTGATAAAATAGAGATTGGTATATATGAAGCACCTAAAACTCAAGATAAGTCAACCTTAACTAAACTAAAAACTAAAAAGAAATGGAAAACCAAAATAGCGTTTGTTTCGTTGCGAAGATCAATGAAATCAAAGAAATACCCGGAGCGGATAATATCGAGCAAGCAATCATCGGAGGATGGAGTTGCGTTACCAAAAAGGGCGAACATAAAGTAAATGATATGGTTGTGGTTGCAACTGTAGATGCTGTCATCCCGTTAAACCTATCTGATAATTTAGGGGTGACTAATTACTTACGTAAAGGTCAAAGAGTAAGAACAGTTAAGTTAAGAGGAGTATATTCAGAATGCTTAATTATTCCTATTTCATATCTTAACGGTAAATTGACTATGGGTCAACGAGACCTTAAAGAAGGTATGGATTGTATGGAATTACTTGGCATCTTTAAATATGAACCGCCTGTTAGACAAATACAATTAGCGGGAGGCCGTAAAATAAAATATAAAGATAATCCAAACTTTAAAGTATATTATAAGTTTCCAAATGCTAAGAACGTAAAGGGTATGTTTACTGAAGAGAACTATGTTCAAATAACCCGCAAAATTCATGGTACTAACGCCCGATATGGCATTATAAAGAAAACTAAATTATCTTTTATAGATAAGGTACGAAAGTTCTTTAGACTGGCGGATGAGTGGATTGATTATGAATATATTTATGGCTCGCATAATGTTGAGAAAGGATCTGATACCCAAGGATTTTACTCAACAGATGTTTGGAGAACTATAGATGAAAAATATGGTATCAAAGAAAAATTATGGCACTTTGCAAAATTAGCCGAAGCAAAATATATTGGTGATGGAATGATATTGTATGGTGAAATTTATGGTGCGGGTATTCAAAAAGGATATGATTATGGATTGGATGATATTCATTTCTCAGGATTTGATTTATATGGTGATGGTGGATATTTAGGTACCGAAATGACATATATGGTAATAGCTGATGAATTAGATTTACCACACGTAGAAGTTCTTTATGAAGGTCTTTGGTCTCAAGAAATACAAGATAAATATACATTCAATAATTTTATTAACGGAACTAAAACACCTCACGAAGGTATTGTTATCAAACATGTTTCGGGAGAACGTGATAAGATATATAAATGTATTAATCCAGATTATTTAATATACGCCGAAAAGCATAATGTAGAGGATAGTCATTAATAATGGAATATTCTACAAGGCTTTTATATAAAACCAAAATGCATCCTGAGATTTATAATTCAAATATTTCTATGGATCAAAAAATATTTCTTCAAAATCAATTAGAGTATTTGGGAGGTAATTTTGATTCATTATTAGAAGATATGGAAAAATATGCTATACTTTCTGATATAGAGGATTATGAAAATGCTGCTATAATTAGAGATTATAGAAAATCGATTAAAGAACCATTATCAAATTAACTATGGAAATTAAAGGTGTTACATATAAAGAAGTAGAGAAGGAATTTAAAAACTTAAAACCGGACTTACTAGATGAATATGCAAAATACTATGGATGTTTTATTAAAGATGAATTAGTTGGCATTGTTTCATATGTTGAGCATCCTGCAGTTATTTATCTTTGTCATGCATATGTTAAAGAAGATTACAGAACTAGAGGCATATATAAACTCTTATGGAATTACAGAGACTCTAAGATAAAAGAAACTAATAAGACAGTATACGCTCATTGTAACGTAGACAGTTTAAAGTATTTTATTAATAACGGATATGTAATTGAAAAGGCATTATTTAAAGTAACTAAAAATTAAACAATAAAATATATGGTAGTAAGTCAAGAAATTTTAGATACTTTCATTTATGAGGTATTAAGCAATTCATTTGCAGTATCAGATCCTTTAGATCAAACACGATTAATAGGATATTATGGTACGAAAGCTAAAGCTGAAAAAGCTTTAATTAATTGGATCGATAAGGAGAATATTGGTTTTGAATAACGAAAAAAATAAACCACCATACGTCTCAGACGATTTCCAAATTGGCCCTGATGGTGCTTATGAATATACTGAAGATGAGATGACAGAGTTTTTAGAGTGGGATGTTACGTTAATGGATGGATTAGAAGATGAATAAACGAAGAACAGATAATGAATAACATTGATAAACAATACACAGACCTATTACAAGATATTCTTGATAATGGAGTTATGAAAAGTGATAGAACAGGAACTGGAACTATTAGTATATTTGGTAGACAAATCCGTCATAAAATGAGTGATGGATTTCCTTTACTCACAACTAAGAAGATGCCATTTAAAACTATCGTAACTGAGTTGCTATGGTTCTTACGTGGTGATACTAATATTAAGTATTTAGTTGATAATGGTTGTCATATTTGGAATGGTGATGCTTATAAGAGATATGAAAAATGGGATGGGAGTGGATGCTTATACCCTGAAGAATTGACACAAGAAGAATTCATCAACAAAATCAAAACAGATGATGAGTTTGCTAAGAAGTGGGGGGATTTAGGTCCAATTTACGGTAAGCAGTGGAGAAAATGGGCAGACTATTATAATGGAACGGCTGAATATACGGACCAAATCCAAAACCTAATCAACGACCTTAAAACAAATCCAGACTCAAGACGATTAATGGTTAATGCTTGGAATGTAGCTGAATTAGATCAAATGGTTCTTCCACCTTGTCATTATGGGTTTCAAGTTTATACAAGGGAGTTAAGTGTTAAAGAACGATTATTTTTTGTTAACAAAAGCGATGATGAGTATAACAAAGCTTTGTCTAATAAAGAACAATATGAATCAATTGGATTAGATTTTGAATTGGCATTGACTAGTAGAATGAATGAATTGAATATCCCAACTAGAGCAATCTCCCTAATGTGGAATCAACGTTCAGTAGATACATTCTTAGGTTTACCATTCAACATTGCTTCTTATGGATTGCTATTATTAATGATAGCTGATGAAGTTAATATGGTTCCTGATGAATTGATTGGAAACTTGGGTGATGTACATTTGTATTCAAACCATATTGAGCAAGCTAAAGAACAGATTGGTAGAGAATTGAGTTTGGAAGAAAGAATTAGAATTTATGCTTTAAGAGAAGGACAAACATATGAGGAATTTGTAACTAATTGGGATACAGAAAAACAATGGTTAGAAGATTTATCTGACACTACAATCCCAACCCAAACAAGAGAACCATATCCACTACCAACAGTACACGTTAGAGATGGTATATTCTGTAGTTCAGTCAATGATGTTATTTTAGAAAACTATCAATCACACCCAGCAATTAAAGCACCATTATCAAATTAGTAGATATTTATTAATATGATACGATTAATTGATTTACTAAAGGAATTAACCGGGACATGGCAAAATGTTGATGGAAATAATATAAAAAAAGATACTATACTTACCTTATATCATGCTACAGAAAACAGCACTCTACAAATAGAGAATAAACCAATACATTTAGGTACTAGAGATCAAGCTGACGATAGAATTGATATGTTATGGGATTATAGTCCTCAATATTATTTGTTCCAAGTTAAAGTCAAACTTACTAATCCATACCCAGAAATTTTATGGGATGTAGATACTGGAATGGGACATGCTTCGAAAGATTTTACAAAATATGGAAACTATAATGAGTATGTATATTTTAATACAGCAGAAGGATTTCCTGAAATGAAAGATGAAAATTTTTCTTTATTTATAATAGATTTTAAAAAATCTTATATATCAAGTAAGCTAATAGATGTTATAAATACAGGTCATTAAGATTATAACAAAACAAAAATAAAGGTTGTTTATTTGAAATAAAGATCTTATATTTAAGTATAAATAAATAATAAAGGTTATGACAAATAAAACAAAAGCAGCAATGTGGACAGCGATCCTATTAATTGCATTAACATTTTTATCAGTGTGTATTACTTGCTATCCAAGAATAGCTTTATATGTATTTGCTGCCGGTGCATTTGCCGTGGCAATATCAATGATATATCATATGATTTTAGCGATTTTAGGAGACCAATAATATGATATCATTTGAACCATTAATACTTTCATTAAACGTATACCGTAAGAAGCATACTATTGAAATGACAGATTCAGCCTCAATAGAAGAATTATATGATGCATTCAATGCTTTATTGATTGGAATGAGCTATAATCAAAAAACTATCGATAATCATATTATTGATCGAGCCAATTCAATAAACAGATATAATCCAGAGTCCGAATAATAAAAATAAATAAAATATATGAGTAAAGTATCGCATCAATTAAGGTTCGACTGCCTAATGGCATGGATCGACCAAACTAAAAAACAAAGTAAGTACGGGAAGAAAAAACCTGAGACCGAAGAAGTATCAAAGTATAATAAAAAACCAAAGAGATAGATTATGGTATACGTAAAAATAAAAACGGACAATATCGAATTAAATATTTCGAGCGATAACGAAAATATCGAAACCGAAGATTTTTTACAATCAATGAAATCAGTCATTGATATGGTTGTTGAGGCTGAAAGCGATATAACATATAATAATCAAACTCAACCGGATTGGGATGCAGAAGAGCAAAAAGAAACTTTTCAAAGTATAATGAGCAAAGCTGATTTATCAGGAACTGCACCGGTTTCACAGACTAATAGTATTAATGATTTAGTATCATCATTCCTAGATATGTTGAAAGATATTAAGCCTCAACCTCAGAAAAATGATGAATCTAAACCTTCAGATTCAGATCAAATAAATGCCATTATTGAAAAATGGAATAGCTACGGCAAGCAAAAGTAAATAAGACGATCGTATTGAGCATAAAACCTAATTATCTATATTCTTATAAAGATGATTATAATAAAGCTCAATACGATCATTATTCCTTATTAATTCATTATAATACAATAATATAAATGGAATCAAAGAAACAAACAGCAGTAGATTGGTTAATTGACCAACTTGAAAAGTACGAATTATATTCTAAAATATCCTTTCAGTGTTTAAAGGAAATTGAACAAGCCAAAGAAATGCACAAGGGGGAGATAATTGATGCCCATGGTGACCAATATGATTATTCATACAGTCAAATAGACCCTAGGAAAGTAACGGGTGAACAATATTATATCGAAACCTTTTGCCAAATAAATTAAAAAGGTTGTTTAATTGAAATAAAAAGCTTATATTTAAGTATAATAAAAAATTAAAAAATATGAATATCGTAAACATACAAAATGGAAGTAGAAAACCAAATACATATATTGGTTTAAATGTATTGGCTGCAAAGGCAGGTACATTATTATTAGTGACGAGTGAGTGGTCTAATGCTGGTGAGATATTAATGAGAGTAGATAATGACAAGAGACCATTAGTTACTTTGAAGGATGGCAGTTTATGGGGAACATCGTTAGAATCGTATGAATTTGAAGAAATATTAGATTCGGTAACAATAAACTAAATTATGAAAACCCAAACAGCAAAAGAATACTTAGAAGAAGCAGACCAATATCTATTCAAATCAATTACTAATTTACATATTGCAAAAGAGCAATTAGAGGAATTAGAGGATATGGATGATGATGAATGGAATTTGGCAGCAGATATTGAAACTGAAATATCTAATTTAATTAAAGTACGATTATCAATTAAAAAACTATTATGAGCAAACAAACAGCAGTTGACTTTATAGTTGATAAAATATTTAAACATAGTAAAATACCATTTAATAAAAAGAATTGCCCAACATTGTTTAAATTTATTGAAAAAGCCAAAGAAATGGAAGAGCAACAAACAATTGATTTTGCAAAAGATTGGTGGGGCGATGATTCAGATATGTCAGCTAAACAATATTACAACGAAACATTTAATAAATAAATTATGAGCAAACAAACAGCAGTAAAATTTTCAATATTTCAATGGTTAATTGGAAATACAAGAAAGTATTGTAATTCATGTAATCAAATACAATATCATTCTTGCGACCAATTAAGAGGCTACACTTGTAAATGTGGGGCTAATAAATTAATGGATTATTTTATAGAAAAGTATAAATAAAATTATGAGCAAACAAACAGCAGTTGAATGGTTAGAACAAGAATTTATTGCCCTGCAAAATTATAGCGTAAATGAACTTGGATTATTTTTAAAAGCCAAAGAAATGGAAAAGCAACAAATAAATAAAGCTTGCTATGATGGTTATTATCAAGAAGAGCTATATGATATTAGAGAATACTATAACGAAACTTATAAATAATCTTTCTTAGACATATAAAAGTCTAAAGGATTACCAACCAATTGCGCAAAGCAATTATAACAAAGCATTTGTAAGTTATCAATTCTAAAGTCTTTCCAATCATTATTAATATGGTCAATTAACAAAGGAACCTTTCCGGTAGCCATATTTCTTTCCGCATAACCGCAGCAGGCACAACGAGCTATAATAATATTATGAGTAAATAAAAATTCTTTTAGTTTCTTTTGGGTATAATGTTTAACATCCAAGTTATTAGAATTAAGCTTATTAATAATATTATTCTTATACCATTCGCCCCAAGCTTTTTTTCTTTTTAATTCTTTTAATTGAATTAAACGAGCACCCTTAAGTTTATTAGATCTATCGGCGAATAACTGAAAATATGTTTTATGTCCAAATTCAGCATTAGTATAAAGTGTGGCATATTTTCTAAACCTAGCCCAAGAAACATTTAAATATTTCGCAGCGTCCCTATTACTATTAATATTAGGTATATTATAGAATACGTGTTTAATTTCATGCTCTAATAAAGGAATATAACGAATCTTATTTTTATTGGTAGATAAGTCATTAATAGAAGTATTTAAATTAAAGTGATTAGAATGAATAGCCTTCTTCTTAATAGGCTCAGGAGGATTAAGACGAATAGAAGAAGCATCAACCCTATAAGAACTATCATTAAGATAATAAGGGGATAAGGACTCATTATCAAATGATAACAAAGAAGAAGTGCTATTTGTATTGGTATTAATATTAATCATAACGGTTTAATCGAAACATATAAATAAATACCAGGGAATAGAATTAGTATTAAAGATGATTGTATTTTAGTAGTACTTAATATCCGTATATACATAAAGAAGGGTTATAAGAAGAGAAGCAGTAGCACTGGGAAATGAGTATTAGTAAGGAAATGGGAGGAATGTGCAAGATATAGGCTGTCCCTCCGCCCGGAACAGTATTTTTTATATAGAAAATTAGGTTTTATCACATAAATTCATTATATTATTACATATCAAAAGAGAAAAACCAAACCTAGTAGCACTCCCTAGTAGTACAGTTCAGTAGTACTCCGAGTCTTCATAGCGCAGTTTTTACTCGTTTGTACAGGCAAGTAGCACATATGAGCCATTAAGTAGCACGGGCCAGTAGTACAGTTCGTTTGTACAGTATGTTTGTACGGGTATATATGATAGTCTATCCCAGTAGTACAGGTAAGTAGTGCAGTCTAGGGCGTCTTCATAGCGCAGTAGTACGGCAGTTTGTACGGTTAGTAGCACATACTGGCTCTAAGTTGGATCGATCCGGGCGCGTCCTCATAGCGCAGTTTTAACTCCATTCTAGTAGTACAGATCAGTAGTACAAAAGAAATATAAAAAAAGATTAGGTTATATGAAATAAATTCATTATATTAAAGTATAGTTAAATAAATAAATAAGTTATGACAAACGCAGGATTAAGCTCGTTAAGGTCTCAGATCGTTGAGATGGAGCTAAAAGCAGAACATTTGGAGAATTTCCAAGAAATTACTAACGACCTAAGAGAGAACTTTACTTCTATGGATTATATCCGCAGATACTCTCATATAGGACCACGTAGCCAACGTACAAAGTTTTATGGTACTAGTGGATTAAGTAACTCTACAGTTTATCGTATGAAGAACAGAGTAGAAATGACTAACCCTATGTATACAGTTCGCAGAGCTGGTACAGGTGACGTTGCTGTTTATTTCAATACTCAGTACTAGTTAGTAATTAAATGAGAATATAGGATCTTCTTCAACGGAGGGTCCTATATCTTCATGTTCAGTAAGTTTATTTCGTTAGTACTTAACCCATTATAATAAAGTTTAACAATTCGGTTGGATCCTATTATAATAAACCCTATATTTAAGTATAATAAAAAAATAAAAAGAATTATGATATTAGAAAGTAAAATTGAAGTAGGACAAGTAGTAGCTTTTAAAGATACTAAAGGTGATCGTGAAAAGAATGGTTATTATAGAATAACTTCTTTAAGAGGTGGTAAGGTTAATTTAGGAGCCATATTTGGTAAAGGTATTTATTATAAATCTATTCCAATAGATGAAGTATATGAATGCCAAGATAAATGGTATGCAGCTTGGAGCCAATCAGAATCTTATATGTGTATGTAGGCCAACAAAAAAAAAAGATTCCTATCTAAAAGAAAAAGGTAGGAATCTTGATTTAAAGGTTATATATTTAAGTATGGAAAAAGATAAAACATATTTTGATGGCATTATGGTTGGAGTGTTAATTACAATATTAATATTTACAGCTTTTTTAAGTTTAGTTTTATATAATTTAAAATAATATATGGATATTACATTAGAAGCATTTTTGCAAGACATTTGTCAAGGAGTATATGGACCCTCAGATTTAGATTATGATCAGGTATATAGATTTGGCCAAAAAGCTAGACAAGAGGATATAGATACCTTAAAAGTATTTTATTGGGATTTTACATCCGCAGCAG
>Ga0209401_1001711_pt1 | contig 14471 bp, 16 predicted proteins | sample M_140807_MF_Meta_FD_187318 | JGI IMG/M metagenome (GOLD analysis project Ga0209401, IMG submission 187318) | Freshwater microbial communities from Lake Montjoie, Canada to study carbon cycling - M_140807_MF_MetaG (SPAdes) (version 2) | ecosystem: Environmental > Aquatic > Freshwater > Lake...
CCAGGGGCAAGGAACGGAAAACCGGCAGCCGGCTCCGTCATGAGGGACTGTAACGGAACATTGCGGCTTCTGTGAAGCGGATTTCATGAAGTGGGCACTTCGTGACGAAGCCTTGCGGTGGGGTTTCCCAGCTGGGGGGCAAGGCCGGTCTCGCCTCCAGGGGGTCTTCAGCGGCTTTCGTCTCCGAGTGGTCCCGCCCTAAAGCGGGTACCGCTTCCAGCGCGTCGCGCCATCCAGCGGCTCCCGTCTGCTGTGGGTCGCGATACCCAACAGCTCCCGTCGGCCGCGAGTCGCGGCTTTTGGCGCTCCCGCCTTGAGCCGAGGACACCGGTGGCGGCTCCCGATCTGCAGCAGCCACCACATGCCACGACGGTTGTTGTCGACACAGAGCGTTGCTGCCAGGACGCCGAGGCTGAACACCAGATCCAGTTGCCGATCAGGTCCGTATGGACACCTCCCACCCCTATTGCCATTACCGCAACCTCAACGAGCGGATGGTGATCCTGCGCTGCGTCGGACCGGAGCAGTTCTTCCACGAGAAGGTCATCTTTCCCTTCGAGGATTGGCTGTTCACCTGCCCGCCCACCAGTGACGTGCAGATCTGGAGCCATGGAAGTGGCGGCACGGAACTGCTCGAGGCTTTCCCCGCAAGCGACCTGCTGGTAGATGAACACCAACCCCTTGAGGTCAACCCCCTGCTGGGCCTCGGAACCGAGGGCCAAGACGAACAGCGAGGCCTAGCCATCGCCGGCTGAACCAGCCGCCAGACCAAGGCGGGGACAGTCGGAGCGGAATCAGTCCAACGGGATAGCCCCGAAGCGAAACCCCATCACCCGATCAGCGCGACAGACCCAGCCGACTGAGCAACCCGATGCTGCGGGTAGCGCAACGCCGCATCGGCACCGATCCCCCCGAACAGATCCGCCACGAAGGGATGGTTGGGGAGGGTGGCGCGGGTGATGTCCAGGTCATGGCAGAGATCCAGACCATGGGTCCGGCCCAGGCGGCGGTAGTCCTCCAGCGCCAGGACGCATCGATCGTTCCGCAGGTGGCCTCCATGGCCGAGGGTGCCGCGGCGCTCGCGCCCTTCTGCCTGACCAGCAGCAGCTTCATGGCTGGGGTCGGCACGCAATCGCTGAGCGCCAGCCGGCCGCCGGGCCGCAGCACCCGGGCGCACTCGCGGAAGAACTCCTCCCGGCTCGGGAAATGAATGATGCAATCCACCGCCAGCACTGCATCGGGCTCGCCATTGCGTAGGGCAGGCTGCAGGCATCGGCGGCCCGCCAGCGGAGCTGGTTGTCCGGTCGGGCCAACACCCGTGCGGCGGCCCGCTCGAGCTGACGTGGATCGATGTTGAGACCGATCATCTCCAGACCGGAGAAACGCTCATTGAGGCTGGCCACCGTGCCGCCGAAGCCGCAGCCGGCATCGAGGATGCTTACGCCATCCGCCACCAGAGCGCCGTCACAAACACCAGCTGTCAGAACCGCTCATCGCCCGCTTCACGACGCCCGAGCAGGAAGTCGAATGAGGGGAGTGAGCGGGCAAGAGCCGCGGGATCGATCACAGCGGGTAGCCAACGGCAGCGACCTTAAACAGGATGGATCCCGTACCCGGATCGCCGGAAGGGTTCCCCACAAAGAAGTGAGAGAGTGGCTTCTTCCTCCAGCATCGCCCTGTGCCCGCTTCTGAGCAGCATGACCTCGTGGGGGGTGCCTCAGGTGATCCATCGGCACGGCGCCTCAGGATGAGCGAAGACCAGGGGCCGCAGTTCAGCGAATCCAGCACCAGCTCCGATCTCCAGAACTCACCCACACCAACTCCGGGGGCCGAAGGGCCGTTGTTCGTGCCCGCCGGCCCGATGCCCTTTCTGTTGCTGCCCGGCGATGGCCTGCTGCTGATCAGCACAGCCCTCAAGCTCTGCCACATCGATCGCACCGCCAGCCAGTGGCTCGGGCTGTCGCCCGAGGCGCCCCTAGACCAGCCCATCGCCGAGCTCTGGCCCGAACTGGCCGAGACCCTGCTCAGCCTCGTTCCTGACCTGGCCAACGGACCGCGGGACCAAACCCTGGCGTTCCAGAGCCGCAGCGTGGAGTGCCGCCACTTCCTCACCGATGACGGCTACGGCGTGGGGCTGCTGCTCACGGATCCGATCCAGGGGCCGACGCGGGAGCAGATGCGCCTGCTGGGCACCCTGCTGGAGGCGGTGCAGGATTCCGTGCTGGTGACCAGCGCGGAACTACTCGACGCCCCCGGCCCTGTGATCCTGTACGCCAACGAGGCCTTACTCAAGCAGAGCGGCTTCCCACGCCACGCGATTCTCGGCCGCAGCCCCCGGATGTTCCAGGGCCCGGAAACTGATCAGGCCGAACTGCAACGCTTCCGCGCCGCCCTCGATGCGTGGCAACCGGTGGAGGTGGAACTCCTCAATTACCACCGCGATGGCAGCCACTACTGGACCGAGATCAAGGCCTCGCCCCTGGCCGATGCCCAGGGTTGGTACACCCACTGGGTGTCGGTGCAGCGCGATGTGACCAACCGGCGCCGCACCGAAGAGCGCCTGCAGCTGCAGGCCTTCAGCGATCCCCTCACCGGCCTGCCCAACCGACGCGGCATGACGGACCATCTGGAGATGTGCCTCGCCGACAACGATGGACAGGTGACCCGGCTGGCCCTGATCTTCTGCGATCTCGACCGCTTCAAGGAGATCAACGACCGCTACGGCCATCGGGTCGGTGATGAGCTTCTGCTCGAGGTTTCCCGTCGCCTGCAAAGCCAGCTGCGCTTCGGAGACATCCTTGCCCGCATCGGCGGCGACGAATTCGTGGTGGTGGCCCAGAACATCAAGGAGGACAGTGATGCCTATCTGCTGGCCGAGCGGTTGCGGGCCTGCCTGGTGCATCCCTGGATCCACGAGATGAAGGAATTGCCCGTCTCGATGAGTTTCGGGGTGGCCACCACGCTGGGCCGTGGGGTTTCCGCCGATGAACTGCTGCGGCGGGCCGATCTCACCATGTATCAGGTCAAGGCCGCCGGCCGGGATGGGGTGGCCCTCTATGACCAGGCCGTGGATGAACAGGTGCAGGAGAATCTCACCGTGCTGCAGCACCTACAGCTGGCTCTGCGCAACGGCGGCCTGAAGCTCCACTACCAGCCGGTGGTGGACCTGGAGAGCGGCGAGCCGATCGGGGTCGAGGCCCTGGTGCGGCTTCAGACCCCCGAGGGGCAGTCGATTCCGCCCGATGCCTTCATCCCCCTAGCCGAGCGCACCGGACAGATCCTTGCCCTGGAGCGCTGGGTGATCCACGAGGGCCTCGAGACCCTCGGCCAATGGCAGCGGCAGGGCCTGAAGCATCGGCTGGCGATCAACGTGAGTCCCACCCATCTGGAGCGGGGCTCACTCGTAGAAGACCTCTTCAGCCATCGCGACCGCACCGGTGTCGACCTGCGGGGTCTCACGGTGGAGGTCACCGAAACGGTGCTGCTGCTGCTCCAGGACCGGGCCAGCACGGTACTGAACCGGCTGCGGGAGGCCGGGGTCACGGTGGCCCTCGATGATTTCGGCACCGGATACTCCAGCCTGGCCTGGCTAAGCCGCATCCCGATCGATGAGGTGAAGATCGATCGCAGCTACATCACCCAGATGGTGCATGACCCCCGCTGTCTGGTCCTGATTCGAGGCTTCATGGGGTTGTTCCGGGAGCTGGGCCTGCGGGTGGTGGCCGAAGGGATCGAAACCGAACAGCAACGCCAGCTGCTGTTGTCGATGAACTGCCCGAACGGCCAGGGCTGGCTGTTCGGCAAGCCGGTTCCCTCGGGCAAGCTGCCCTGGAGTCTTGAGAAACAGACCCGCTGATCTGCCCTCCTGGCCCCGATCCGCCCTCACCCCTGATCCTTCCGTTGGAGATTGATCCGTCCGCTCCCCCATCCGGCCCACCGGCAGCCCCGCCCGAAGCGAGGAGCCGTGAATCCGTGGCGATTCCTGCCGATGCCAAGGGTCTGCCGATCCTGCTGCGGGTGATCGGTCCGGCCTACCTGGTGGCGGTGGGTTACATGGATCCGGGCAACTGGGCCACCGACCTGGCGGCGGGCTCCACCTATGGCTACCGCCTGCTCTGGGTGGTGGCGCTCTCCAGCCTGATGGCGGTGCTGCTCCAGTCCCTCTGCTGCCGCCTCGGCATCGCCACTGGCCTCGACCTGGCCCAGGCCTGCCGGCGCCATCTGCCCCGCGGCTGGGTCATCCCCCTCTGGCTGCTGGCCGAGGTGGCGATTGTGGCCTGCGATCTGGCCGAACTGGTGGGCACCGCCCTGGCCCTGCAGCTGCTATTCGGCTTGCCCCTGCCGATCGGCGTGCTGCTCACCGCCTTCGACACCCTGGTGCTGCTGGGATTGCAGCGCTTCGGCATCCGCCGCCTTGAAGCTCTGGTGATCAGCCTGGTGGCCTTGGTCGGCTCCTGCTTCGCCGTGGAGATGCTGCTGCTGCGGCCGGAAGTGGGAAGCCTGCTGGGGGGTCTGGTGCCGAAGGCGGTCAGCCTGCGCGATGGCGCCCAGCTCTACCTGGCGGCGGGCATCCTGGGAGCCACGGTGATGCCCCACAACCTGTATCTCCACTCCTCGCTGGTGCAGACGCGCCGCTGGAGCCCAGGCCCGGACATGCAGCGGCGAGCCCTTCGATTCGCCAACCTCGATGCGGTGATTGCTCTGGGGCTGGCCTTTCTGGTGAACGCCTCGATCCTGGTTCTGGCGGCCGGCACCTTCCATGGGCGCCCCGGCGACCCGGTGACCGATCTAGCCGAGGCCCATCGCCTGCTGAGCCCGCTGCTCGGCACCGCCGCGGCCGGCTGGCTGTTTGGTGTCGCCCTGCTGGCGGCAGGGCAGAGCTCCACCCTCACCGCCACCCTGGCGGGCCAGATCGTGATGGAGGGATTTCTCGAGATCCGTCTGCCTCAGTGGCAACGGCGCCTTCTCACCCGCTGCCTGGCCCTAGTGCCCGCCCTGATCTCGGTGCTGCTGCTGGGCGACCGGGCGACCAGCCAGTTGCTGATCCTCAGCCAGGTGGTTCTGAGCCTGCAGCTTCCCTTCGCGGTGGTGCCCCTGGTCTGGTTCTGCGGTCGGGGAAACCTGATGGGCACATTGCGCGCTCCAGGCTGGCTGCAGGTGCTGGCCTGGAGTTCTGCCGCGGCGATCGTGGCGATCAACGGCGCTCTGCTGCTCAACCTGGCGGGATGGTGGCCCGGCGCACCGGCCACCACCTGAAACCGTCCCGCGGGGAATCAGGGGCGCAACCTGCTGGAGCGCAGGAGGAAATAGGCAGCAGCCAGGCACACGATCACAGCGCCAACGCCCAGAAGCATCACGGGGTCTTTCTCATGTCCCGGTGGCATCACGATCACCTTCCGCGCCACGGCAGTGAGGGCCGTGAGCACCACCAGTTCCGTCTGGATGGACTGATCCCGCAAATAAGCGGTGAGGTTCTGCAGCACCTCCAGACCGATCAGCAGCAACAGGAGCCGGTCCAACAGGATGATTAGCCCGTCATCCAGCCAGTTCTGCCCCGGTTGAACCAGGGCCTGGGCGGTGCTGAGGACGAGCTGCAGGGTGCCGGCCACCAGCACCACGATCAGCACACCCGCCAGCACCCGGGAAAGGTTGCGCTCAAAGCGTTCGATCAGCTCGAGGAAGCTCGGGGGTTGGCGGAAAGACATCGGAGAGGCCGCTGCGGCGGGGAGCTGATTCTGGAGCTGCGGCGGATCCCCTGAGCCTGGCGAGGCTCCAATGATTTCGGGATTTTGCCGCTCCCGATTTGTGGAGCTGTGCAGATCCTCTGGGCCTGGCTGCGTTCCAGCGGTTGCGCAATCCCCCGGACCCGATTCTGGGGGCACAGGGGATTCCCTCGCCTAGCCAAGGATCCTGTGGCCCTTGCCGCGACACCGCGGCAGGGGCAGACCCGAACCATCCGGTCAGGCCGCCGGTCGGATCGGAGCCAGCCGCCAGCCGCCCTCACCCTCAAGTGCCAGTTCCCAGTCATGAAACGCGCGCAGGCTGGGTCGATGTCCCACGCTCACCAGCGTGGGACCGGCCCCCACCAGCAGGCCATAGAGGGCTTCCTCCGCCGCCAGATCCAGGGCGCTGCTCGCCTCATCGAGGATCACCAGGGCAGGCCGGCGCAGCAGCAGGCGGGCGAAACCGATCCGCTGCTGCTCGCCGCCGGAGAGCACCCGAGCCCAGTCCTCCTCCTGACCAAGATCCTGATGGCGCCTGGCCAGGCCCCCCAGACCTACCTGCTCCATCAGATCCCGCAGTTCCCGATCCGAGATCGCGGCTGCGTCAACGGCGGCCGGAAACAGCAATTGGTCCCGCAGGCTGCCCAGGGGCAGAAAGGGTTGCTGGGGCAGCACCAGGGTCCGCTCCGGGGAGGGTTGCTCGAGTCGGCCGGCCGCCGCTGGAGCCAGACCACAGAGCACCCGCAGCAAGGACGTCTTGCCTGAGCCGCTGGGTCCGGTGATCAACAGCCGCTGGCCCGCCGCGAGCTGAAGATCGAGGCCCTCCAGCAGGGGGCGCCCGCCGCCGGGATGAGCCACGGCCAGATCCACCAGCCGGAGATCGGCCTGGCCCGGGGAAGCCCAGGGGTTGGAAACATGTGCGGATGTGCCCCTCGGCTGCTGCAGCGTCGCCGACGCCATCGGCAACCCCGACGGTTCTGAGGACTTCAACAGCTCCGATGACGCCGTTGATGCCGAAGTTGGCGATGACGCGATGGTCGTGCCTTCTGCTTGACCTTCATCCGCCTGGGAGCTCACCACAGCGGCGGGCGCCGCCGCGAGAACCGTTTCGAGATCGACGATGCGATGCAAGCTGGCGAACAGACCGGAAACAGCCTCGGCCCGGTCGATCAGGAAGGACAGGGAGGCCTGAACCTGACCGAAGGCGATGCTGCCCACGGTGAGGTCCCCCAGACTCACCCGGCCGCTGAAGTAGGCGGTGGAGAGCACCAAATAGGGCACAAACTGCATCAGAAAGGCATACAGGCCGGTGCACTGCTCCACCAGGGAGCGCCAGCGAATCAGGCGCTCGAAATTGGCCAGAAGCGCAGCGAAACGACGGCTCAGGCCCTGATCCACGGCCCCTTCGCCCCGCAGGAAGGCGAGGCTCTCGGCGTGGCTGCGCACATGAACCAGGGCGTAGCGGTAGTGCGCCTCCAGGGCCTGCTGACGGAAACCGAGCGCCCCTAGGCGTCGCACCAGCCGCAGGATCAGCCCATTCCCCAGCAGGGTGGCCACGGCGAGACTGAGCACCAGCCAGCCGCTGATGTGGAAGAGCACCAGGATGTAGGCCCCCAGCGCCAACAGAGAGGAGCAGAACCCGAAGAACAGGTTGGTGGCGCCGCCCACGGCCAGGGGCACATCATCGGCAATGCGCTGGTCGGGGTTATCGATGCGCTCCTGCAGGGTCGGATCGGACTGAAGGTGGTAATACGACTGCCGTGCGAGGTAGGCCTGCTGAAGATCCACCGTGGTGGTCCGGCGCCAGGCCAGGGCCCAGCGTTGCTGGCCGTAGGTGTTGAGGAACTGGATCGGCAGGGTGAGCAGATAGATCCCCGTCAGGCCGGCGGCAGTTCCCCAGAAGCTGGCCGCGCTGCGCTGGTTCAGGGCCTCCATCACAGCGCCGTTGCCCTCGGTGAAGGCCACATCCACCGCGGTCGCCACCACCAGCAGGCTCAGCAGTCCCGCAAGGGCCCACCAGCGTCGGCGCAGGCCGTCGCGCAGGCGGCGACCCAGAGCCCCCAGGGTCAACCAGCCGAGCAGCGCCAGCGCGCTCAGCAAGGGAAGGTGATGGCCGTGGCCCGCCCAGGCCAGCAGCGGGCCCAGATAGGGAAAGGCCAGCTCGCGCCGCTCCGCCCCCAGCAGGCGCTCAGCCAGCAGGGCGGAGCCCCCCACCAGCAGCGCCGCGGTCGCCAGAGCCAGGGCCGCCGCACCGATCAGCTGCCCGCTGGCCCGCCACCAAGCGCCGCGGCGACGCCAGGGCAGCAGGAAGCCCGCCACCAAGGCCTGCAGATCGCGTCCGAAGCTCAGCAGGAACGGCGGCATGGCCGAGCTGGACATGCGGGATCAAGACAGCACAGCGCTGACTCTGGACCGGCCGGCCCGCCGCCCGTCCTCCGCATCAAGGCGGGGAAGCGAGGCTCGCGGCATGAACCCTGATCCGATCTGGATTCCAGCAGAGTCTCTGGAGCGCAGCTTCAGGCTGCCGCCGCCGCGTCGTCCTGCAACCGCCGTCCAACAATCGTCGACCAGCGACAGTCCTCCAACAACAGCTCTCAAGCAACAGCTCTCAAGCAACAGACCTCAAGCAAGAGCCGTCGAGCAACCGCCGTCCAGCAACCGCCATGCCTTCCCCCAGCGTCCTCTTCCTGAACCTCTTTCTTGGCTCCTGCGGTGCCGCTTACATGCTCTACGGCCGCCGCAACGACCATGTCCTGGCCACAGTGTGTGGTCTGACGCTGATCGTCGGCCCGGCCTTCATCGCCGCTCCCTTGCCCCTGCTGCTGGGGGCCGTGGTGGTCATGGCCATCCCGTTTCTGCTGCGAAACTGATGTTTCTGCGCCGAAGCTGACAGCCAGGGCGTCTCTGCATACGGTGCAAAAAAAGCCCAAGCCTGCCCCGACCATGGGCCAGATCGAGCATGCCCTGATCACCGCGGCCTACAGGATGGCCAACGGCACCGTGCCGGAGGAACACAGTCGGCCCGTGGATCCCACCCTCGACTGCATGACCCAGGCGCTTGAGGAAACCTGCCGGATCTACGGCTTCAGTGAGCCCGACACGGCTCGCTTCCTGATGAGCTTCGCCCTGCGGGTCGGACGGCTCAATCCTGAGATCAGCAACCGGCGGCAGATGCGGGAGGTGGAGGCTCGGCTGATGTCCGCTTGTGGCCTGGTCAGCACTCCGGCCGACGAGGAGAGCTGAGCCCACCCTCTTCAGCCTGAGGTGCAGACGGAGCAGCAGAGCAGGAATCCGGCGGACCCGCACCATCCGCCGCCTCACGATCAGCCGCCGCGCCGGCCTGCTCCGGTGCGATCAGATCCGCGGCCCGCCTGGCCTCCACGAGCAGCTGCAGCAACAGCCGCGGGTCCTGCCGCAGAAGCTCGCACCAATGGCTCAGGTAGGCGGCGTGGTTGGCGGTATCGCTGCCGATCTCCAGCCGTTCTCCCAGCAGCACGGCCCCAAGCTCGGCCACCAGCTCCTCCTGGGCATAGGCCGGCGACCCGAACCCACCCGAGAGATCTCGATTCAGGCGCCGCGGATGGCCGCTGGAATGAATCGCCTCATGGGCCCAGGTCGCCAACCTGGCGGCGGCGGTCTCGAACCGGCCGGCCTCCGGTAGCTCGATGCAATCGGCAACGGGGTGGTAGCAGGCCATCGGACAGCCCTCGACCACCGGAACGGGCCAGGCGGTGAGCACCGATTCGGCGCTGCTGAGGCGGTCGGGTTCGCTGCGATGGGCGCGGGCTGCCCTCGCTCTGCAGCGAGCGATCCGCTCCACCAGAGCGCGGCTGGCCTCGCCATCACCGACCAGATCAGCGGCGTTGAAAACCACCACCGGCCGGAATCCCACCCCGGGGCGGCTCCGAGCAAGGGGGATGACAGGACTGCCCCCGGTCGCTGAGCCAGCCTCGGCTCCGGGAACGGCTCCTGTATCCGGTCCGGCGAGGGCTCCGACATCCGGCCCATCCAGCACCGGTGCCATAACCCCAGCGGAAGCGAAGGGCAAGGCGATTCCGCTCGCCAGCGGCCGCAGGATCATCACGCCCCGGCTGCCGCGCCGCGGGGCCAGACCAAGCCGCCGGGCCTCGCCCCAGCCGCACCAGTAGGGCAGGTTGGAGCCGCGCAGGTGCATTCCCAGAGTGAGCAAGAGGGGATTGGACCCCCGATAAGGCTTGCCGCTAATCAGATTCACATGGCAGCCGGCCTCCTGCCGCCAGGGCCGGCGCCAAGGGGTCTGCCCCGTTTCCATCAGGGCGATCAGGTCCATCACCAGCCGTTCCTCTGTGCTGGCCGGCTGGCGCCCCTGACTGGTGGCCAGTTGCTGCTGCCGACCAGCAGAGCTGGGAGACAGCGCCAGAGGATGTGGCGAAACCTCAGATCCAAGAAACATCGGGCGAACGAAGGAACCATCCCCGTTCCAGTTCCACCCCCCGCTCATCCGAGGATCCAGAAGAGGCCGGCGTCAGGCCCACTGACAACGCGTCGGATGCGCTGCACAAGAGCTCCTGGCGACTATTTCTATTCGCCTTCATCGGATGATCGCTGCCGAAGCGATTTCACAAAGCCGGAATGTCTGACGCCTTCGGTGATTACCTGCACAGCATCGGCCGGCTTCCTCTGCTCACTCCAGCCGAGGAACTTCACCTTGGTACAGTAGTCCAACATTGGCTATCCAGCCCTGATCCAAAGCCAGGCCTTGCCCGTCGTGGTCGCCGGGCGATGGATCGAATGGTGACAGCGAATCTGCGGCTTGTTGTTTCGGTGACACGTCACTATCAAACCCGCATCCGCCATCTGCAGCTCGATCCGCTCGATGTGGTGCAGGCCGGAACCCTCGGACTGATCCGGGCAGTGGAGCGCTACTCCCCCACCCGTGGGTATCGCTTTTCCACTTATGCTTACTGGTGGATCCGCCAGGCGGTCAACCGCCACCTCCACGAACAGTCCGGCGCAATCCGCCTGCCCTCCCAGGTCACTGGCCTGGCGATGAAGGCCCGCTTTTTGCAGTGCTCCGAGGCGCGGGGGCTGAGGCTCTCGGAACTGGCGGCTCGGCTGGGGGAAACCGAGAAACGGCTGGCCTTCGTGCTGCGGGTCACCCATGAGGCCCATGCCGTGTCGCTCGACCAGCCGGTGGGGGGCGAGGAAGGGGAGGTCTGCCTGGGGGACCTGATCCCGATGCCCTCTGCCCTGCCGTCGCAGGAGGACTATGGCTGGCTGCACGGGGAGGTGGAACAGCTCGAGCCGATCGAGCAAGAGGTGCTCCACCTGCGCTTCCGGGAGGACGACCCCCTCTCCTTGGCCCGCACCGCCGATTGCCTCGGGCTCACCAAGGAGAAGGTGCAGCGTCTCGAGCGCCAGGCGTTCCACAAACTGAGGCGGCGGGTGCTGCCGATGCTCGAACCTCAGCGCGGCACAGCCTGCAGCGCCACGCGGTAGTCCATCGAGGAGGCCACCCCGGTACCGCGAAAGGTGCCGATCACAGGAGCGGCCAGCCGATGGTCGGGCGCGGCGGCGAGCACCACATGCCCATCAGCCACCGCCAGTCCCAGGCTGGGGTCATAGGCGCGCCAGCCCGCGCCGGGCAGATACACCTCGGCCCATGCATGCAGTTCCTGCTCGGTGACCTCCGGCGGATGGTGCATCGAGTAGCCGCTCACGAAGCGGGCCGCCAGACCGAGGCTGCGGCAGGCGGCCACGTAGAGCATGGCGGTGTCGCGACAGGCACCGGTGCGACCGGCCAGGGTTTCGGCCGGGTCCATCGGATCGCCGTCCGGCCTGCCGACATGGTGGAAACCATGGTGGATCGTGTCGGCTAGGGCCATGAGGAAGGCCGGCGTGGCCTGGTTCACCCCGGCGGCCAGGTCCGCCGCCCAAGTCGCCACCGCCGCGTCGGTCGGCTCAGCGGCCAGGAAAGGCGCCAGGGAAAGGGTGGTGGCAGGGTCATAGCGAACCGGCAGCCTGGCGGCGGACGGTTCGGTGATGATCCAATCAAACGGGTTCTCCCGCAGGGTCTCCACCTCCATCGTCACGCGCAAATCGAGCTGCTGGCGGAGGTCGTCGAACCAGAGCACGATCGTGGCGTTGCCATCCGCATCCAGCCCTTCGCTGCGACCCCGGGACTCCCCATCCAGCTCCAGGCTGTGGTGCAGCAGCCGCTGGGAGGAATCCTGGCGGGGGGTGAGCCTCACGGTGTGCGGCTCGAGAAACACCGGACGTTCGTAGCGGTACTGGAGGCTGTGCCGGATCCGAAAACGCATGGCGGGCAGGGGTGCCTGGCGAGGTCACCAGGATGTCAGCTCCGCATGGGGCCTGGGTTCAGGCCAGGGCATCCCCAAGGCTGGCGCGGAAGCGATCTCCCACCGCATAGGTGGCCAGGCGCTCGGATCCGAGGTCATCGACCAGGGGAAAAAAACGCAGCGAGAACCACTGCAGGAAGAGATCAAAGCTGCGGGGAGATGGCCAGAGGTCCCGATCGCCGCACCAGAGATCAAGCTCCGCCACGAAGATCCGCTCATAGAGACTGCCGAGCAGGGCCATGGCCGAGGCATCGTCGTCGTAGGTGGGGATCAGATAGAGGCTGTGCTCATCGGCAACAGTCTCCATGTCCTGGCGGGTCCAGAAGGGCCGGCTCCATTCGCGCATGGGGGATTTGGGCGCCACGGCGATCGCGCAGCGGTTGAGAACGGCCATGGCCACGGAGTGATCTTCATCACGCTAGCGAGCCTGGACGTTGGGATTTTCGGTGTTCCCGCGGAAGTTTCCGCCCCGCGGCGCGGGTGGGGATCCTCCGCCCGATCCAGCTCGGACACGCTGAAGCGATCGGCCCTGATGCAGCATGGACCCGAGGGCTCCGCCGACATGGGCATCACCGACGAACTAGCCAAAGAACGCAACCGCGCCGCGGCCGAGCGCACCCTGATGGCCTGGATCCGCACCAGCCTCTCGCTGATCAGCTTCGGCTTCGGCCTCGACAAGATCGTGGCCGCGATCCGATCCGGTGCGAGTGGAACCGCAGCTCATGCCCAGCTTTCGGTCCGGCTGGTGGCGGTGGCCTTCGTGCTCACCGGCATCCTCGCCCTCGTGGCGGCCACCCTTCAGCACCGTCGCGTGATTCTTCGGCTGCGCCGCAGCGACTACACCTACCTCGAGGAGCCCTCCATCGCCCTGGCCACGGCCGTGCTGCTCACCCTGATCGGGCTGGTCACCCTGGGCATGCTGGTGGCCGGGGCGCTGGTGGCCTGATTCTGGCCGGACCTGTCAGGACCATGCCGCTCAGCGGAGCAGGCGGCGCTGTCTCAGCGTGTCCCGCGGCAGTTCGCCGAACAGATTTCGGTAGTCACGGGCGAAATGACCAGCATTGAGAAAGCCCCATTCCGCAGCGAGTGAACCAATGCGCACCTGATCGGGATCGGCCTTCACCAGAAGCTGCCGCATCCCATGGAGGCGGTGGAGCTTGAGGTAGGCCATCGGTCCCATGCCGAGGTGCTCGCGGAAGCCCTGAATCAGGCTGCGGCGTGAGGCATGGGCCTGTCGACAGAGGTCCGCCAGGGTGATCGGTTCGAAGGGCTGCTCATGCAGCCACTGCTGGGCCGCCTTCACAATCTCGATCCGGGCGGGTGGAGGCTGCAGCCGGCCCGCCTGGCCGGCCCCATGAATCAGCGCATCCAGCACCAGGGGAAGCAGATCCTCCAGCACCAGCCGTTGGGCGGTCGCCGTGCCAAGACGCCCGGGATCCCGCTCCACCAAGGCGAAGATCTGGCGCAGGTACTCCCGCAACCCCTCCCAGCGCTGCGGATCGATCACCAGCAGGTTGGCGCGAAAGGCCTCCTGCTGATCGAAGGCCCCGCAGCCCAGCCGATCCGCCCAGGCGCGCAGGGATGCCAGGGGGATCACCATCACACCCAGCACCACCTCCTGGGGGAGGGTGAGATGGACCTCCCGGCGGCTATCGAGCCCGAACAGGCACGGACCCGGCAGGGCTCGGCCGTGGGCCCGCAGGGGCGGCCGGTCAGGCGAGGGTTCGAGATCCAGGCTGATCGTGAGCTCCCCGATCGGCTTGGGACCCCAGCTGTGCAATCGCCGGTCCATCCGCAGCCGCAGCAACCGCAGGGGACCCACCCTGGCCGCCACAGCCCCTCCGGCTAGGAGGCCTCCCTCCAACTGCAGCAGCTGCAACGGGAGACCCAGGCGCTGCACCACCATTTCCATCTCCTCCACGCTCGACCAGCGCAGCGGTGGCGGCGCCGGAGACGGGAGCGAACCGGTCTGGTCGGGGAAGGCCTTGCCGGGAGGGGTCATCGCATCACCCGCCGCTTGCCAAAAGTTGTGCGTTTTTTGAGCATGACAAGCGCATTGGGATCGGCACAATGCCTGTAGCAGTCATAGACATCCCAATCCTCTGGAAACCTAATTCCTCCAGAGCGCCCCCCTGACAGACCAGCCCAATCCCAGCCGGCAGTCCCTCACAGCAGCGTCCCGCCGAGTGGTGTAAATCCTGAGGAGCAGCACCGGCGTAGCCGGTGCTGACGGTTCGCTGCTCAGATCCCCTGCGGGGCAATGGGTGGGCCGGTCTGTGACCCTGGTTTGAGTACCACCTCCAACCTGAGAACCAGACCATGCCCATCTCTGATTCTGTCGCCACCGAGCTGACGCAGCTGCTTGGCAGCGGCACTGCCGGTGAGCTGATCCCCGAACTGGTGCGCCAGG
>Ga0209401_1001713_pt1 | contig 14467 bp, 17 predicted proteins | sample M_140807_MF_Meta_FD_187318 | JGI IMG/M metagenome (GOLD analysis project Ga0209401, IMG submission 187318) | Freshwater microbial communities from Lake Montjoie, Canada to study carbon cycling - M_140807_MF_MetaG (SPAdes) (version 2) | ecosystem: Environmental > Aquatic > Freshwater > Lake...
GATCTGTGGTGGCACGAGCTGGTGGATGCCCAGGCCCCTGAGTGCCCGGCCGAGCCCATAGCCAGCGAAGATCGCCTCTTCGTGCTCTACACCTCAGGCTCCACCGGCAAGCCGAAGGGGGTGGTGCACACCACCGCTGGCTACAACCTCTGGGTTCACCTCACCTTTCAGTGGATCTTCGACATCCGCGACGACGACATTCATTGGTGCACCGCGGATGTGGGCTGGATCACCGGCCATAGCTACATCGTCTACGGCCCGCTCTCCAATGGCGCCACCACGGTGATGTATGAGGGTGCGCCGCGGCCCTCTAAACCCGGCGCCTTCTGGGAGGTGATCCAGAAGCACCGCTGCACGATCTTCTACACCGCCCCCACGGCGATCCGGGCCTTCATGAAGAGCGGCCGCGCCGTGCCTGATCAGTACGACATGAGTTCCTTACGCATCCTCGGCACCGTGGGGGAGCCGATCAACCCCGAAGCCTGGATGTGGTATCGGGATGTGATCGGCGGCAATCGCTGCCCGGTAGTGGACACCTGGTGGCAGACCGAGACCGGCGGCGTGATGATCAGCCCCCTGCCCGGCGCCACCCCCACCAAGCCCGGTTCGGCCACCCTGCCCCTACCCGGCATCAGCGCCGACATCGTCGACCATGACGGCATCTCCCAGGGCCCCGACCAGGGCGGCTACCTGGCAATTCGGCGGCCCTGGCCGGGGATGTTTCGCACGGTGCACGGTGATCCGGAGCGCTTCCGCAAGAGTTACTGGGAGGAAATCCGCCCCGCCGATGGCAGCTGGCTCTATTTCGCCGGCGATGGTGCCCGCCGGGATGCGGATGGCTACTTCTGGGTGATGGGGAGGGTCGACGACGTGATCAACGTGAGCGGCCACCGTTTGGGCACGATGGAGATCGAGAGCGCCCTGGTGAGCCATCCGACCGTGGCCGAGGCCGCCGTGGTTGGGGTGCCCGATGAGCTCAAGGGCGAGGGCATCGTGGCCTTCGTGACCCTCGAGGCCGGGCGCAGCGGCGACGAAGCCCTGGTGGCAGAGCTGAAGAAGCACGTGGGCAGCGAGATCGGCCCGATCGCCAGGCCGGATCGGATCACCTTCACCGATGCCCTGCCCAAGACCCGCAGCGGCAAGATCATGCGTCGCATCCTGCGGGCCCTGGCTGCAGGCCAGGAGGTGAGCGGCGACACCTCCACCCTGGAGGACCGCTCGGTGCTGGATGCCCTGCGGGTGTGAACCCTTGTCAGGCAAGGGCAACTCCGGCCGCTTTCAATAAAAATCCCCGGTGGTCCATTACCGGGGATAGCGATAACGGGTCTCAGATTTCGCTACCCGAGCACGAGGCAGTGATCGACAGGATCACATGGCCGAGGTTCAACTGGCGCGGAGCAGGGCCGCGGAGGGCAGGGTGTGCAGATAGAGCAGCCAGAGGCTGCCGATGCCGGTGATGCCCACGAAGATCCACTGCCAGTCCTTGCCGGCATCGCGCAGGCGGCGCACCGACAGCGAGATCGAGGGAACGATCGTCGCGATGGCCCAAAGGGAGTAGATCCAACCAAAGAAAGTCGAGGCGTTGCTGAGCAAGAGCAACACAACGCTGATGATCAGGTTGGCCAACACGAACCACCAGTAGTCGCCGCGGTCCGCGCGGCCGCTGTAATCGAAACTGCGCTTCCAGGCCGATGTGAAGGCGTTGATCAGCTTGTCGGTCACGATTTGGTAGTCCTGCAAACCGCTTTACCTTGCCGGCCGGCTGACGAGTGTCAAGATCCTGTGACGGAACCCTTACCCAATCGTGCCTGTCACGATCAAGACTCCCGGGAGCTCAGGGGGTTGGCGGCTCCTGGAGTGCCCAGCCCCCAATGCTGTCCGCCAGCCGCTCGAAGCGCCGTTGGCGGGCTGGATCATCGGCCCAATCCCCGAGCAGGTTGCGGCGCAGGCCGGCACTGGCCGGGGTGAGGTGATCGCCGGGCAGTTCGATGAGTTCGCTGGCATCGCTGGGCCGCTGGCGCAGAGCCTCCAGCAGCCTCGGGCTCTGGTCGAGGTCGTCGCGGCGGAATCGCACCAGCAGGTTGCGGCTTTGGCGGTAGCTGCTGCTGACCAGCTGGAGCGTTTCCTGGGGCGAGGGGCTGAATTCACTGCGGAAGCCCAACTGCTGGCCCACTTCCGCCAGCAGGGGCACGGAGCGCTCGGCCGAGAAATTGTTGAAGCTGAGGGCCACCAGGGCTGCGCTGCGCCTTCCCCCATCGGGGGCCAGCAGGTGCAACTTGCAGCCGAGGCTGTGGCCGAGCCGCAGCACCCGCTCTCCCGCAGGGATCTCAAAGGATGCCGATTCCCGCGCAGCCCCCTCCCGATCGCTCCGGAAGGCACGCCAGGCGTCATTGGCCTGGCTCTGGTGGTCGAAGCCCGGCACGTAGCTCCAGGCCCGCACCCGCCATCCCTGGAAGGCCAGGGCTTCCAGTAGGCGGCGGTAGCTGAGCTGGGGCGTGGCGGCGAGGTAGCTGCCGCCGATGAATTCGATCCGGCCGAGCCCAGCCCTGTGCTGATCGACTGCCGTGCTGGGTGGGTCGAGACACCAGATCGGGCCCCGCTGCCGCCAGAGGGCTTCAGCCACCGCCGGCCGTCGGAGGCTCGCTCCGGATCCGCTCCAGGGCCTTGATGGCTTCGCGGCGGTGGGCCGGGCCATCGAGCAGGTTGTTGAACACATGGCGGATCACGCCATCGCCGTCGATCACGTAGGTGACCCGGCCCGGCAGGAGCCCCAGCACGCTGGGCACACCAAAGGCCTTGCGCAGAGCGTTGCTGCGGTCCACCAGCAGCGGAAAAGGCAGCCCATGGCGGGAAGCGAAGCGGCGGTGACTGGCGGCGTCATCACCGCTCACCCCCCACACCTGGGCCCCAAGGGCCTCAAGGTCGGCGAAGCTGTCGCGGAAGGCGCAGGCTTCGGCGGTGCAGCCCGGGGTGTCGTCTTTGGGATAGAAGAAAACCACCAAGGGCGCTCCACCGAGCTGGTCGCTGCGGCGCTCGACACCCTCGGCATCCGGCAGGGCGATCAGGGGCGCGCGATCCCCGGCTCCAAGGGCGGCGGCCATGGCGGCTGATTCAGACATGGGCCTTCACCCTAGGCAGCCCCAACCCCCCTCCGCCGGGCCAGCCGATCCTCCTCGAAGGCCCCCATCTCCGCCCTCCCCCTTGCAGGGTCTGGGAGCATGGGGGCAGGAGAACGTTGGTGATGGCCGATCAGCCTGGCCTCTGGGAACAAAGCGATCTGCTGGGATTGCTGGGGGCGGGCCCTCGGCAGGCAAGCCCCCAGAGCCTGGATCCTGGGCCCCACCCACAGGCGGGTTCGCAGCCCAGCTCTGAGCCTGATTCCCAGACTGGCGATCAGCCGACCCCCCAACCCGGCAGCCCGCCGGGTCCCCAGCCGATCGCCCTACCCAGCCTCACGTCCTTGGCTCGCCGCTCCGGCCCAACGGCCCCCGAGCGGATCCTGATCCTCGACACCGAGACCACCGCCCTTTCTCCCCAGGAGGGCATCTGCATCGAAGTGGGCGCCGTGCTCTTCCATGTGCCCAGCCGTTCGGTGCTGCAGCAGCTCTCCTTTCTGCTGCCCTGTTCGAGCAATCCGGCCGAGGGCATCAATGGTTTGCCGCCGGCCGTGACCCGTCTGCCGCAGCCGCTGGAGGCGGCCCTGGTTCTGTTTCAGGCCCAGCTCAGGGGCGCCGAGGTGGTGGTGGCCCACAACGCGGCCTTCGATCGCCAGTGGTTCGGTCAGGGTTGCCTGCCGGATCTGCCCCTGCCCTGGATCTGCTCGATGGAGGACATCCGCTGGCCCGCCGAGCGTCTCCTGAAGCCCAATCCGTCCGTGCGGGATCTCGCCCTGGCCTACGGCGTGCCGGTCTGGGCGGCCCACCGCGCCCTCACCGACTGCCAGTACCTGGTGCATGTGTTCGAACGTTGCGCCGATCTTGAGGAGCTGCTGGTGGCGGCCCAGGAACCACGGCACCTTTACCGGGCCCGCCTCTCCTATGCCGAGCGGCACCAGGCCCGTGAGGCCGGTTTCCGCTGGAATGATCCGGTTTCCGGTTCCTGGAGCCGAAGGCTCAGCCAAAAGGAACTGGAAGCGTTGCCGTTCGCGGTGGTGCGGGTGGAACAGGAGCTGAGCGTGGCAACGCTCCCTCAAAGCGCCTGAGGTCTTGGCTGCTGCATGGGTCCACCGATTCCCTTCGGATCTCCGAAGTTCTCCAGCAGTTCATCCCCCCCTGCCGGATGGCGGGGACAACCTGGAAGGAATCGGGTGGTCTGTCCCATGCTCGGCCCTCCGCGTCCGCCGGCTTTCTTCCAGGAGAGGGATCCCCTGCTGGATCGCTTGCGGCGCTGGCAGAGGGCCCGCACCTGGGCCCGGCTGATCCGGGAGGCGGAGGCCCTCTGGTCTGTGGATGTGCGCATCCTGCACCGCCTGGCGGCCATGGAATTGGGCCAGCTGCTGGAGGAGGTGCCGCCGCGCTTGAGGAGGCGGGTAAACCAATGGCTCAAGCGCTTTCACACGGCAACGCGGCTGCGCTGAGCTCCGCCATAAAAAAACCGCCTCAGGAAGGGGCGGCAACCAGCTGCTGGTTGTGGTTGTATGCCGGTGAAATCGGAGCGGCGGGATTCGAACCCACGACCCCCACTACCCCAAAGTGGTGCGCTACCAAGCTGCGCTACGCCCCGGCAGGAATGAAGTTATCACAGCCACCTACCGCAGTCTGCTGGAACGCTTCTGGCGTTTTCGCAGCCTGCGCAGCAGGCGGGCCGTGAGCCGATCACGGGTGAATGAGGCGTAGCCGTGCAAGCCTTCGGATCGGGCCAGTTGGCGCAGTTCCGCCAGGGTGAGCGAGGCCAGGCGGAGTTCCGGTAACCGGATCCAGGCCCCGGAGGGCTCGGGTAGTTCGGAGCCCTGGCGCCCCTCCTGGAAGCCGAACAGGGCGCCTCCGGCCATCCACTCCGGCACCAGCACAAACAGCACGGCCAGCAGGCCGTAGAGCTCCACCAGACCTCTGGGCAGGGGGTGGAACTGGCGGGGCGTCTGCTGGGAGGGCTCCTCGGCCATCAGATCAGGGGGCGGTTGCTGGTGGGTGTGGCGGGAAGCTCACGCCATTGCAATGGGCTTTGTTTGGGCCCCGGAGCCAGCCGCACACTCCAGAACACGAGGGCGAAGCAGAGGATCAGGGTGACCAGCAGGCCAAGGATCACGATCCGATCGGGCAGGGGTTCGGGGGGGGGATTCATACCTCTTCGCTGCGCAGGCAGATGATCTGACGTGTGGATTGCTCCAGGGTGAGCACGTCACCCTGAAGGGTGACGCGAAAATCATCGTTGCGGAAACTGAGTTCGCCACCGCTGGCGGGCTCCCGGAACAGGGTGGAGCGAAAACCTCCGGTCAGCAGCGAGGCCTGGCTGTCGTTGCGCTCCACCACCACCGCGCCCCGGCCCGGACAGAGATAGCTGTGGCGCACGGTGTAGTTCTCCCACCAAGGGGAGCCCATCGGCCCGGGTGCGGCCCGTAGCGGAGCACCCCCCATGGCGCCAAGCAGGAGGCCGCCGCAGGAGGCGATCGCAACGATGTCCCAGTGCCGCATTCTTCGCCTGAACGCCGCCACGAAGGCAGGTTGGCGGTAAGCCGTCAGGTGATCGTGCTGCAGGGCTCGGGCTCGGGTCATGGCAGGGCGATCGGCGCGTTCTCCCCCCGCAGCACACAGTGGGCCACGGACCAGTCGTAGGAGCGCCAGACGGCAGTGGGGAGGCGATAGGAGGCCCCGACGAAGGGGCCCAGGAGGACGCCACTGGGTTGGGCGGAGCAGTAGGGACGGCTGCCGGGCTTGGCCAGGTACTGCTGGTGGTAGGCCTCGGCGGGGTAAAAGGTTTTGTCGGGTTCGATCTCGGTGGTGACCGCCCCGAAGCCTGCGGCGGCCAGTTGGGTGGCGTAGGCCTCGCGGCTGGAGCGGGCCAGCTCCAGGAGCTCGGGCTCGTTCACGAAAATCGCCGAGCGGTACTGGCTGCCGCGGTCATTGCCCTGACGGTTGCCCTGGGTGGGATCGTGGCATTCCCAGAAAAGTTTGAGCAGATCGCTGAAGTCGATCACCCCCCTGTTCCATACCACCCGCACCACCTCCGCATGGCCGGTTCGGCCACCGCAGACCTGCTCATAGCTGGGGTCGGCGCCCTGACCACCGGCGTAGCCCACGGCGGTGGTGACCACACCGGGGAGGCGCCAGAAGCCTTTCTCGGCTCCCCAGAAACAGCCGCAGCCGAAGAGGACCTCGCCTTCCCCCTCCCCAACGGCTGCCCCGATGGGTGTCTGGAGCACCGCATGGCTGAGCGCCTCGGCCGATCCCGACTTCCCCGGTTGGTTGTTGCCAGAGCCGGCGTTGCCGAGCAGGTCGCTGAACAAGTTGCTGAACACGGTGGTCAAGGGGGAACGCCATGCTGGCGCCCCAGGGAGCCTAGGCCGGTCCTCAGGTTTCCTGCTCTGGCACCAGGGCGATGTGGTTCAGCAGGGTTGTGGTGAACGCGAACAGCAGGAAGGGAAGCGAGAGGACCAGAATCAGGCCCACCCCCACCAGGGCGAAGATCGGCTTTGAAGCTCCCATCAAGGCCAGGCCGGCAGCCAGGCTCACGAAGATCACGGCCATCCAGATCAGGATCTGGGCGTAGATGTCACCGAAGGTCAGGGTGCAGCGCAGGTTGTAGAGGCGGTGGCTAAGGCCTGGCGTGGTGGTCATGGAGGAGGTGGGTGATGGAGCCCGGGCGAAGGCTGATCTGTGCTCAGGCCCGACACGGTGGTTCCAGTGAAGCGACCCCAGCGCCCTCTGCAGGGTTTGGGCAACATCTGTTCAGGCCGAAGGCGCCCTGGGCTCGATCAGCCCGGCGGGGTCCATGGATTCACGCGGTCTGCAGTTGCTCCGCTTGTTCCCGCTCCCAAAGCCGCCGGTAGGGTCCCGCTACCGCCAACAGGTCGCGGTGATGGCCTTCCTGCACCAGGCGGCCCTCCTCCAGCACCAAGATCCGGTCGCAGGCGGCTGCGGCCGACAACTGGTGGCTGATCATCAGCACGGAGCGCTTTCGCTGCCGCCGCACTTCCGCCAGGATTCCCGCTGCGGTGTTGTTGTCCACGCTGGCCAGGGCATCGTCGAGCACCAGCAGGGGCGCCTCCACCAGCAGGGCGCGCCCCAGGGCCGTGCGCTGCCGCTGGCCACCGCTGAGGGTGATGCCCCTCTCCCCCACCAGGGTGGCGTAGCCATCGGGGAAGCCCTTCACATCAGCCTCGAGACGGGCCTGGCGAGAGGCTTCCTCCACCCGCTCGATCGAGGCCCCGGGATCGCCGTAGCGCAGGTTGTCGGCAAGGCTGGCGGTGAATAGGAAGCCCTCCTGGGGCACCAGGGCCACCTGGCGGCGCAGATCCTCCAGGGCCAGACGGGTGATGTCGATGCCATCGAAGAAAAGCTGACCCGGATCCACCACCACCATCCGTCCCAGCGCCCGGGCCAGGGTGGTCTTGCCGCATCCCACCGGCCCCACCAACGCCACGAGCTCTCCGGCCTTGATCCGAAAACTCAGGCCATCAAGCGTGGGCTGCGCCGCTCCGGGGTAACGAACCGTGAGGCCGCGGGCCTCCACAACCCCCCGGGGCGGCTGCTCCGGGACCACCGGTTCCGGGGGTGACGTCACCAGCGACTCTCGCTGCAGCAGCGCCTCGATCCGGTCGAGGCTCACCTGGCCGGTCTGGAAGCTGTTGAGGGTGAACCCCAGCAGGGCGGTGGGGAAGACCAACCGCTCCACGTAGAGGATCAAGGCCACCAGATCGCCGATCGTGAGGCGGCCACTCTCGAGCTGGCCACTGCCGATGGCCAGCAGTAGCAGCAGGCTCACCGAGGCGATGCCCTCGAGCAGCGGGAAGAGGGTGCTGCGGGTTCGCCCCAGGCGCAAGGCGGCATCGCGGTAGTGGCGGTTGCGTCCCTCGAACGCCTCCTGCTCCATCAGCTCCTGGCCGTAGATCTTGATGGCGCCGATGCCGGAGAGGTCCTCCTGGATCAGCTCGCTGAGCTGGGCGAGGGCTTCCTGCTGCCGCCGCTGCTGCTTCATCATCCGGCCACCGAACAGTCGCACCACCAGAAACATCAGGGGATAGAGCCCCACCGCCGCCAGGGTGAGCAGGGGATCGATCGCCAGCATCGCCGGCAGGGTGAGGGCGTAAGCCAGGGCAGTGTTGGTGAGGCTGAGCACGGCGAAACCGAGCAGCCGGCGCACGTTCTCCACATCGCTGGTGGCCCGACTGATCACCTCGCCGCTGCCGGTGCTCTGCACAAAGCTGGGTTCCTGCCGCAGCAGGTGATCAAAGATCCGCTGCTTGAGATCGGTCTCCACCTGCCTTCCGACCCCGAACACCAGAATCCGGGACCAAAGGCGCACCAGGCCCATCACCGTGGCCAGCGCAATGATCAGGCCCGCTTTGAGGAGCACATCGGTGAGCGCGAACCCCCCATGCAGGGCATCCACGGCGTTGCGCACGATCAGGGGCAGGCTCACCCCGAGCAGGTTCACCACCAACAGGGATACCGCCCCGAGCAGCACCGTGGTGCGGTAGGGCCGCAGGTACTGGAGGATCCGTCGAAGCCGCGGTCCATCCATGCGATCGAAGACCCGATAGGTGGCGCCTAACCTACGCAGCCCCTACGGAGTGCCAAGGCCATGCCGGAGAACCCCATGCCGGATCAGAGCCATCCGCTCCATGCGATCGATCGGCAGGTGATCGATCAGTTGCTGGCGGCCACGACCCCTTCCGAGGAGCACCTGGTGGATGCGGCCCGCCTGCTGCATCGCTACCACGGCTTTCCCGGTGCCTCCGACCTGAAGGACGACCTGGAGCGGGTGCTGCGGCTCTGGGGACTAGACCGAATTGCCCTGCGGGAGCGCACGCGGGCCCTCTGGGCCGGCGGCTACCGCCCTGGCCTCGCCGCCGGGGCGGAGGCGGTGGGCTCCGGCTTTGATACCGCCGCTGCCGAATCCTGAGCCATTGCGCGGATGCTGGCCAGAATCGTCGTTCCCGGGTGATAGTGGGAACGTCCCCATCACCCGGCCCGGTGTGCCTGCACCCGGGCTTTTTTTCTGGGTTCCGCCCAAGGATCGCGCTGCCTCCGCCTGATTCCAGCTTTCCGGGGCTCTGGTTCCGTTTCCGCCGCCCCTCCGCGATGACCACCGCTTCCCCTTGGTCCCAACAGCTCAGCCTCCTGCTCGAGGGTCGGGATCTGGAGGCCGACCAGGCCGCCGACCTGATGCGTGGTTGGCTGGCCGGCTCCATCGAGCCGGTGCTCACCGGTGCCCTGCTGGCCGCCCTGCGCAGCAAGGGCGTAAGCGGCGCTGAACTGGCCGCCTTGGCCGCCGTGCTACGGGAGGCCTCCCCCGTGCCGGCCGCCCGGCCCGCTCTGCCGCTGGTGGATACCTGTGGGACCGGCGGCTCCGGCCTCGACAGCTTCAACATCTCCACCGCAGTGGCCTTCACCGCCGCCGCCTGCGGCGCCCATGTGGCCAAGCACGGCAACCGCAGCGCCAGCGGCCGCGTGGGTTCGGCCGATGTGCTCGAGGCCCTGGGCCTGGATCTGGCCGCGCCGGCCGAGCGGGTGGTGGCTGCCCTACCGCTGGCGGGGGTCACCTTCCTGTTTGCGCCCGGCTGGCATCCAGCCCTGGCCGGTCTGGCCCCCCTGCGACGCAGCCTGGGGGTGCGCACCGTGTTCAACCAGCTCGGCCCCCTGGTGAACCCCCTGCGGCCGGAGGCCCAGGTGCTGGGGGTGGCGCGTCCTGAGCAGTTGGAGCCGATGGCGGAAGCGCTGCGGATCCTGGGTCAGCGCCGGGCCGTGGTGCTTCATGGCCATGGCGGCCTGGATGAGGCCACCCTCGAGGGGCCCAATCAACTGGTGCTGCTCGAGAACGGGGAGCTGCGCCGCCAGGCCCTCTCGGCGGCGGATCTGGGCCTTCAACCGGCTCCGCTGGAGGCCCTGCTCGGCGGGGACCTGGCCACCAACCGGGCGATTTTTGAAGCGGTGCTCCAGGGCGGTGGAACCCGCGCCCAGCGAGAGGTTGTGGCGTTGAACACCGCCCTGGTGCTCTGGGCCGCCGGCCTCGTGCCGGGGGTGGCGGAGGGAGTCGCTCCGGCCCTGGAGGCCCTGGCCGCCGGCGCTCCCTGGCTCCGGCTGGAGCGGCTGCGCTCGGCTCTGCAGCGACCCGTTGGGGGATGATCGCCCCGGATCCCGTTCCCCGTTTTCGCCCGTCCATTCCCGGCATGGTCTCCAGCCCTTCCACGGCCACCCCTGCGTCCAACCCCGTCGCATCCCGCGCCGCTGAGCCGGCGGATAGCGGCTCCCCGCCAGGTCCCCCGGCCGAGGCCCTGCTGGTGCTGGCCGATGGCACGCTGCTCCGTGGACTTTCCTTTGCAGCCCGCGGCACGGTGATCGGCGAGGTGGTGTTCAACACCGGCATGACGGGATACCAGGAGGTGATGACCGATCCCAGCTATGCCGGGCAGCTCGTGACGTTCACCTATCCAGAGCTCGGCAACACCGGCGTCAATCCGGAGGATGAGGAGGCCGACCATCCCCATGTGCGGGGCGTGATCGCCCGCGAGCTGGCTCCGCTGCCGAGCAGCTGGCGGTGCCGCGAAAACCTGGAGGACTGGCTTGGCCGCCATGGCGTTGTGGGCATCCGCGGGGTCGATACCCGTGCCTTGGTGCGACACCTGCGGGAGGGAGGGGCCATCAATGGCGCGATCAGCAGTGATGGCACCGCCCCGGCCACGCTCCTGGAGCGGGTGCGCAGGGCTCCGGTGATGGATGGCCTCAACCTGGCGGCCACCGTGTCCACTGCGGAACCCTATGGTTGGAGCCAGCCCTGCCGTGCCGGTTTTGACACCCGAATCCAGCGCTTTGAGGCGCGCCCGTTTCGGGTCGTGGCCATTGATTTCGGCATCAAACGGGCGATCCTTGAGCGGTTGGTGGCCCACGGCTGCGCCGTGACCGTGCTGCCGGCCGACGCAACGGCCGATCAGGTGCTGGCCTTGGAGCCCGAAGGGGTGTTTCTTTCGAACGGCCCCGGCGATCCCGCCGCTGTGGCCGGGGGGATCGCCCTGGCCCGCGTGTTGCTCACCCATGCCGACCTTCCCCTCTTCGGCATCTGTCTCGGCCACCAGATCCTGGGGTTGGCCCTTGGCGGTCGCACCTTCAAGCTTGGCTACGGCCATCGCGGTTTGAACCACCCCTGCGGTTCTCCCGGATCGGTGGAGATCACCAGCCAGAACCATGGCTTTGCCCTGGAGGCCGCCTCCCTGCCGGCTGATCGCGTCAGCGTGACCCACCTCAATCTCAACGACCGCACCGTGGCGGCCCTCGCCCTGCGCCATCAGCCGGTGTTCGGGGTTCAGTACCACCCGGAGGCCAGTCCAGGCCCCCATGATGCTGACCACCATTTCGCCCGCTTTGTCGACTTGATGGCTCAGCGCCGCTGAGCTTTTGCCCACATTGTGTTGCGGTTGCTTCATCGGCGGTTGCGCTCCCTACACTTGCCGCGAAGACGTCTAAGAGGCTTGGAGCGATCAACGATCTGCAGCGACTGACCGTATCCCTGCGGGGTGGCTACGAACGGAAGCCCAATGCTGTTCTGTTCCATTTCACCGGCCAGTTGGACGCCTATTCGGACAAACAGTTTTCGGATTTCGTGGCCGCTCACATCCACCGCGGCAGCCTGCCCCTGGTGCTTGATCTGAGCCGGATCGACTTCCTCGATTCCTCCGGTCTCGGAGCCCTCGTGCAGCTTGCCAAGCAGTGCAATGACGCTGCCGTGAAGTTCATGGTGGTGGGCAATGCCCGCGTGGTTCAAACCGTGAAACTGGTTCGCCTGGAGGACTTCCTCCATCTGAAGCCCGATCTTGAGAGTGCCCTTGGCCAGCTTGACGCCGCCTGAGGCGGAGTCCGCCGTTCGATCCGAAGCGCCATCCTCCGGTGCCTGGCTTCCCGTGGAGCCCCCCCTCCCAAGCGGTGCTGATCTCGGTCCTCTGCAGCTGGCCTGGCTCGGCGATGCGGTGTGGGAACTCCACCAGCGCCTGCTCCACTGCAGGCAGGCCACCCGCACCGCCAGCGCTCACCGGGCCGTGGTGGCGGTGGTGAGGGCCGAGGCCCAGGTGGCGGCCCTCCAACGCCTGGACCCCGTGCTGGACGAGCAGGAGAGGGATCTGGTGCGTCGCGGCCGCAACCGGGCCGGCCGCGGACCTCGCCGCTCGGAGGCTGCCACCTATGGGCAGGCCACGGGATTTGAGACGATGCTGGGATGGCTCTTTCTGCGGAACCCACGGCGGCTGGCCGAGCTGCTGGACCACCTCGCGAAGACCGATCCACCCAACCCGTCGCCCCGCACCCCATGAGCCAGTCCCCTGATCGTCGTCCCGGAGGCCGTTCCCAGGGCCGTTGGAACGGCCCCACCGACCGCGGTCCCCGTCGCGGTTCCGGGGGTTCTCCCCCCAACCGACCCTTCGGCCGCCCCGGCGGCCGGCCGCCCCGGCCCGGTGCACCGCGCCCAGAGCCCGGCCGCGACCGCGACCGTGACCGTGACGGGGGGCGCTTTGCTGCCGAGCCCGGCACCGGCCGTTTCGAGCGTCCTGGCGTTGAGCGCCGGGCCTATGCCCCCCGTGAGGGCCAGCGCTTCGAGCCCCGCCGTGATCGACCCCCCTATGGCGGCAGAGACGGGGAGGGAGGTCGTGGAGCGGATGGCCGTGTTCCCGAGGGCCGCGGAGCGATCGACCGTCGGCCCCGGCGCCCTGATCCCCGAGCGCCTTTCCAGGGAAGGCGCGGGCCCGATCGCTTTGGTGCCGACCGCGGCGGCCCGCGTTTTCGCGATGGTCAGGCCCAGCGGCGCATTCCCTTCGGAGCTCCGTCCTTCCGTCCTCCGGCACCGGTGGTTCTCCCCCGGGGATCCAGCGCAGCGGCCCCGACCTCCGGCGCCGATCGGGAGCGGAGCGAGGCCGAGAGCTTTGCGGCCGCCGCCCCCTCCGATCTGATCTGGGGACGCCATACCGCCCAGGCGGCCCTCGAAAGCGGCCGGCCGGTTCACCGCATCTGGTGCACTCCGGAGATGCGGTTCAGCCCTCGTTTTCTGCAGTTGCTGCGCGAGGCCAAGGCCTCCGGGGTCCTCGTGGAGGAGGTCACCTGGGCTCGTCTCGGTCAGATCAGCGGTGGTGCCGTGCACCAGGGCATCGTGATGCAGCCCGCGGCGGTGGACACCCTCGATCTGGCCAGCCTGATTGAGGGCTGCCGCGGCATCGGGGAGGCGCCTCTGCTGCTGGCCGTGGATGGCCTTACCGATCCCCACAACCTCGGCGCCATCGTGCGCAGCGCCGAGGCTCTGGGCGCCCACGGCCTGGTGCTGCCCCAGCGCCGCAATGCCGGCCTCACCGGTTCGGTGGCCAAGGTGGCGGCCGGTGCCCTTGAACACCTGCCGATCGCTCGGGTGGTGAACCTCAACCGTTCCCTCGAGACCCTCAAGCAGGACGGCTACCGGGTGATCGGCCTGGCCTCGGAGGGCACCGTGAGCCTGGAGGAGGCCGATCTGGAGGGTCCCCTGGTGATCGTGACCGGCTCGGAGAGTGATGGGCTCTCCCTGCTGACGCGCCGCAATTGTGACCAGCTGGTGCGCATCCCGCTGCGCGGCGCCACCCCCAGCCTCAACGCTTCGGTGGCCACCGCCCTGCTGCTTTATGAGGTGGCCCGCCGCAGCTGGATGAAGGGGCTCAGCGGCACGTCCCCCGCTCCGCGCCTGGTGAGGCCAGCTCTGCCGACTTCCGCTCCCCGCGAGGTGCTTCCCAGCTCCCTGAACCCCGCCGAGCCTGCCCCTTTCTCCCCTGCCGCCGCTGCGGGGCCCGACGGGGCCCTGGACAACGAGGCCCTAGTCAACGGGGCCCTGGACAACGAGCCCCGGGACAACGGCCCGATCGACGATGGGGCCAGCACCCCATGGGATGCACACGAAGACCCATCGTCCGGTGGGGAAGCCAGTGCTCCAGAGGCCTCTGCTGCCCCTTCCTGGGAGGACGTCACGGTGTCAGCCGAACCCAGCCTGTTCCAGGCTGATATTCGGCTGTGAGGCCGCTGCTGAGCTGGGCCCCTTTGGGATCCTCGCCGCCGCCGGTGCTCGGCTCCGCACCGGCGTGGGCGTCGTGGAGTCCGAGGTTCAGAATGGGATCGATTCCATACCCTGGCCCATGAATCCGCTGCTCTGGCCCGTGCGAAGCGTTGCCAACGGGTTGGGCCTGGCGTGGTGGGCTCGCGTTCAGACCCACACACCGGATGCTGTGTACTGGTTTGGTCCCTTCGTGCGCCGCTCCACCCTGGAAACGGCCCTGCAGCCCTTCCTTGCCGATCTCCGCTCGGAAGGGCCA
>Ga0209401_1001718_pt1 | contig 14444 bp, 20 predicted proteins | sample M_140807_MF_Meta_FD_187318 | JGI IMG/M metagenome (GOLD analysis project Ga0209401, IMG submission 187318) | Freshwater microbial communities from Lake Montjoie, Canada to study carbon cycling - M_140807_MF_MetaG (SPAdes) (version 2) | ecosystem: Environmental > Aquatic > Freshwater > Lake...
GCTGCGCCTGTTCAACCCCTCCAGCAGCGAAGCCCTGCTGGTGGCCGATGGGGTGCTGCAGCCGGCCAGCGCCAAGATCCTCGACACCAGCGTGATCATCGATGGCCGCATCCGGGGCCTGTTGCAATCGGGGCTGCTGGAGGGGCAGGTGATCGTGGCCCAGGCGGTGATCGATGAGCTCCAGGCCCTGGCCGATTCCAGCAACGCCGAGAAGCGGGGCAAGGGCCGCCGCGGCCTGAAGCTGCTCACCGAGCTGCGCGAAACCTATGGTCGGCGCCTGGTGGTGAACAGCACCCGCTACGAGGGCAACGGTGCCGACGAGAAGCTGCTCAAACTCACGGCCGACACCGGCGGCACCCTGCTCACCGCCGACTTCAACCTCGCCCAAGTGGCCCAGGTGCAGGAGCTGAAGGTGATGAACCTCAGCGCGCTGGTGATCGCCCTGCGGCCCGAGGTGCAGCCGGGCGATGCCCTGCAGCTCAAGATCGTGCGGGAGGGCAAGGAGGCCGATCAGGGCGTGGGCTACCTGGAAGACGGCACCATGGTGGTGGTGGAAGACGCCCGTGGGCGCATCGGCGACCGCCTGGCGGTGACCGTGACCGGAGCCCTCCAGACCCCCACGGGACGGATGGTCTTCGCCCGCTGCGACAGGCCCAGCAGCCGGCAGGGCGGAAAACCCCTGGCCAACGGTGGGCAGCAGCCCACCAGCCCCGGCTAGGCTCCCTGAATCACCCTGGTGACCAGCGGAGACGGCACGGATGATTCCCGAGATGACGGTGTCGGCCCCCTACTACGGCGATTCCGCCGTGATGCGAACTCCACCTCCAGATCTGGAGTCGCTGCTGCTCAAGGAGCGCATCGTGTATCTCGGACTGCCGCTCTTCTCCGACGACGAAGCCAAGCGGCAGATGGGCGTGGATGTGACCGAACTGATCATCGCCCAGCTTTTGTACCTGGAATTCGACAACCCCGATAAACCGATTTTCTTTTACATCAACTCCACCGGCACCAGCTGGTACTCCGGCGATGCCATTGGCTTTGAGACCGAGGCCTTCGCCATCTGCGACACCCTGCGCTATGTGAAGCCGCCGGTGCACACCATCTGCATCGGCCAGGCGATGGGCACCGCCGCCATGATCCTCAGCGCCGGCACCAAGGGCCATCGGGCCTCATTGCCGCACGCGTCGATCGTGCTGCACCAGCCCCGCAGCGGCGCCCGCGGTCAGGCCAGCGACATCCAGATCCGGGCCAAGGAGGTGCTGCAGAACAAGCACACCATGCTGGAGATGCTCGCTGCCAACACCGGCAAGAGCGTGGAGGACCTCTCCCGGGATTCCGACCGCATGACCTACCTCACCGCCGAGGAGGCCAAGGACTACGGCCTGATCGACCGGGTGCTCACCAGCCAGAAGCAACTGCCCACGCCGCTGCCCACGGCCGCCGGCATCGGCTGACCCTCAGGCCCGGCCCCCCGGCCTGAGCACGCTCCACCTTCCAACCAGCCCCACCCGGGCCCCACCCCTTTTCGAAGCCATGCCCATCGGTGTTCCCAGCGTTCCCTACCGCCTGCCCGGCAGCCAGTACGAGCGCTGGATCAGCATCTACAGCCGCCTGGCCGTGGAGCGGATCCTTTTCCTTGGATCCGAGGTGAACGACGGCGTGGCCAATGCCCTGGTCGCCCAGATGCTGTATCTGGATTCCGAAGACAACAGCAAACCGATCTACATCTACATCAATTCTCCCGGAGGCTCGGTGACGGCCGGCCTGGCCATCTTTGACACGATGCAGTATGTGAAGTCGGAGGTGGTGACCATCTGCGTGGGCCTGGCCGCCTCGATGGGCGCTTTCCTGCTGGCGGCCGGCAGCAAGGGCAAGCGGCTGGCCCTGCCCCACAGCCGGATCATGATTCACCAACCCCTGGGCGGCACCAGCCAGCGGCAGGCCAGCGACATCGAGATCGAGGCCCGCGAGATCCTGCGCCTCAAGGACATGCTCAACCAGTCGATGGCCGACATGACCGGCCAGCCCATGGAGAAGATCGCCAAGGACACCGACCGCGACTACTTCCTCAGCGCCGCCGAAGCGAAGGACTACGGCCTGATCGACCGGGTGATCGCCCATCCCAGCGAGGTCTGAGCCCATGCCTACCACCCTCGAAGATGCCGCCGACGCCTTCTATGCGGCCGGCAACCGCCTGCTGGCCGGCGATCCCGCCGCATTCTCCGAGATCTGGTCGGACGCCGACGACATCAGCCACTGGGGCCCCACCGGTGCCCTCTGCAACGGACGCCAGGCCGTGATGGAGGAGTTCGCCAAGGAAGCCGCCATGGGATTCGCGGGAACCCTGGTGGCCGATGACCGCCGGTACGTGGAATCGCCCGAGATGGGCCTGCTGGTCTGCATCGAACGCACCAGCGGCATGACCCGGGAGGGTGTTGCGCTGAAGCTGGACATCCGCTCCACCACCGTGTTCCGCAAGGAGAAGGGTCACTGGCGGGCGGTTCACCACCACACCGATCGTTTTTGAGCGATGGCCCGGCGGGGCTCAGCCCTTGCCGGTGAAGGCGAGCAGCCGGCCAGCCGTATGGGAATCCACCGGCAGCCCAGCTGGATCGAGCAGGCCGAGCTGAACCAGCAGGCCGGCTTGGTCCCAGTAGATGTGCTCGTAAGTCACCTTCCCTTCGTTCACCCCCACGATCACCACCAAGGCCATCTCCACCCGCCGGCCGGTCGGAGCCACGCCGGGCAACAGGTGGCCGATCGCTTGGGTGTGGGTGAAGCGAATCACCAACTCATCCACGAGCCGCTCCTGATCCATGGTGCGCGAGATCGAGATGAACTCCACATCGGGCGGGAAGAACTGCCCGATCAGCTTGGTGGCGTAGAACTCACGCACCCCCGCAGCCCCCTCGCCACCGGTGCCGGAGGCCAGATTGAGCAGGTGGGGATCGTCGACCATCGTGGCCATGGTGGCGTCGAGATCGCCATCGAGCTCGGCTTGCATGTGGGCCTCGAACAGGGCTGCGGCAGGGGGGGTGGTAATGGTGGCAGCGGGTTCGTGGGCCATGGCTCAGAAGGCGGCAACACCAACCGTAGGGGGGGCGAAGCGCCTTTCGGCCCGCACGCACCCCGCCCATGTCTGCGTGTTGGTGGTGTGAAGCCTGGCCAGGCCGGACGCTTGCGTAAGCTCGATTTCTGCCCAGCCGAGACCCGACGCCTCCATGGCCCAGCTGTATTACGACCAGGACGCCGACCAGTCCCTCCTCGCCGGTAAGACGGTGGCCATCATCGGCTACGGCTCCCAGGGCCATGCCCATGCGCTCAACCTCAAGGACAGCGGTGTGAACGTGGTGGTGGGCCTCTATGAAGGCAGCCGCTCGGCGGCCAAGGCCCAGGCCGACGGCCTTGCGGTGCTGAGCGTGGCGGAGGCCGCCAAGCGGGCGGACTGGATCATGGTGCTGTTGCCCGATGAGTTCCAGAAGGCCGTCTACGCCGCCGAGATCGCGCCTCACCTGAGCGCCGGCAAGGTGCTGAGCTTCGCCCACGGCTTCAACATCCGCTTCGGCCTGATCCAGCCCCCCACTGATGTGGACGTGGTGATGATCGCCCCGAAGGGTCCCGGCCACACCGTGCGCTGGGAATACCAGAACGGCCAGGGCGTGCCCTGCCTGTTTGCCGTGGAACAGGACGCCTCCGGCAACGCCCGCGCCCTGGCGATGGCCTATGCCAAGGCGATCGGCGGCACCCGCGCCGGCATTCTGGAAACCAACTTCAAGGAAGAAACCGAAACCGACCTGTTCGGCGAGCAGGCCGTGCTCTGCGGCGGCCTGAGCGAGCTCGTGAAGGCGGGCTTCGAGACCCTGGTGGAAGCGGGCTATCAGCCTGAGCTGGCCTACTTCGAATGCCTGCACGAAGTGAAGCTGATCGTGGATCTGATGGTGAAGGGCGGCCTCACCGCCATGCGCGATTCGATCTCCAACACCGCCGAATACGGCGACTACGTGAGCGGCCCGCGCCTGATCACCGCCGACACCAAGGCGGAGATGAAGCGCATCCTCACCGACATCCAGGACGGCACCTTCGCCCGCAACTTCGTGGCCGAATGCGATGCCGGCAAGCCGGAGATGACCCGCATCCGCGAGCGCGATGCCCAGCATCCGATCGAGCAGGTGGGCACAGGCCTGCGCTCAATGTTCAGCTGGCTGAAGGCATCCTGAATCTCACCCGTGTCGAGCCCGACCCCCGGCCTGGGCCAGGGGTCGGGGACTCCGAAGGAGCAGAACTGATGACCAGAGGCATCTCCCAGGGCGTGTTGTTCGGGAGCCTCTTCGCTTTGCTGGGCCTGGGGATGCGGGGTTGCGCGGCTGGACGGAGCGCCGCCGGGTGAGCATGGCCTCCGGCACCCTCGGCCTTTGGCTCCTGGTGGCCTTGGCCTGTGGCCTCGACCGGCTCGTGGGCGACCCGCACGGCTTGCTCCATCCGGTGCAGGTGATGGGAGGGGTGATTACGGGCCTCCGCTCTGGGGCGGAACGCTGGGCCGGTGATCACCCCGGCCGCCTGCGCCTGGCCGGGGGGCTGATCACCCTGGTGCTGGTGGGGGGCAGCACCGCAGCCGGAGCCTGCCTGGAGGCCGTGGCCCGCCGCTGGCCGCCCGTGGGTATCCCCCTGCTCCTGATCGGCCTCGGCAGCGCCCTGGCGGGACGCAGCCTGGAGGAGGCGGTGCAGGCCGTGCTCGCGGCCCTGGAGGGGAAGGGCAACGGACGACTCGAGGAAGCCCGCCGCCGGCTGGCCTGGATCGTGGGTCGGGATGTGGAGGGGCTGGAGGAGAACGGCATCCTGCGGGCCCTGGCCGAAACGGCGGCGGAAAACGGCGTGGATGGGCTGTTCGGCCCCCTCTTCTGGATGCTGGTGGGGGCCGTGCTGGGGGCTGTGGGAGGCCCGGGGCCCCTCAGCCTGGCCTGGGCCTACAAGGCCTCCAGCACCCTCGATTCGATGCTCGGTTATCGCCGCGGCCGATTGCGTTGGCTGGGCACCGCCGGCGCCCGGCTCGACGATCTGCTCACCTGGCTGCCCTGCCGCCTGGTGGCCCTGAGCCTGCCGCCGCTGGCCGGTGCCGCTCTGGTGGGAAGCTGGCGAAGCTTCCGCAGGGCCCTGCGGGAGGGAGCGCCGGACCCCTCACCGAATGCGGGGGTCTCCCAAGCGGCCTACGCCCTGGCCGCCGGCGTGCGCCTGGGCGGCGTGAACCACTACGGGGGCATCGCCAAGGCCAAACCGGTGCTCGCCGCCGACTGCACAGGCCCTGACCAGGCAGCCGTGGAAAGGATCCTTGGCCTCAGCCGACGGCTGGAGCTCGGCTGGCTGGCGGTGGGCCTGCTGGTGTGTGCGGCTCTGGTGGCCCTGGCTCCCCCTTGGGCCATGCCTCAGTAGGCACCGCGGTCGCGGGGATCGAAGATCACCCGCAGGGTGCGCACAATGATGGAAAGATCAAGAGCAAAGCTGCGGTGGCTGGCGTAGCGGAGGTCGAGGGCGACCCGCTCGTCGTAACTGAGATTGTTGCGGCCGGAAACCTGCCAGAGGCCCGTGAGGCCTGGACGAACGGCGAGCACTTCCTCCATGCGGTTGCCATAGCGGGGGAGCTCCTGGCGCACGATCGGACGGGGACCAACCACACTCATCTCGCCACGCAGGACATTCACGAACTGAGGCAATTCATCAAGGCTGGAGCGCCGCAGGAATTTGCCTAGCCGGGTGATGCGGGGGTCGTTTTTGAGCTTGAAATCATTGCGGAATTCCTCCTGAAGATCGGGAGATTCCAAAAGAATGCGCGAGAGGATGCGATCAGCATCGCGCCGCATCGTGCGGAACTTGATGCAGCCGAAACTGCGATAATCACGCCCCACCCTCTGCTGCACATAGAACACCGGACCGCGGGAGGTGAGCTTCACCAGCACCGCCAGAGCCAGAAAAACGGGCGAACCCAGGCTGAGAACGGCGAGGGAGAAGATGATGTCGCCGCTGCGCTTGATCACGCGGGAGCGCTTCGATTGCAGCTCGATCAGCTGATCAGCGCTCAAAATCTGGCTGGTTCTACCCTGGGATTCAGCCTCAACCATCGGGGCGGTCTGCAGCGATCGCATCAGATGCGGCGTCCGGCTACCGGTAGCAGTCCCGAGTGATGAAAGCATCGAGACCCTGATCGGCAGCTGAATCTAAGGATTGGCCTGGCTGCGACTCCAGTGGGCGGGGCCACTCATCCCAGAGGCACAGACGCGGAGGTGGTTGTGGCGGCGGCGGTCGAGGTAGCGGTGGCGTTGGAGTTGGCGGTGGAGATGGAGTAGGCGGCCCCCTCGCGCCGCAAACGCTCGTGGTGGTGGTGCCAGTAACGCTCGAGCACGGCGGACATGCGCTCTCGAAACCGCTCGGGCGCAAAGGTTTCCGCCCACAGGCGCTGGCCCTCGGGCGGCAGCCGGCGCCAGAGGGCGGCGGCCTCGAAATGCTCCAGCGCCGTCGCCAGGCTGGCGGCACTCTGCTCCGGGAACAGCAGACCGGTGGGGTTGGGCGCCCCCTCCTGCAGGCAATTCACACTATCCAGCAGGCCACCGGCGCCGTAGGCGATCACCGGAGCGCCCGCTGCCATCGCCTCCACCGGGGCGATGCCGAAATCCTCCAGGCCGGCATACACATAGGCCCGGCAACGCTCCAGCCAGGCGTTGGCCTCGGCGTCAGCGAGGCGGCCCAGGAAACGGACCGTGGGCCCCGCCATCGCCTCCAGCCTCCGGCGTTCCGGCCCGTCGCCGATCACCACCAGGGGCAGGCCGGTGCGGTTGAAGGCCTGCACTACCAGATCCACCCGTTTGTTGGGCACCAGGCGGCAGAGGCTCACGTAGGTGGTGTCACGGGCCTGATTCCAGCGAAAGCGATCCACCGCCACGGGCGGATGAACCACCTCGGCCCGCCGGCGCCAGCAGCGGCGGATCCGCCGGGCCGTGAAGCGGGAGTTGGCCACCAGCCGATCCACGCGCTGGGCGCTGAGCGCATCCCACTGGCGCAGCTGGTGGAGCTGCAACCGCACCAGGGCTCCGAGGGGTCCCCGGGCCACGGCGGAGCGCTCAAGGTAGGGGTGCATCTGATCCCAGGCATACCGCACGGGGGTGTGCACATAGCTCACATGCAGCTGGTCCGGGCCGGTGAGCACACCCTTGGCCACCAGGTGGCTGCTGCTCAGCACCAGGGGATGGCCGGCCAGGTCGAGCTGCTCGATCGCCAGCGGTAGCAGCGGCAGGTATTGCTGGACGTGCCTGGTGCCCCAGGGAAGGCGCTGGATGAAGCTGGTGGTGATGGAGCGGCCCTCCAGCCAGCTGCCGGGGCGGCGGCTCTCCCCATCCACCAGAGCAAACAGGTGGGGACGGTGGCCCCGCTCAGCCAACAGACCATCCAGCTCCCGCACCACCGCCTCGGATCCACCGACCGAACGCGGCGTGAACCACTCGTGCACCAGGGCGATCGGGCCGGGAAGCGCGCTCATGCCCCAACCCTGTCTGGAAGCAGATTAGGTGGTGATCCCCCGGACAAGGGGCTGGGGGTGTATCACGAAAGCTCTCAGGTCACGGTCGATCCCCGAGGAGCGACGGAAACTGTGGCCAGTGCGCGGGCAAGCCGGCAGTGATGGCCATTCGAGAGCTCCTCGACGATGCGCTCAAGGAGCCCACGATCGGAACCACCGCGTGTTTCAGCTGGCATGCCACGCCGGTGGGGATCGCGGCCCTCTGGTGCGCCGGGGCCCCGCCTTCGGCGCCGCCCTATGAGATGGCCCTCAAGGAGGGATTGGAGGTGGGCCTCGACCTGAGCCGGGAGGAACGGGAATTCCACCAGGTGAAATCGGGGTTGGTGCTGCTGTTCTACTCCTGATCCTGATGGCAGCGAGCCGATCCCATGGCGCAGCGGCGCCACCGGGCCGGGGCGGCCCTCTCGAGCTTCGGCGGCAGGGCAGAGCCTGCAGGGCATGGGCGGCAGCCGGCGCCGGCCTGCTGATCGCCCTGGCGTTTACCCCCATTCCCGGCTGGGGGCAGATCTCCCCCAACTGTCAGCTGAATGGCAAACCCCTGGCCTGCGCCATCACGCCGGGCCCCGACGGCGCCCCGGCGGCCAACGGCCTTCCCACCACCAGCAGCCTTACGGTGATGTACTCCGATGGCCAGGCCTTCCGGCTGCTGAAGCAGGAGGCCCGCTGCCGCCAGCGGGGGCCCCGGAACACCTGCCCGGCCACGATCACCCCCCGCAATGGCTTTGGCTCCGCCGTGGCGGCCACCTATCGGGGCCTTGCCTACGAGGGCGGCTATCGCAACGACTACGACGGCGGCGGGATCCGGATCGTGTATTTCTTCGCGGATTGAGGTGCCGGCACCGGGGATTGAACCCGGCCGTTCGGAAGTCCCCCGATAGGGAGGCGTTTCAGCCCTCCTACGGTGCGATTGGCGTTGATCATCCGGCACTCCCGATCCCCATGCTCCGCTTCCTGCTGAATGTGCTCTGGTTCGTGCTGGGGGGATTCTTGATGGGTCTGGGCTGGTGGCTGGCGGGGGTGGTGGCGGCGATCACGATCGTGGGCCTTCCCTGGGCCAGCGCCTGCTTTCGGATCGCCAGCTTCTCCTTCTGGCCCTTCGGGCGGGAGGCGATCAACCGCCGCGATCTCACCGGCCGCCCCGACCTGGCCCATGGCCCCCTCGGCCTGGTGGGCAACGTGGTGTGGTTTCTGGTGGCGGGCTGGTGGCTGGCCATCGGCCATGTGAGTTCCGCCCTGGCCTGCTTCGCCTCGATCGTGGGCATCCCCTTCGGTTTCCAGCATCTCAAGCTGGCCCTGATCGCCCTGAGCCCGATCGGCATGGAGGTGGTGCCCAGCGAACGGCTGGCCAGCAGGCCCTGAAGGGATGGCGCATCGATGGGGCAGTGTTGGGATCCCTGCCTCCGGTCCTTGCCGCGCCGCCTCTCCCCCCTGCCGCCGGCGCTTGTGGCCCTTGTGCTGCCGCTGAGCTGGCTGCTGGGGGGGGGGTGCTGGCCTCGGCGTGCCGGCGGAACTGCCCCTGGCGCTCCCGTGCACGGCCCTCGTGACCGCGCTGGGGATGCTGGTGAGCCTGGGGCCGAAGCTGCGGCTTCACGAGCGGCTGGATGAGCGGGTTCTGCTCACCGCCGCGGCGGGATTGGCCCTCCTGTTCGGGCTGACGGCCGGCTCCAGCCTGGCCGGCCATGGCGGTGCCATCGAGGCGCTGCTGGGGGAGGCGGTGGCGATCGCCGTGATCACGGCCCTGCTGCTGATGGCACTGGCCCCTCCCCATCCCCGCTGGCTCGCCTTGGGCCTGCGGGTGGCTGGCAGCTGGATCGCCGCCTCTGGATTGCTGATGCTGGGCTGGCTGAGCCGCCAGCCCTTGTGATCAGCGGATTCGCTCTTGATCCACTGGCAATGGAATCTCTCGACGCAGGCCATCGGGCGCCAAAAAAAAAAGGACCGGGCGACAAGCAATCGCGCCCGATCCATTCCACTGCGAAGTCTTCATCAACATCCGGCCGGCCAGCTGCTAGGGGGAGCGAGCTGGCCAGACGTTCTGCGGGGCCCGAATCGCATCGAGGGCGAGATGGGCAGACTCAGGCACTTAGCCGAGCGATGTGGAGCGCAGACGACGACGCAGGCGGCGGCTCCAACCGAAGGCGGCAGCAGCACCGATCACCGGCAGGGGGGCGGGAGTTTGTTGAACACTCTGGACGGTGAATTTATAGCTGGAATCGCCAGAAATCTGCTGGATCCAGAAGGTGTAATCGCCTGAGCCTAAGTAGCCAGGAACGGGGGAACCGGCTAACACCTGGGTGAGAAGGTTTGTTGTGGTTGGGGTGGATACCGGATCGGTGTTGGTGCCGTTAGTGCAGTTGTTGGCTGCACCAGCAGCTGGAAGCCGGAGTGGGCCGTAGGTGGTGGCACAAAGCCCGCGCCAGCCGAAGTGGTTGTAGGCGAGCAGGTCGGCTCCGGTAAACCCAGCGGTGAACTGGTTGCCGCTTTGGAAGCCGATGAAGGCCCGATCGTCAGTTGAATCGTAATAATCGAGATTAATTCTTGAGATTGCGAAGCCGCTGGGAATGCTGATCTTGATATAATCGGCGCAATTGATGAGAGGATCTGTTTCGTTCAGGCATTTGGTAGAGGAGCTTGAACCACCAGGTGTATTAACGTAATTGCCAGCCACTTGACCTTCAAAAATATACTGCCCCAGCGCATCAGCGGTCACTGTGGTGGGAGCCGTAGGGATGTTGCTGTAAGTAGCAGCTGTAGCCGCTGGTTGCTGCGCGGCCACAGCCAGGGCGGCGAGGGCTGTGACGGCCACAGCACGGCCGCCAGCCGCGATCGGGGTCAGCAGGGGGGCGGCAGGGCCGAGGAAAGGCTTGAGCTGGGAGGCCAACGGGAGAATTGCGGATCTCGAAAGAAGGGTATCACTTCAACTCTGATTTAGAGGTTAAGAGGTGGGAATCCAATCAATTGTAAATGGCTTTTCATCTAATTCCAATTGTCTGCATCTCAGCACAAGCGCACCTGGGGCGAATTGAAATGCCGATTTCAGTAGCCTTTATAACGATTCAGCCAAGGCCCTCTCTGCCAGGCCGAACTCGGCTAGGGCCATCCAGTCAGAGCCATCCCAGTCAGAGCCGTCCCAGCGGGGGCTCTTCGCCAGCAATGCATCAATCCTGCCCTTGGCAGAGCGGTGATGCCACAGGAAGGCACTTGAGACACCCACCTTTGGTTTGGGTTCGCAACGGACGAATGAGGGCTCAGATCGATTGATGCGCCGTATTTAGATTTCAAAACCCCCGACGGCCACCCATCAGCACCCCCATTCCTGCCAGGACCATCAGCACGCCCATCAGGGGGATGAGCAGCAGTGGCCTCCTGCCGCCCTGAGGACCAGATGGGGCAAATAGCAGCCCACGATCTCAGCGATCGCTGTGAGGACGAACAGAAGGAAGGTCCGAAGCATAGGAGAAGCGCGGTGAGGCGCGAGCATCCGCCCCTCACCGCGCTTCAGGACATCACCCGACCGCAACCACCCGACCGCAACCTCCCGATCGCCACCTCCCGCCGGCCCAATCACGGATGACACCGCTTCGTGAGGTGCTCGCCTTGGGGGGATCAGACCCTATTGAGATCACAGCCCAGTTCCCATAATGTGTGAGCAATCTTGCTCAGCTCATGAAGCGCCTGCTCTTTCTCGCTCTTGCATCCGCCTGCCTTCCTCCCATCGCCTTCGCTCAACAGGCCACCCAGGGAGGAGCACCAACGATGTACGCCACGAAGGCAGAGGCTGAAAAGGCAGCAGCCAAGTTGAACTGCACAGGTGCGCATCAGATGGGCGATAAGTGGATGCCTTGCGCCAAGCATGGCGATGCCAAGAGCCATGCCCACTGACCCCATTGACCCCACGGACCAATCGACTAGCCATAGGGCTCCCTCAGCAGGCCCAGCGGCGCATCACTCAACTGTTCAATGGTTTATGTGGAGGCTACGGCAACTTGATGGAAAATCTGAACTGGGGATATATCCAACTGGGTCTTGTTGCTGTTGTCTTTGGTGGTCTTCAGATTTGGTGGATTGGCAGCACCCTGAGGAAGCGTGATCTGGCGCGACCACTGAGCGAGGGTGCATTCCGCAAGTCCCTCGAAAGGATCTGGGCGAGGGGTCAGTTCCGCCGCTAGCTAGGCCTCACCTGGTCATGATTCAGGCGAGCACCTGGCCACGGAATCGAGGATCCAGCCCCTGCAAGGCGGTCCCTGGACCATCCGTTTCAGGATTTCGACGCAGAAGGCGACAAAACCATGTAGGATCATTTCAATTCGTAACGGCACCGTGTTCAAAAGTCTTCTGACCTTTTTGTTTGCAGCGCTTGTGTTTGTTCAAGTGCCTCAGTGGGACAACGACTGGACCAAATGTTCCGTTTCGGTCCCTGATACCGCTTGTCATTGGTATGTGGTGAATCCCGACAACACGTTTGGCAAGGGTTTCAGCTGGATTACCGCCCCAGAGTTCGATGTAGCCGCTTTGCAGGACATAGGCGCTCAGCACGAAGTTACTCTTGCAAAGGGTTATCAGACCACCGTTGAACTCATGAATGCTGACTCAGCTGTTAAATATGGCGATGATTATTGATTATTCTGATCACAATAGTATTTAATTTGCATTAGTTGATTATATTTTGATTTTGAGCCATCGGTTGGCATTGCTCGCACCACTTCAGATCCGTCCCTATGGGGCGGCCGACTGGCCGGCGGTGTGGGCGCTGCTGGAGCCAGTTTTCCGTGCCGGGGAGACCTTCCCCCATGACCCGGCCATCACCGAGGCTGAAGCCCAGTTGGTGTGGGTGGATCAGAGCCAGGTGGTGATGGTGGCAATGGATCCGGCCGGGGCCGTGGTGGGCTCGTATTACCTGAGGCCAAACTCCCTGGCCCTCGGCGCCCATGTGGCCAATGCGGGCTATGCGGTGGCCCAGCACTGCCGCCGGCAGGGAATCGGCAGCCACCTCTGCCAGCACTCCCTGCAGGCCGCGCGGCGACTGGGGTTTCGGCTGATGCAGTTCAACCTGGTGGTGAGCACCAACACCGCCGGCATTCGCTGCTGGCAGCGCAATGGCTTTCAGGTGGTGGGCACTCTGCCGGGGGCGTTCCGCCACCAGCGGTTGGGCTATGTGGATGCCCTGGTGATGGTGCAGGCGCTGGTTGAGGGGCATTGAGAATGAGGGTGGTGCCGTTGCGCCTGCAGCCCGGCGATGACCTGCGCCTGGTTCTGGAGGCCTGGATGGGCGCGCAGCAGGAGCAGGCCGGCTGTGTGATCAGCGCCGTCGGTAGCTTGTCGCTGGCCCAGCTGCGCCTGGCCGGTGCGACTCAGGCCATGGCGATCCGCGGCGAGCTGGAGATCGTCAGGCTCTCGGGCACCCTCTCGCCCGATGGCATCCACCTGCACATCGCCATCGCCAACAGCAGCGGCGCCGTGATCGGCGGGCACCTCTGCGCTGGCTCGCTGGTGCGCACCACCGCGGAGCTGGTGATCGGCCTGCTGCCGGAGTGGCAGTTCCGGCGAGAGCTGGATCCAGCCACCGGCTACGCCGAGCTGCGGATCAGTCCTCAGGCTCCGGACTGAGGGGCGGCAGCCGCCTCTCCACCTGCAGGAACACCAGCCAGGCCACCCCGGCACTGATGCCGCCGGTCCAGTCGTTGCGCAGCAGCTCCACCACTGCCACCGTGCTGGCGCCGATGCGCAGGCCGCGCAGGAGAAAGCGGCCCAGCTTCTCCAGCGTCTCCGGGTTCACCGTCATCAGCTGGGGCCAGCGCAGAGGCGCTTCAGGTTGGCGGAAGGGCGGCGGCGGGTGCCACTTGGGTGATGGCCTCGGGCGGCACAACCTCCTGCCGGGCGCTCCCGCCAGCCAGGAAAGAGGGGTGGCCCACTCATCGATGAAGCCTTGGGCCTCAGGATTAGCCGCTATGTGATCGGCGACCGTGTTGCTCTGGGCAGGGATGCGGGCCCGCACGGCATCCATGGCGCTCACCGAGCTGCTCACCGCCACGACCCATCTGGCGCCGCGTTGGCGGCGGCGAATGGAGAAGGGAGCTTCCGGCTCCTGAATGGCTTGATCGGCTGGGGTCATGACGGCAGGGGCTTTCGCCCACTGCGTGTGCAGACATCCAAAATGAATCGCCATCTCAGCGTCTCGCTCCTTGGAGTCAGCTCCTGGCGTTGGCGACATCCTGGGTGGGCCGGCTCTCTGGCATCGCCTGCACGGACGATCCAAAAGCTCAGATCGCCTGCCCCGCAGTGGTTTTGGAATTTCCCCGGATCCCTTCGGATCCTGTCAAAACGGAGAGGGTGGGATTCGAACCCACGGAAGGTTTCCCTTCAAACGATTTCGAGTCGTTCGCTTTCGACCACTCAGCCACCTCTCCAGGCGATCCACCCAACCCGCCATGCGGGGGGGGGCCTGAACGCCTCGGCATCGTACGCAGCCATCAAGCACCGGCCCGGGCCAGGGAACCATTGGCGCCGGTGGCGCGCCAGCCGGCTGGAAGCGGGGGGCTGGATACGGCAGTCTCTCCGCTGATCCAGAGAGATTCGATTCCGTGGGCCTGCAGCAGGCGGCGCTCGGACGGGCGGGGCATAAAACCGAGCCAGACCCCGGACCCTGGGGCCCAGCCCCCCTCGGGCGCTGCGGACCTGCTGAACGGTGCCGGTTGGTGGTTCTGCCGTCCGATCCCTTGGCTGAAGCCGCTGGCGAATCCATCCCCCGCCAACAGCTCCAGCGAGCGCAGGGCCTGGCGATCCGGCACCAGCAGCCAGCGCTGGCGCCCCACCACCAGCGCCAGGGCCCGGCTGTCCATGGCCAGGGCCCGGGCCTCCAGGCCGGCACTGGCGAGCCGTT
>Ga0209401_1001721_pt1 | contig 14406 bp, 9 predicted proteins | sample M_140807_MF_Meta_FD_187318 | JGI IMG/M metagenome (GOLD analysis project Ga0209401, IMG submission 187318) | Freshwater microbial communities from Lake Montjoie, Canada to study carbon cycling - M_140807_MF_MetaG (SPAdes) (version 2) | ecosystem: Environmental > Aquatic > Freshwater > Lake...
GTTATAAGACATGCTAATGCTTACATCTTCTTTTTTTTAATGTGAGATAACCAAAAATTAAAGAATCTGAATCTCCACATAATGAGCATGTGACATACGCATGCCAAGATGCGTTATAAGACATGCTAATGCTTACATCTTCTTTTTTTTAATGTGAGATAACCAAAAATTAAAGAATCTGAATCTCCACAGAATGAGCATGTGACATACGCATGCCAAGATGCGTTATAAGACATGCTAATGCTTACATCTTCTTTTTTTTAATGTGAGATAACCAAAAATTAAAGAATCTGAATCTCCACATAATGAGCATGTGACATACGCATGCTAAGATGCGTTATAAGGCATGCTAATGCTCATATCCTCTTTTTTTTGTAATTAATATTCAAGCGCATGTCAAAGAATCTAAATCTTCACATAATAGGCATGTCACTTCCACATGCTAGGATGCATCATAAGGCATGCTAATGCTTACATCTTCTTTTGTTTCATGTGGAATAAAGAGGAACATAAGACCGGCAAGCTGAAAGTGCTTACGGTAAAGGGCAACGCGGTTGTTAGAAACAGACTTGCATACTATGAGAGTAAAAAAAGCAATGGCGGGGCGCGTGGGGTCTGCATTCACCCTCCGGCGTGGCAACATGCTTACGGGCGGTGGCAAGCAAGAGATTATCTCATTACTCCAAGGCCTCAGCACATTCTTCATTGCAGACTCGGCCCCAGTGCCAGGGTCCAACTATACTTTTGTGTCGCTCAGGGCGCTCAGCGCATTCCTCAATCGCGAGACGTCTTGCATCCGAAACCTTACTTGAACCTTTGGCAGCTCAAGGCCTGTGCGAACTCAGAGATCATGAGGCGCGATTGACGCCCGGTCAATGGGAATGCACGGGCCCGGCTAATGTTTGGATCAGGTACCTAGATTTTTTCGTGTCTAACGCTCCCGCCGGCCTCAGAAGGCCGGATGCATTGAAGGCCGTTGACCCTGCTTCCTTCTATGACCAACATATATCGTCGTCGGAAGGGCGGTCGGTCACTATACACTCGGCGTTTGACGGCGTTTTTTCAGGTCACCGTCACAGGGGCCTTCGAGAGAATATGGGAGAGGTACCGACTGGCGTGGGCCCGTTTGAAGTGAAGCCTCCATGGCACACGTGGGCGTTACCTGGGGCCACGATTTCCGGGAACTTGGCGTTCTTGCGCACTTCGCCAGGCCTGGCGGAAGACGACTTCTCCTCCTTCCGGGCTTTTGCGTCGGCTCTCAGTCTCCAGACATACACGACGAGACGCCGCATGGGCCGGTGGGCGTTCCTCTTTGCGAATACGCAGACTTCAACCGCATGATTTGTGATGGCTCCCAGCGATGCACTGGGGCTTCCATTCGCTTCGAGTCTGCCCGGGGCCGCGAATCTCTTGGATTTCCTGATTGAACTTCCACGGGATGCCGTCCCGGGATTGGATTCTTCGGCCGAGTACCCGATTTGCTTCCAGGCGATGTCCGGCGCCGGATGGCAGTTATGCGCTAACGGATTTGCCTCGGTCGCGACACGTGCAACGGTGACAAATACATTTCGCTTCCTCTTATTGGGAACGACCCTCGGCGCCTCACACCTAGTCGCTCTGGTGGCACCGAATCAGCTGCTGGATGAAGCAGTCGTTGCATGATTCTTCAACTGGCTGCGCGCGCATGTCATCCACGCCCATCCCATTAAATATTAATCATTTCATTATCTTCAAAATATCTCCGACGGTGTTGTATTTAGATGACATGCGATCCAGGTCATAATATGTCAGAGAATTGGTGCCCTCAACAGGCCCTCTTTCTTTGAATGCAACTGTGACCGCCGCTATTTGTATGGCTTGTTTGAATTCACGAAGCTTGTCTTTCATACTTGTATTTTTGGTGCCGCTGAAATCCCCGGTACCCCATGCACCTGTGACGATGTGAAGAGGTTTCCCCAGAAGACTTTTAGGACCGAGGGCAGCCATGTAACATTTTACGAAGTCTCTGGAGATATGCTCATTGGACGTATACTTCATTTCTAGCTCCGTGTCGCTGAGCGGATTCTGCGTCTTGAAGCTCGTTGCATCCATTGCTACGATGTCATGTGGGCGGTTCGATTGCTTTTTGAGTTCTTGGGGTGACATTATTGTGTCGAACTTGAAATGCATGGCGTATCCCCGTGTTTTAGAAGTGGCAATTGTGTCACAGAGAAAAATGACATCCCCCGATTCCATACGTGGGGATATGAGTATTGATACAAGACATTCCGGCCTTCTACAAAATTCAATCTCTTCTTGGACACTCCCATTTCCTAGGACGCCGCCTCCAATGTCCTTATTCGCAAAATCAACAAAAAGATTGCCATGTTCGTTTTCAGACATATCTCCTGCGGCAAAGGCCACTCTGATCAAGCTCGTGTCTTTGTTTTGTTCGATGAGATGCTCGGCGCTCACATGGCGCCCAAGAGACTTTATCTCAAATGTTACGTCTTTCTCCATGAGGTTTTTGTATTGAGATTGGGAGGTCTTTGAAAGATGGTAAAGGGATATCCAATATGCAATAAAACACCTCAGTTTTGCAACCTTCGCGTCCCAGCCATGTTTCCCTTCGAGGATGTCTTTGATCCAAATAGGCTTTTCATGGGCGCCTTTCGATTTGGAATAGGCACCCATGATAATTCCAAAGATCATGCCGCTGCATTGTTTCCTAGTATACCGTACAATCGTATGACGGTGGGGTGCAAGAGGTTTTATGGATTCAGTTCGTATGAGTTCATAATGGTCAACGGCCAGGTTCACTGAATGCAATACATCCGGTTCGTTCCATCGCAAGGCGGTATCTAGTGTTGAAGATCGTCCTACGTCATTGCCGGCCATCAGCATTTTCTTGAATTCATCGAGAGTTTCGAAACGGCGTATTTCCTTTAAGTTTTCGTGTTTCGTTTGATGAGGTGAGGGTGAGGATGGTGAGTGTGCCCTTATCAGTGTGTCCGATGCATTTGAGCCAGCAGAGGGTTTCAATTGGAATGCGCCCAAAGAGACGGCGGGCGCAGGGGTTTCCGCATCATGGTTGAAACTAATCGGTGCGTGTTGAGCGGGAACGGTCGGTTTGAATTTCTCGACTTCTAAAACGCCAACAAACCATGGCCAGAATTCCTCTGTAATGAGCGTCTTGAGTTGACCTTGTGTATAAAGGCTGCGCATGTTTGAAAAAAAAGAATTCAACATGCGATCGAAACGGTGGGGAATCGTGCTGTTGGACATGTCGTAGATCCAATTCGGAAATAATAAGACAGCATGTTTTCTCAACCACTCCAGCACCGCATCAAGGGCTGCATTCTTTGGCACCCACGCTCGACCCAAACTACGAAGACATCGTCCGAGCAAATATTGCGATGCTTTGAGAGGAAACTCTTGAGAGAGGATTGGTTGCCCGTGTGTCATGTTCAGAGTGCGAAGCTGCGCCCATGCCTCGGACGCGTCAGGGGGTGCGATGCTCAGGCTCCATAATTTCTTGAACTTTTCGGCCCTGGTCGAAGATACCGAATGCATATCTGCTTTTTTAAATTGATGAGAGATTCTAGCTGCAGGAGCTGCACCTCTTGAAGGCGATCGGACGTGGAACCGGAGGCAGCCTCTGCGCGGTTCTGGCCAATGGGGCAGAAGGGGATCCGTTCTGTATGGAGCCTGTGTGGAGCACGCCGCGGTTCTGGCCTGGCAAGGCCGCCACGGGTTGCGATCTGAAAGGTTGCCGATCTGCCGCCGTCCTCTTTTCCACATGAGGCGCGTTTTCGATGGCCAGGACGTTCTGATTGACGGCCATGCCGGGGCGCGCTTGACGGTGGGCGCTCGCGTCGTCGGCCCGTCTTTGCGCCCCTGCGCTTTGCGCGGCCTGAGCGGCTTGCACGGAAGCTCTTTGAGCCAAGGTCGTCTGCCACTGCTGACGAGCGTTTTGGGCCTGGGCCAAGACGGCCTGGTTTCGCATTCCCGCGTGGAAGAAAGAGGCTTGGTTGGAAGTTGGCGGGGGACGAATCATCTTTTCTTTTTACTAGCATGTAGATAAATGAACAATCTCGGTGGATATGCGCCCCAGCTGGACTTCGCGATCGGGGCTTCCATGGGGCAGAGCGCGCTCCTTCCTGAAACGTGTGTCGGCGCCATCAATGGCAATTCCAATCCGGACGGACAGTGCGTCTTGGGGGGGCGCCTCAACAAAGCGGGGACGTGCGACGCGATGCCAATCTTTGTGCAGAACATGGTGCCCTACACAACGGGTACCGTGTCTGGAGTGCAGTACAACACCTTGAAAAACTTGAAGTCGTACACGCGGCTCAACCAAGGCGCGCTCTTGCAGAACCTGCGTCGCGTGTCTTGATGATGCTTCCCGCGCGCATTACAAAAAGATGACGAAAACTTCTCCGTGCATTTCGTGCGGCTCGCCCCAAGGGACGTTGCGCGTCTGCACGAAACAAGTTCTCTGCGAGCAGTGTCGGAGCCTCCCAGAATTCAGGCTCATGACCTGCGCGGCCGTAAAAAAAAGTCTCGGGCTTGCCGAGACTTGCTTCATCCACCTGAGGACCGGGCGCATTGCGAATCCCGTCGATCGACGCTACAGGAGGGTCGGCGTGTACTTTTGGAAGGACGTGGCCGGCTTCTGCGTCGAGAACGGCATGGAGATCCCCGAATGAGCGCGGAGAGACTTCTTTGGTTATAAAAACTCATGTCTACAGTCTACATCACGCAAGAGATGATCTCGCAGGGATACGTCGTGCCCATGCCGGGGACGTACGGTCTCCAGCAGACGCTGTTCGTGTCCGTGCCGGCTTTGCCCAGCGACAAGAACTGGGCCGTGTTCGCCCAGGGTCGACCGTGCGCCATCAGCGTGCGAACCAACGACGTCACGTTGGACCTGCGCGGGTTCACTCTTGCGGCCTCCACAGAACACTCCCAGGGCCTGGTGCTGGTGCACGTCGCGCCCGGGGTGAAGAACTTTTCGCTCTCCAACGGATACTTGATGACGTGCAGCATCGGCGTCTTCCTCGAAATCGGGTGCGTCGCGGCGGTCGTGCGGGATTTGGCCGTCTCAAACTTTCTGGAGAAGGGCATCCTCTCTTACTCCCCCCTGGGGCTCACGATCGTGAACTGCACCATCGGGCCGAATCTCGACAGGTTCACAACCATGTCTCAGGAACTCTACTCGCTGATGCTCTACGGAGCGGCCCTCAAACCGTCGGAGGTCCGCGCGTGGCAGAACTTTTCCGACGACCTGTCGCTGGCGGAGACGTCGCACGTCGCCGGCATCGCCATCGTCCCCGACGCGGCCCGCGACGCGCCTTTTCCGGTGGAGGTCGACACTGGCAACGACGTGGTGTTGGACGGCGTCAAGGTGCTCCGGCTCACGATGAACTTTCGCGAGCACAGCCTGCTCTTGGGAGTGGGTGCCGTGACGAACGCGGTGAAGAAAGCCGCCGGCGTCCTCGGAGAAGTTCTCCCGGAGTGGTACGTGCTCCGCCGCACCGCTTCCAGGAGACTGCAGCTCGGCTTTTACCCGTCCCTGGAAGAACCCCAACGCGCCTTCATCACGGACGCCCACGGCTTTCGTGTAAACACCGGAGACGTGCCCGATGACGAGCCGCAAGCGACTTCGTGGGTGCGCGGAGTCGACAGAGAAGGCAACGCGGTCAGAGGCGTGCAGGCGGTGTTGATCGTGGGTGCCGGGAAGCCGACGTTGACGAACGTGGTGACCGAGATGCCCGTGTTCGCCACCTTGTCGCCGCGGGTGCTCCTGCCGGCTCCAAAACTTGCGGAAAAGCTCGATTTGGCCTCTGCGAAACGAGCTTTCGAGATCGTGGTACTTCCAGCGCCTCCTCCGGCCGACCTGCCGTGTTGCTCCAGGATAGGAGCGGCGGCTTATTTTTCGAGGGAGAACGTTCAGTTTAACGTGCAGCCTCGGGGAAACGTCAACCCATTGTTGACGGGCTCTCTCTACGGCGTCAACGGCGTCTTAAATCAGTTTTTCCAGGCGTGAGAGATGATTGCCTCGGCACACATGTTCATCTACTTCCCAGGCCGGAGTCTGTGAAAGAAAATCCACATGCAGAGAGCTGTGAACAGACCCTTCTCGCAGTATGGCACGGCTTCGCCCGGTGTTCTCAGGCCAGCGCATGCAACGCAAAGGCAACACGGCGCAGCGGCCATCCTCAAGAGCGATACTTGTTTGATTGTTTTCGTAAACAAGACGCGCGAAGGCTTGACGGTACACTGCGAAGCGCAGACGCCCCATGGAAGTTGTTTTTTGGACAACATGGCAGTCGATCTGGATATCGGAGGCGTCGCGTCGATATTTTGTTGCGTCGGCAACGACATTCACATGGACTGCTCTAGTGGTCTTCACAAACTGTCGCTTTCTGCTGGTGAGTTGCGATTCTTGCCTGGTGTGGGCTTTCGACAGAAGATGATGGGGGCCGGTTTGCAACTGCCAGCCAAATATGTTTTGCATGTGGAAATAGAGGAGGTGGTAGAATCTAAGCATTGGATGTATTTACCGCTGACTGATTTTCTCCTGCGTGATGATGCGTGCAAGTCTGCGAGCGCCTTGGCCACTCTCGCGGAGAGTCTTCCGAGCCCTTGTACACTTTTGGTTCCAAGGATTCTTCCGCGTATTTTAGAGTCGCTGTGCCACAAAAGTCTCTTGAACCATCTAACAATTCCAGTTGCCCTTTTTTTTGGTGAATCAAAGGGCGGAGTCGAGAAAGCCCTTGATGGCGCTTCTGTTGTCATCAGGATGTTGCCAAACGAAAGAGTTTCCTTTGAGATCGCAGCATCCGTGCATGCGCCAGCGGTGATGCTGCAATCCTCCTTGGAGCCCATGAGGTCTGCAGAACGCTTCCAGATCATCTACTTGTGCGATTGACAGACTGTCTCAAAAATACAGCTTGTCAAGAGACGCTCTCCGGTGTCTTGTCATCTGGACGAGGCAATATTTTGTGGTTCTTGTGTACACTTCCAGGTCGCTGTTTTTTGTTGGAGGAGTCTGTTTGTTTTAGTCTTTCTCTTCTATCAACGTCATGATTAGGAGGACTATGGGATCTGAGCAGATGGTTTCTTGTTTTTTCCTTGGGCAATCCACATTTTGGGCGCAAAAAGCCGACTAACGCCAAAAGTAAGAAAAGACAGTCCACGATTTCTGAGTATGCTTTTGATATTAATTTTGGATCAATTTCTTGACGAGGTTGCACTGTTTGGCTTATAATTTGTTCAAACATGGAATTGAAAATGTTCGCAGCGTGTAAACCTAGAGAAATCCTATCCTTAATCAGATCCATTTCGGTATGTTTGTATAAAGACGGCGCTATCATGAAGTCATCGTTGATTTTTCTGGTGTCGTGTTCATAATGTTTTATTACATAGGACAATAAGTTTTTCCAATACTCGCCTCCTAGGACCGCTGCTGTTTCGTTTAAAACAGAGGTAGATCCAAAATCTAAATTCCGCTTTGCATGGATTATTATTTCAGCAATGCTCTTGCATGTTTGGTCTTCTACGTGCGTCTTTAACTCTTGACACCAGCTCTGACTTAATCCATGTGGCTTCGGTTCAAATTCTCCCGGGATAGTATGCCACCAGCAGTAGTCGATATATGAAAGTAGACTCATCATGCACTTTAATGGAGTTGTTTTCTGTAATGTGACGGTAAGGTAAGGCTTAAAATCTCCGACACCGGAGCCACTCGGTAGATCATCGCACTTTGGAGATTTGCCAAAAAGAACACAAAACGATTCTTGTTTTTTTGTATCCTTTTTTTGTTCTTTAACTATTTCCTTGGTTTGTACTTTACTCGCCAGCTCCAGACTATCCTTTGTTATCTGGAGCCACAATGCAATGCCTCGTTCTCCCGCACCAGCCAAGTTTATGAACAGCAATGGTCGCCCTTTTGTAAGTATGTGATCAATAGTAGGTTTGCTGATTTCATGACCTATGAGGTGTCTCATGCTTTCCGATACCTGCTTAAAGCACATCAACTTATCCGCCGGCTGGGTTTCAAGCAGTTTATCATCCTGTATTTCATGGTCCTTGGTATCATTGGAGATGTCGTCCCAGATAAAATGTTGCTGGAACAGTGTTTTCAACTGTAATTCGAAATGAGTCTTCGCCATATTTAAAATGGAGAGCAGATTGAGCTGCGCATCTTTACAAATGGATTGCACGGATCCGGCATACTCAAGAACTTGTGTGGGCTTCAACTTTGATTTCTCAGCGAATGTTTCAACTATTTCAGTGATTCCCGCAACTAAACCATGGTTCAAGTATTTCTTGAGATTTGACAAAACGTTCTCATTCAAAATTGGGTAAGTTGCAATGTTGATTCTACAAGTTTCAGGTGCAAACTTGAATCCTTGACTTTGATAGAAATCTTTTCGATTCTTTGAGTACCGCTCTCCAAGGAGGTGCAGTTCGCCTTCGCAAAGTTTCTTGATTATATCACTCATTCCATTGAAGAGCTTGTCCGAATTCTTGGGGTACAAGCAAGCGCGTGCATACAAAAGTTGCCAAATCGGGATATTGACGTGTAGTATTATTTTCCGGATCCAGAATTTGAATTGCTGGATTTGTGCAAGGAGATTGTCGATTTCCGCTTTTTCGTCGTCGTTGCCTGGATTTTTTGTATGTTTTTCCTGCAGCTGAGCGACTTTCATGATTGCTGTTTTCAATTGTAGCAACAGGTTTTCGCTTCTTCTGTTTTTTATTTTGGACGTGCTGGATGGTTTCACCGGAGGACTGGCTGGTGTGCTGGGCGTATCGGGGTCGGAAGACGTTGCCTCCGCAGTGGGCAACGGTGTGCTGGATGTGTCGGAGTCTGAGGAGTCCAAACCACCTTTTCCACCAATTGGTAGTGGTGGTCCTTTTCCTTTTGGTCCTTTTCCTTTTCCTTTCGCCGGAGAACTGGATGATGAGCTGGATTTGTCGGAGTCCGAAGACTCCGCAGTGGGCGACGGCAGTTGCGAATGTACACCCCCGTGTCCACCTTTTCCAAGTTCGTGGATTGTCGCCTTGAGTTTATTTATCTCTGACATTGAAATCCGTTCTTTCTGTTTGCGTTCCGAGGCGTTGGATGCATTAAGTGCATCTTCTCTTTTTTTCTGCGCCATTTCCATTTCTTTTTGTTCAGCTGCTTTCTGCGCTAGAATCTCCTGCACACGAAGTTCTGATTTTTTGCGTATCGATTTAATGGTCGCTTTGAGGTCGTCTAAATTTCTCTTTGACACCGACTGCAGCTGCCGAAGTTTATTTTCGTGTTCTTCATTGTTTTCTTGTTTTTGTTTTTGGTATGCCGACTCCATTCGTCGTATTTTCTGCTGAACCTCTTGACTTTGTGAGTTGTTGGCCGCCCTGAGTGCATTCATACTGCTTTCGTGCGTCAACTCCTTCTGTTTGAGTTCTGATTTGTATTTCTCCTTGAGATCATTTATCTGTTTTTTGTTCGTCAACTCCACATGCTGAGCCTTCTCTTCAAGCTGCCGAATGTTCTCTTCAAGCTGCCGAGCGTTCTCTTCATGATTCTGCATGACCTTTTGCTGTGTCTTAATACGAGATGCACTCTCTCCTAGTTTTCTATGCCCGATCAAAGCCAAACCTCCAACCCCTAAGAGAAGGAGAACTACTGCACCGGCCTGGTAAGCTTGTTCAGATGCCTTGAAGACTGCCTCGCTTTTCTCTCGAAATTCTTTTCCTTTTGAGTCCATATTTTCTTCTGCAGCTCTGAGGAGTTCTGCGATCTGTTTCAGAGATTTGGCGTCCTTGGATGGTAGTCTTGCATTTTCTTCGTGTAATTTTTCATACTTTGAAATAGATGTTTCGTACTCTTCTTTACACTTCTCCAAGTCAAGGCGACTGGAGGACAACAGCTTCCATAGTGTCTTATATTCGGTCAGGTCTTTTGTCAATTCTTTGGATTCTTTATGATGATTCAAATGTTTTTTAGACTCGGTATTGATGATGGTGTGATATTTGTCCATCAATTTTTCTTCCGCATCAAGAAGTTTTTTTACAGACTCATCAAATAATTTGGCGTTTGCATATTTATTGTCCGTCCATAAGCGATCGTATTCTCCGGTGCTGGTGAAACGACCCCATTCATCGGAAAGGGTTTTCCACATATGTTGCAAGTTGCCATGTAATTCTGCTATTTTAGGCACATTGTTTATGTTTGGATTTTCTACCATCGTGCCCACGTCTTGTGTTATTGTTTTCACCCTCTTTTGGAAGTTCTCAAAGCGTTGCAAATTCAGAGCCGTGGTGTCGGAGGGGTTCTCAAACACTTTAGACAGATCCGTAGACATTTTTTGAAACGACCACGAGGGGTCATTGTCTCGTAAATGTTTTTGGATTTTGGCGAATGGATCTTCAACAGATGTCGAAGACAGCCCGTTGGGATAGTAACTATGGTAAGATGTAGGAGATGGCGCTATTGGAGAGGAATGATGGGGAGGTATAGGGGTGGAAGCAGCTGCACCAGTCGCGGCTGCCAGAAAGGGTGCAAACATTGCCCAACGAGAAACAGGGGCAAAGATTGGTATGGAGTGAAGAGTGATGATCCTGCCATTGTACATACCATAATTATGACGCGTGAGACATTCGACTTGTTGCCGGTTGAGATAGCTCATGACATGGGCATTATCTTCAGGGAGCAGTCCCGGAACGATGAATCCACATGCTCTTACGTCGTCTCCATTAACAAACGCGTAACCTTCCAAGAACGAACTCGGGTGGACGAGCCGTACACCCTGGCTCGTGATGTTTTGGAAAATGGAAGCAGGACGAGCAAATTGTCGAAGGAGGAGGGTGACATGTTCTGTTTCAGAATCATCCATGAATTCTGTCTTTGAAGGACCGACAGAAAAAGTTTTCAAGGAAGTCAGTTGATCAGTAAAAACTATGCAATCAAACAAATTGATTGCCATGTCTAGAACAGATGCCTTCCTAGGAGGCGCTGGGCCCGTCGTGATGAAGTCATTGTTTGAGTATGGCATACTCCCTCATGATGATATGACGACCATGGAGCGCATCAATTTCATGAAAAAAGACATTGAGAAAAAGGTGAAAACACATCTTGAGAAGCTTAATAAACACACGCAAACGCAGAGCTTCCAAAAACTCGCGAATAGGTACGGTGGCGCCACGCAGAATGCCGTGTCACTGAATGAAATTGTTGAGTATGTGAAGACACTGCTGAAGGATGCAGACGATGAAGATGCGCCGCTGTCTTTTGATAGAGCAATAGGTTTGTATGGGGGAGACCAAGACGATAGAAAGCTGCTTGGGGCATTTCTTCTCTTGTTCAGTGGCCTCGCAGACCTCTTATTCCAAGGAGAAGGCCAAGAAGAAGGAGTTAAACCGCAACGAGTGGCGTCGCAGACGTCTTATTCCCGGAGAGATGCGTTGGCAGTCATGAAAGATGTTGCAATCAGAAACGGATCCTTTTGTCGCCACGGTGGCGGTGCACAATTTGGAAAGCTGAAAAGTCTCATGGAGAACGCAAGGGCGCGCATCGCAAAATTTGATCCGCTGAATGCAAGAAGCCTGAAGAAGGGGACGACCAACGATTGTTTGGCTGCGGTGAATTTAGTGAAAGGATTCTTGAACGGAACGACCGCTTTCGACGACATACATGGGACCAAATATGGTGCAGGAGAAAACATTAAAGCGGCCGATAAGGATGCGGTTGGAAAATCTTCTTTGATTTTTACAAGATTAGGCGTCGTTACCAGGTTGGATCCATCTAAGTCCCCTGAAGAATGTGTTAAGATTTCTCAACTTTCAAACAAAAATATTCTGGATGATTTATCTAAAAAATGCCACGAGTTGAAATACAAATGGGCCCACGCTACAGTGGCATTGTTTGATTCAAAATTGCGCAATGAACGGTTTTCTAAAATAAATGAGAAGACAGAGGATGGCAGGATGCAGGCCCAAAAAGAAACCGATCAGCTCTGTCATCATTTGCTGACTACGGTTCAAAACGTGTTGGAGACTGCGTGCGATCCCCCGCCGCCACTTTCCAATGACCCTTCCTTGGACGAGCGCAGGATTCAAGTGGCCATGATATTTTGCATGCTTCCGATGCCCAGAGACAGCCCAAGCATGGAATCGTCTTTGAGAACGGAACTTGCGAAGGCTTTTCCCCAAAAAGAAGGCTTCATTAAAAGAATAAATGAGGAAGTTCGGAACAGAAAGGGCGCCTTTCCGGCTTCCGAACGAATTCTTTTTGCAAAAGCTTTGTTGACGACCAAAGGAATCCCAGATGGCAATTTCTCTGACAGCAATCCTGCGAATTATGGTCAATTTTTGTGGAAGTTCCTCAACATAACAGCTGTAGAAGACCCTGCAGCTGTAAAAGCCTCTGCAGATCCCATCAAAAGAAAGCTCTTCGACATGACAGCTGAGAAACCCCCTGCAGATGCCATCCAAAGTCAAAGTCTGACAAAACGGTCCATCGAAAAAATCATTCCTGCTCATGCTGTAGACATGTTGCACGCACTTTCTCTCTTCATCCCCTTGGCCCCCGTGTTCTTTGGACGCGTCTCTCAGACTTTTATTGATCGTATTATACAGGCAGCTGAGTGGGCTGCAAGAGGGCGAACCGCCATCGCTTTTTGGAACTTGATGTCTAGAGATTTGGTATCGTCCGAGGAAACTCAAATGAAGCCAGGCGAATTGGAAATTTTGAATCAAATGAAGCCAGGCATGTTGGTAAATTTCATATCCTGCATGCGTGAAGGTCGTCAATGTCCTCCGCCTCCGGCCGGGCTAGAGTCAGTTGCTTCGCATATGGCATTTTTTATTCTTATGCTCTGGGCATATAAGGATATCGTGGGGACAGCCTCACTCGTGGCTACCGCTCCCACGCCGCTTGGTGGGATTGGCTTGGCTGTGGTGATTTTTTCCCACCAACGGGCGATCGATTTGGCTGCAACTAAAATTCTGGGAACGTCACCGCCGTTTCAATCTACCATGGCTCGGCTCGCATCTTCAACAAATCGGTCTTATGTTGAGCCTTCCCTCCCCGATGCAGACGGGTCGACTCGCAAACGTCGAAGAACAGAGGATATTCCTTCCGACGATAAACATCAAGAAGCTGTCCCTCCGGCCAGTCCTCCCGCTCGGCAGCACTTCGTGCACAGACTAGCGACTAGCATAACGTCGGTAGGGAGGGGCTGGCAGTGGGGAAAGTCCGGAGGCGACTCTCCAGCATCACCGTTGCCCGGTGTCAAAAAATCCTCAATGAAGCCGAAAACAACTAGGGCAGGGATGATCTTTAGAAATGTAATCAGACCCTCCTAGCAGTGTGCTTCGCACCTCACGGTCATCAACAAATGTCGAAGGACAGAAGACGGCACCCCAACGAGACCACCCTCCCACAACGACGTCGTTCGGGGCTACATAAAATTCAATGTTGGCTTGAAGAAAGATCTTTCTTTGATTATTGAATGATTTGCTCGCGTTTGTAGTGGTTCAAAGCCATGCAAGACACCCTGCCCACAGACCGTCTCACCCAGGCCGAAGCGGCGCGATGCCTCGAGTCCTGGGTGGCCTTCAGAGGCCTCGCCTGTCACCAGATCGAATCCTTCAACCGCTTCATAAGCTCCAAGCTTCAAGAGATCGTGCTCGAGAACAGCGAGATCAAGCACGCCATCAAACGAAACGGGGTGGTCTCCGCCTCGGCCAAGTGCACCTTCCAGAAGATCTACATCCGGAGCCCCTGCGTTCGTGAAGCGGACGGCACCTATCGAGAGCTCTCCCCCAACGAGTGTCGGGTCAGGGGGCTCTCTTACAACCTCTCGGTCTACGTGAACGTCCTCCAGGAACAGCTCCTCAACGGCGTCGTCGCCAAGAAGCTCTTCAACGAGGTGCTCCTCTGCCGCCTGCCCTGCATGGTGGGCTGCATGGCCTGCAACACGGTCTGCAGCACGCGCAACATGACGTTGCCCTCCGGAGAGTGCAGCCTCGACCCCCGGGGCTACTTCATCTGCAACGGGCAGGAGAAGGTGGTCATCGCCCAAGAGAAGATGCGCACTAACTTCATCTTCGTCCGCGCCATGGGCCCGGCGGCCTTCACGGCGGAAGTCCGCAGCCTGCACGCTTCGAAGACGCGGAGCACCAGCACGCTCCTCGTGCACCTGAGCTCTCGAGCCGGCCAGCTGGGGGAAGTGCTCATGGTGAGCCTGCCCTTCATAGAGGTGCAGGTCTCGGCCTGCGCTCTCCTGAAGATCCTCGGCTTCGAGGAGCTCGAGGAGATGTTGTCCTTGCTCGAGTCCCACTGCGGCCTGGAGTCGGAGCGGGAGAGGACGATGCAGATCCTGCGGCGGGCGCTGAACGTGCCCGAGGTCCTGCTGAAGTCGCGTGCTG
>Ga0209401_1001723_pt1 | contig 14396 bp, 15 predicted proteins | sample M_140807_MF_Meta_FD_187318 | JGI IMG/M metagenome (GOLD analysis project Ga0209401, IMG submission 187318) | Freshwater microbial communities from Lake Montjoie, Canada to study carbon cycling - M_140807_MF_MetaG (SPAdes) (version 2) | ecosystem: Environmental > Aquatic > Freshwater > Lake...
CATTTTCTCTGAGCGCGACTACGCACGAAAAGTTGTCCTCAAAGGCAAAAGTAGCAATGATGCCAAGGTGAGCGAGGTGATGACCTCTAAGGTTATTACCATCAATACAAAGCAGTCTATTGATCAGTGTATGCAAATCATGACGGACAACCACATCCGGCACTTGCCCATCGTCAATGACTCACAAGTGATGGGTTTAATTTCAATTGGTGATGTGGTTCGCGAAATGATTGCTTATCAGAAATCCATGATCGAACAATTACAAAGTTATATTGCTGGGTAGAAACTTAGCAAGGGAATGCCCCATATCTTCTTGCATTCCTGGCGTTCAGAATGGTTTTGGTAATTGCCCCATTAAGAAATTGTGCATGAGTTTTTCCAAGGAGAAATCAGATGTATCAAAATATTGTTTTGGCCTACGACGGATCGCTTGAAAGTCAGCAGGCTTTGCTCAATTGCAAAGACCTCTCGCAGTGGGAACACGCCAAGGTTCATCTACTTTCAGTGGTTCCCTATGAAACAATTTCAATGGGCCATGAAACCTCATACTACAGTGAGCCTGAAAACAAAATAGAAGAAGAACGGCGTATGAAAATTCTCAACGAAGGTGTTGAACAACTCAATACGGCTGGGATTGAGGCTGCTGGAAAATTACTAAAAGGCGACGCAGTTGATAAGATCGTTGAATACGCGCACACCATTGGCGCAGACTTGATCATGTTGGGCCATCAGCATCGTGACAATTGGTTGGAGCGTTGGTGGGCAGGTTCAATTCCAAAAGCTTTGATTGAGCACTCACCTTGTAGTGTTTTGGTGGTCATCATCAAATAAGAATGATGATGAGTGATCGACCCTGTCAGTTTGAAGTTTTATCTTTGACAGAAGCATCATTTGCAGCTGATGTCGGATTCTCTGGCTTGTGATCGCCCAGCACTTCTTTCAGAGGACAAATGCCTACAGCAGGACATTTGTTGCAAGTAGCCATTAAGGCAATTGGGCAAAGAGTCATATAACTCCCTTGAAAGTGAACGGGTTGCTCACAGATCGTCAGCATAGTCTCTTTGCGAATTAAAAGCCACTTTTTTATCCTAAAAAGACTCTAGCCGATGAACGCAAGTTAACTTGTTGATCCCAATTAGATTTGAATATTCAGACAGGGGACGGGTTTATGTTTTTCGTCAGTTCGTAAACATTTGAATATCACCAAAAAAAGCCCGATTGAATTTAATCAATCGGGCCGGACCGTCACCACGGGAGGATGGCAGTCGCTGGTGCCAAGCGCAAGAGAATAAAGTTGCACCTGCACGAAGCGCAAGAATACGCTTCAAGAAAAAGGCTTGCGCCCATGCTGGTGAGCAATCCTTGAGATCAAACACCTGCAGGCTGATTCTGCGCTTGATATTTGAGCTTGGCAATTGATATTATTTTGGTGCCGCAGGTAAACCCTTAAGAAATTCTTAGTTTACAGACCATATTTGTGTCTCTAAAGCAAATTCTTAAAGTATTGACAACGCTTGGGAAAAAGCATACCTTTTCATTTCTGACTTTATCGAAATTCATACAGGCTTTTTTGCCTTGCCGCCGTAAATGATTTACAGACCAGTTGACAGGGTCGAGCCTTAAATTCGTTGATCAGCAATGGGGCGTTGATCAAATTCTTCCTTCAGGAGGTAACCATGGATCAAATTAGGCAATTGCGATTTGAAGATTTCAGAGACGAGAAACTGGAACAAGGCTACCAGGAAGTCTTGGAACGGCGCTGGAAACCCAATACCGAAAATGAAATCCACCATCACGAATTTACAGCCGATGCGATCGTCATTGAAGGTGAATTTTGGTTGACTGTCGAAGGCAAGACCCAGCACTTGTATCCAGGGGACTCTTTTCACATTCCGGCGATGGTCAAGCACAAGGAAAAATATGGACCTGCAGGATGTGTTTTCTGGGTCGCGCGAGTCTGACTCACAGCAATTCTAGGAAACTGAGACTGCTTCATTTGCGGCCAACAAAGCTCTTTTAGGAGACACAATGCGCCAATTTTTCGTTCTGCTCTGCTTGGCTGCGACACTTGCTGCCTGTAGCGTGCTGCCGCCCTCGCCCCCCGTTTCCCAAGTCTCGCCACCTACTGATTGCAAGGCCTGGGTCGGCAGCGACCGCAATACCGAGCTACCGGGCTACTTGCTACTGCAACCTAGTGGCGCAACCGTCTGTGTGCCGCTACTTCTCACCGCAAGCAAGCCCACTGCTGGATACAGTGGAGACTATTACGTGGACGAGTTCACCGACGCCAAGCTTAAGGCCCGCTGGGCGGCCTGCAAGGCTGATGAGGCCTGCTTCAAGCGCATCAACGCCCAGATGCTGCGCTGGCTGCCGCCCAACAAGGAACGCTCGACCCGCGTTACCGGCACGGTGGATCCGATAGGCAAGATCGACTCCGATGGCGTGGTCGACCTGCGTGACATACGCCGCCCTGGCTTCTTTGCCAAGGCGCCCTACCAAGAGGCAGTGGCCGAAGCCCACGGTCGCACCCATGTGGTGGAATTCACTGTGCCGCGCGATCCGCTCGAGCGACTCAAGCTCAACATGCAGGACGACATCAAGCTGCGCGGCTGGTACGCTGAAGGCACGGGTGTTGACGATGGCAAGGGAGGCAAGGCACGCGCGCTAGTCATCATGAGCCCGGGCGGTGGTAGCCAGCTCACCGCCATCCGCCACCCGGACGATGTGGCTGTGACCATTGACCCGGCCACCCGCCGCGCGACCGAGGTGCGTTATCCGAACAAGACCACAGAAGGCTTCGGCATGCGCGGCTGGCGCGACACCCTTTACGCGCTGAACGAGGCTGGCTTTGACGTACTGGCCTACGACCGTCGCGGCGAGGGCCTGTCGGGCGGCTTCAGCGACACGAATACGCTTGAGCAAAGTGAAGATATCTTTCGAGTGCTGGACCAAATGGAGTCGGGGCGCGGAATGCGCGTGCTAACGCCGGGCGGACAGGTGCTCGAAGGGGCTACAGCGGGCGGCAAGCTGATGGCAGGACAGAAGGCGCGGCAGATTCCGTTGCTGCTGCTTGGCTACTCGCGCGGCTCGATGGCTACGGGCTGGGCGATGGCAAAAAACTACTCGGGCGCGTGCACCTACGATCTGGTTACTGTCACCTGCACGCCGCCAAAAGAGTTTCCCAACATCAAGGGTGCAATTCTTTATGCGTCGTTCGTGAGTGGGCCCGGCTACCTGCCCGATTCGCCAGACCTCGCTGACCGCAATCTTTTCTTGGGTGGCATGGCGGCAGAGAACTACGTCGCCTTCTATCCTAACTCCGCCGTTTTGGCGAGCATGAACAAGTGGCCTGCAGTCTTCTTTGGTAAAGGTTTGTGGGACCGCGCCGAAAGTCTTGAAGGCACGATCGCGGCCTATGACCGCGTGCGCGGCTTGAAGGAAATTGTTGTGTCGCGTGGCCCGCACTCCATCGAGACTTGGCCCGAACAGGAGCTGACCTACCTGCGCACCCGTACCGTCGAATTCGCAAAGTCGGCCTTGCAGGGCAAGACGACAGTGCCTGGTGCCAGGTCCTGGAGCAACCTCAAGGAGCTTGTTGGCAGCACAGCAGATTCATGGGAAGTGTCTTCGAAGCCGAGGTGAGGCAAAGCATCCGTCTAAAGCTGGCTGAAATAAAATAAAGTCAGCTCCCTTGATGTGAAAGCAATTCAAATTTTGTTATGAAGACTGTCTACAAAATTGGGAAAATGCCACTATACAAAAAATCCCAAAATTACAAAAGTTACGATTGATACTAAGGAAAATATTCCACAAATAATTTCATAGGTATCGTAGTGTGCTTCGGTTACTAAAAACGTTGATTTGATCAGCATATAAAGTCCTATCCAAGCTACTATGTCTTCCGGTTACCCGGCATTTAGAGGCAAATTTCACCTCATGCTTGTGACTCGTTGCATAAACTGCGCCATGAATTTTTGTCGGTTTCGTTGCCGTTTTTGGCTATTCATTACGCTTTTTTGCCGCTTAAAGAAATAAAACGGTAATTTTTGCCAACGCAATTTGGTACGGCAGGAAGGGAGCAAGTCAGAGTGACCAGCCATCTGTCAATCCATACCTCATAGCCCCATGTATTGGTGATGGAACTTCTGAAAGTACTGAACTGATTTGATTTTTAGTAACACTCCGCTGGAGAGCGGTGAATAATTGCCGCTTTTTAATTGGCATTGTTTATGCTTTGTTTTCGATGATTGGCTGATTTTTTGACATTCAATTTTTATTGAGCATTTTTGCCACAGGTCTAACAAACAGCCAATCACTTATTTTGAATTTGAAATCCTAGAAAAAAGAAGAGGTTTAGACACACAGTTTTAAAGGTCGAAAGGAGTCCTCAAAATGGAAACTTCAGTTTCTCTTCGCGTTAATGACAATTCTCGGCAGTGGGGTGGTAACAATTCATCGCAAGGTGATAGGCACAACCGTCGTAAGCAAAAGCTGGATGCTTTGCTGCTAAGCATCAACGCTGGTGATTTGGACTCTGCGCGACAAGCATTCACTGGACTTGTCAATTTCGATCTGTCTGTGTCTGCTGACCCTTGTTTAAGCAAGATTGGCGCTGCTTTACAAAGCAGTAACTTGTATGCTGCCAAACACTTTGCGCAGGAATTATTAAATCGTGGCGGATTGCTTCAGTCTTTCCCATCTGATGGCCATGCTGTCAAAAAAATTGATGGGAACTCAATCTCTCGAAATGCTTACTCGGGCACCCTCAAAATCGATTTATCGGTTTGAGTCACTATAAATGGCGTCAGATCAAAATTAATTTGATCAATCCTGGACATTTGACACAGCGCATTTTTGGATCAAAGATGGAGCTTAATTATTTGGGGTCACCTATTTTGGGGTCAGGTCACAAATGTTCTTACTTAACTCAATCGCTCACATTAGCAACTCGCACACAAAAGCAGTTGTGATTTCAGGCTCGCATGGGGGCCGATCTTCTGCAGAATTTGTAATTGCACTTAAGCGAAAACCCAGTTGTGTTTTCTTCAACGATGCGGGCGGTGGAAAAGAAGACGCGGGCAAAGTGGCACTTAGTATTTTGGAGTCTCATGGAGTGCCTTGTGCTTGCTATTCACACATGTCGGCCAGGATTGGAGATGCGCAGGATGGGTATGAGCACGGCATCGTCACAGAAATGAATAATCTGGCACGCCTAAAAGGTGTTGGGTTGGCCATGACGGTCAAAGATGCTGCAAACTTACTCAGTCAAAATTGAACCAAAACGTTCCTTTAATCAAGTACCCCTATTTGTCTCACACACGCTGACGTCGGACAGTTCGGGCCATGAACGCGCAGGAGGCGCGTTGGTTGCTATGGGCTCAATTTGGATTTCACAGTATTCAAGCAGGTCCGAGTCAGATCAAAAACCCAAAGTAAATTCCCAAAAAGCTTTTTGATGCATCACTTCCAACGTAGATCTAATTTACGGTTTTGTGCAGCGCAATCGCGCAGGTAAAGGTTGATTAAACTTTGATATGGAATTCCAACTTGATCAGAAATTTCTTTAAAGTAGCCTATTGAGTCCTCATCCAAACGAATGGTGATCTGCTTCTTTAACTGAGAAGCATAAGGATTCTTACGTGCCTTGGTGAAATCGTATTCTTTTCTCATAGTGCACCTTTTATCGATATTGCTTAGATTCATACGCTGATGCTTTTCGTGCAGAAATGATTCTGATCACATTTCCTTCCTCACGATAACAATGACAAACCAACACAACTTTAAGTGTGCTGCTAAGACCCAGTAAAACGAACCTTTCCTCGTCATCAGAATGGTCAGGGTCATCAATCAACTTTGCATTCTCGTCAAAGAAGACTGTTCGAGCTTCATCAAAAGTAATGCCATGCTTCTTTTCGTTAGCAGAAGCTTTTTTGGGATCCCATTCAAATTTGATATTACTCATAACTACACTGTAGTTTATTTTTAAAAATTCTGCAAGAGCTGGACTTGGCTAGTATTCACTAGGCAACATGATGACCCAGTTCTCCTGATCCCAGCAGGCGTAGAGGGTGATGGAGTACAGGGGAAAGTCAGTGTAAGGAATCTCCTGCCTGGCGTGCTCATGATCATTACCGTCCTCATAGATCATTACAGCCCTGCCCTCCGTTACTTCAACGCGGACCAACACAAACCAATCCGCTGTGCCAATTTCGCATAAGTGGGTGGCAATCGCATCCATCATCCAAAAGCACTCTGCGGCTTCAGCCAAGTACTTGGTGCCATCGGTTAACAAGTGCCTTCGACTGATTCGGTAGTACTTAGATGTTCCCGTAAATTGATTCAATTGGTTGAAATCAAACTTCTTCATTTCAGTGTCCTTTGTTGTTTGCATGAACACAGTTTGTTTTCAGACACGCAGATGGACAACCGACATTTGGTAACCCGATAACTTGAACGGGTACCGAGTAAAAATCACCACGGTGGTTTGATAAGTACTTCAATAGGGTTTTATGCAGCCCAATTTTTTAATCCTGCATGACCCATTTGGGCGAATCAGATAGTGGCTTACAACCCACAGAACTTGGCCTCTAAGCTTCTAAAACCAAGTGACAAATAGGCTCTAACAAGCTAAAATAGATTAAAAATTAAATGAGACTTGCCATGCAAAATCCAGCGCTAAACCAGTCTGCACGCCAGAAAAACGTTGCCAATATGCTGGCTACGCTGCGAATTGAAAAGCTTAGTCCGAGCGAAAGCCTTAAGCCATCGCTACAAGCTTATGTAGATGGACAAAAAACGACCACTGATTTGCTTAATGAAGTCAAGGCCAAATATGTCGCGCTACGACGCGGATGACGTTTATTGCTTCCCAGGCACAGCAGTTCTCAAAAACAAAGCCGGGATAACGGATCAAGACCTGCTTGATGAATACGAAGGCGACTTCACAGCCATTCGACTTCTTGAACTTACGCAAAGCCCAGTAGAAGGTTCTTTTGACTTAGCGCATTTGTGCAAAATTCATCAGTATCTTTTCCAAGATGTTTACGAATGGGCTGGCGAAGTCAGGAGCGTTGACATCATCAGGGGAGACAGTCGTTTTTGCAACGTGCGCCAAATCCAGTCCTACTCAAATACCATTTTTAGCGCTCTAGCCGCTGAGAAATATTTGATCAATCTGGAGCCCAAAGTTTGTGCGAGCCGGTTGGCGCACTACTTGTCAGAGATCAATGCGATCCACCCGTTCCGCGAAGGTAATGGCAGAGTGCAACGACTTTTCATTTCGCAATTAGCAGAGCATGCAGGCTACTTCTTAGATTACTCATCCTTAGATCAAGCGGTGCTTTACCCTGTGATGCAAGCATCATTTCTTGGCAATGAACAGCCACTATCGGAATTGATTTTCAAAATCATCGCTTGACCTCTGCAAGCAAGCTGTATTTTTATCGCAGTTAGCAACAGCCCTAACAAACTCACGAATAAACCGCCATACAGCGCGTCGTTTGAACCGCCCGGATACTTTGGGTGCTGGAAGCTCTGATCAACGCTTGTAGAGCTGATTTGAAGCATGCACTTGCTGGGCACTCAATGAGTGCGAAAGCCAAGCAGAAATCTATGAAAACGCAACTTTCTCTAGATCTCAAGTTTTGAGCGTTGAAATCATTGGAGAAAAAATCAACTAAAAATCTATCCACTAATTAATTGAAATGTGTAGGTCACTAATGAATAGTTAAATGCCTTTACCAACAACTTACTTTCTGCGATCCAATAGGCGCTTGACCTTTGAACTTTGTGAGGTCAGGGTATAGGGGTCAAGCTCTCCTTTGTTGACTAAGGTAATGCCCACTTTGATTCCAAGAACTTCTTTCATTCGTCGCAACAGATCGTCTTTTAATAATATTTTGTCTGACTTTGGATCAGGTACTTCCACCCACACCTCCATATGATCAGACTGCGCCTCTCCGATGCGATCGACGAAGCAAAAGAACTCTCCATTGGTTCTTGAGTCTTCCACAACGACTGCACCAACGGCCTCAGGAAACACATTGACGCCACGTAGTTTGATCATGTTGTCGTTGCGACCGAAAATGCGAACCAAGCGTTTCATCGTATTGCCACATGGGCAAGTGTCCGTATGGAAAGCACTTATATCGTTGACATTGAAACGTATTTGAGGCGCGCCATATTTGTACAAAGTTGTGATGTAAACGGTTCCTTTTTCACCATCAGGAAGAATTTCGCCTGTTTCAGGATTGGCCATTTCAAGGACGAAAGCATCTTCCATCACATGCATACCCGTTTGATGTGAACACTCTGCGCCAAGCATTCCGCTTTCATGTGTGCCATACATATCGAAAGCTTTGGCACCCCACAGATCTTCTAGCTGCTCGCGATTTTCCATCCCCAGATGAGTGCCTAGGATTCGTATGCCCAGTGATTTGGGGTCAATACCCAACTCATCTCGAGCGACCAAAGCCATATGACGCAAATAGGCTGGAAATCCTAAAATAACTTTGATACCCCAGGCCTTGATAATTTCAATTTGTCGCCTTGTGGGTGTGTTGGCGCCGCTGCCAGTCATGACTGGAACAGAACCGGTGTAACGCCAAAGCGCCTCACGCGGCGCCATGCCTCCATTACCAAGCCCCAAAGAATACGTGACCAGCACCATGTCGCCAGGCTCGATACCATGCATCGCAAATCGGCGCCCGCCCAAAATGGCCATGGTCTCTCTGTCTTGCGGTGAGTAAAGCATCGGCCGAGGCAGACCCGTGGTTCCGCCACTAGTCTGCAATACAAGCGGCATTCGCTTGCCGTCTGCGGGTGATATTCCCATGAAGTCGCCAAATGGCGGATTCCTTTCGATACTCTTTCTGATGTCATGAACATCGTAAACTGGGATTTTCGTCAAGTCACTTAAACTGCGAACGTCTTCAGGCTCCATCCCATGCGCCCGCCAATGGAGTTTGAAAAATTCAATCTCCCAGCCTCGAGTCATAGTTTCTAAAAAACGCTTGTTTTGAAGCGCCCACAATTCATCACGAGACATCCGCGCGGTGGTGTGAAAATAAGTAGGTGGGGGCGGATAGTCCTTCCATAATTTTTCAAAATCCAAGGATTGAAAATACCAAGGAATGTAATCTGGATTACTAGGATTGTTCATAACAAATGGGCCAATCGGCCTCCGTCAACGTGATGAACTGCGCCAGTGATATAACCAGCCCAGGGTGAAGCCAAGAAAGCGACAAGTCCTGCAATCTCGTCTGTTTTTCCAACACGATTCATGGGAATCTGTTGCTTGATTTGAGCAAGAACCTCAGGATCAACTTGACCAGCTTTTCCTGAACCAAATACTGTGCCAAGTCGATTGGTATCAATCCTGCCAGGACAAATTGTGTTAACCGTAACACCTTGTGTAGCCACTTCAAGGGACAGCGTTTTGGAATATCCAATCACACCAGCCCAAGTGGCCACGGAGAGGCCAAATCGAGGCAGTGGTTGAATTGCAGATAAAGCTGTGACATTGATGATCCTGCCCCAATCCTTAGCGCGCATTGAGGGCAAAGCGCCACGCGAAAGTCTTACCACGCTCATTAGATTTTGTTCCACTGCCTTGTGCCACGCCTCGTCATCAAAACTGTCCAGCAAGCCCAATGGCGGCGCGCCATCGTTATTGATCAAAATGTCAATGCAGCCCATTTCAGACAAACTTGTTTTTATAATTTTTTCGCAATCTTGTGCTTTCCGAATATCGGCTGCAATTGGAAACGTTTGAGCACCCGTTTCTTTGTTGATTCGATCGCATGCTTCTTTGAGCGGCTCTTCTTTTCGAGCAACCATGGCCACTGAAGCGCCTTCCGATGCCAATAAGTGAGCAATGGCATAACCGATGCCCTGGCTAGCGCCTCCAACCAAGGCAAACTTGCCTTTTAAATTTAAATCCATTACCTCACCTCGGTAATTTCAAACAAACGCTCCGCGTTTCCATGGAAGACAGCGTTCAAAGTCTGCTCATCGTAGCCAATTTCTTTCCAATCACTGACCAAGCGTTCATAACGAAATAAAGGGTAGTCGGCTCCAAACATTACCTTGGATCGAAGTCTGGTGCGTATTTCCTTTTTGAAAGCATCGGTCAAATATTTGGGCGACCAACCATGCAACTCGCTCCAAACATTTGGTTTATGCAACATGATGGAGATCATTTCGTCTTGCCAAGGCCATGCTGGACGTCCTGCAATGATTTGAATATCGGGGTAGCGAACCGCAAGCAAATCTATATACCTTGGGTGACACATGTCCAGCAAAATTCCGTCTCCCCCAGGCAACCCAGCACCCGCTCCTGTGTGGCCTACTAAAACCAAAACTGGCCTTTTATAGGCTTTTGCAACTTCAAAGAAGGGGGCGTAAATGGGGTCACTTGCGACATAGCCCATGCCAGAGGCAGATATGCAAAAACTCACAAATCCATTTGACAATTTGATGCATCGCTCCAGTTCAGCGGCGCCTTTTTCTCCGGTTCTGGGGTTGATTTGAAGCCAGTTCCCGAAAATGCAATCGCTGTAATCAGATTGAACTTTCAATGCATATTCATGAAAGGGAATCAGGTCAACGATATCTAAGTTTTTTGTGAATCCAAAATCTAAAATAGTTGTTACATTTTGCGACCGAAGATAGCCTGCCATCTCTTCTTCAGTGTCATATTTTGGGGTTGAATTCCAAGTGTTTTTCTGTTGATCAAGTGCTGCTTGGGATCGAAGTACATAGCCTTTTTCTGTGCCCCAATGTGAGTGCAAATCAATTAATTTCACTTTTATTCCGCCTTGATGTCAGCAGCTTTAATGATGCTTCCCCAATTTGTAATTTCAGAGGATAAGAATTGATCAGCTTGGCCTATGCTGCCACCAACAAATGACACTCCCATGGCAGCCATTTGTTTGACCATTTCAGGGTCTGTGATTGCTTTGTTAATCGCAGAATTTAGTTTTTCTAGAATTTCAGCCGGCGTTTTTTTAGGGGCAAAAATCATGTACCAAGCACTGATTTCAAAGCCTGGCACACCAGCCTCTATCATTGTCGGAAGCTCTGGAGCGAGTGGCGAACGCTTGGGTCCGGTTGTGGCTAGAGCTTTAAGTTTACCTGAACGAACATGTGGCAATGAAGTTGTGATGGTGTCAAACATAATGGGTAAATGCCCTCCCAACACATCGGCCAATGCAGGAGCATTGCCTTTATAGGGAACGTGAACCAATTTCGTACCTGTGATATGTTTAAACATCTCCGCTGACAAATGAGCGCCTGCTCCAGCGCCTCCAGATGCATAAGAGTATTTGTCTGGATTGGCTTTTAATAATGTAATCAGCTCAGTCACTGTCTTTGGCGGGAAACTCGGTGGTGTGACTAGCATCAGAGGAATGTAGCCAACATAGGCTACAGGCGTTAAGTCTTTTTCTAAGTCGTATGGGAGAGATTTAACAAGGTATTTATTGGTAGCTAAAACTGAATATCCCATCAATAGGGTGTAACCATCTGGTGAAGACTTTGCGACAAAGTCAGTTCCCACCACGGCACTAGCTCCAGCCTTATTTTCTACCACAACAGGGGTACTGAATGTTACCGATAGCTTTTGAGCAATTGCTCGGGAGAGTATGTCAACCCCCCCGCCTGGCGGCACAGGCGCAATAATTTTGATTGATTTAGAAGGCCATGATTGAGAGAAGCCCGGCAATGTCAATCCTGACATTAAAAGAAAGAATCCAACCCGTAAAAAGAATTTTTTTTCCATTTCTGTTCCTTCTCAATATCTCAGACTAAAAACGACAAACACGTGTTTACCAATCGTATAGTGAATGTAGAAATAGAATAAACCGGGTTAACCACTATCTTTGGATGGTCTAGTTCAAGGCCTTCAATAAGCATTATTTTCCTAGCCTGCGGTCGCAATATTTTGGCAAAATTAACCAGCACAGCGCAAAAACTGACGCGTTTAAAAGCCCTACAGCGCATCGATTTACCCGCGCGAATACTTTGAGTGCTGAGAACCCAGATCAGCGCTTGCAGGGCTTGCAGGGCTTGCTATTCAATCTGTTCTGGTTATCCACAGCTCGTGTGAGATATCCACAAAAAATCACGAAAAATCAACATTTATAAAGATTTCGCACAACGGCTGTTGAAATCATTGAAGTTTTTTTCAGCGAAAAAGTTATCCACAGCCGATCCAATTCGAGCTGCTCTAGCTCGGTAACCCGCCACTTTGGACGGACTCAGGTTGCTCTGATAAATATGTGAAAACACAATGCAATTAACGCAAACACATGATTAAAGGAGAACTTGAATGGCACAGGCAAAAACACTGACAAAAGAAGAGATGACGCGTGTACTGGACTACATCAACACACGCCGCTTCGCGCAACGCAATAGAGCAATGATGTTGCTCACACACCTAGCTGGTTTAAGAATTGGCGAAGTCGCTTGCCTGCGCTGGAGCGATGTAATGAATTTGGACGGAACAGTAAAGGACGAGATCCGCTTGCTACCCGATATGACCAAGGGCCGATACTCTCGCACAGTTTTCGTCAACATCAAGCTTCGCGAGGTATTGCAATCCTACGCAGAGCAATCAAAGTGCGTGGACCGCAGCTACCCATTCTTTGCAAGCCAAAAAAGCATTAAGGCAGGGTTCAGTGCGAACAGTTTGGCACAAACGTTCGCGCTACTTTACGTAGGCGCTGGATTAGAAGGAGCCAGCAGCCACAGTGGACGTAGAACGTTCTTAACTAACTTAGCGAACAAAGGCACAGCTATTCACATTTTGAAAACGCTTGCTGGTCACCGCAGCATTCAAACAACTGCAACCTATCTTTACAGCAGCCCAAGTCAATTGAAAGCTGCTGTTGAATTGATATAAATAGGTTATTTAATTTAGAGGTCAGAGATTTAAACTTTTACAAAAGTACTGAAAGTTCTAATCTCCCTGCCTCCGTCAAGACACTTATATAGATCACTTACGAGGGCTTATTTATTCGGATCCGCGTCCTCTCGAAAACATTCATCTTCCGACAACATCAGTTGGTTGTGCCCGCAACCATTAGGTATCATCGGAAAGCAGTTTTCAGCTGGCATGACATGAACGTCAAGAAAGAAAGGGCCTTTTGACGAGAGGCACTCTTGAATTCCAGAATCAAGATCGGCCGGATGGTCGATGCGGCGTGCCGTCCATCCGCATGCCCTTGCCAGCATGACGAAGTCAGGTAAGGCAGCGTTCCAACTGTGACTGAGGCGATTGCCGTGGTTTAGTTGTTGCCACTGCCGAACCATTCCCATGTATCCGTTATTACACAGAACAACTTTAACTGGCGCAATGTGTTGAGTTGCAGTGGAAAGTTCTTGTATGTTCATCAAGATGGACGCATCGCCGCTTACGCAAATAACCAAGGCGTTTGGGTGTGCTACCTGTGCACCAATGGCTGCAGGCAGGCCATAGCCCATTGTGCCGGCCCCGCCCGAAGTCAGCCAAAGCCTAGGCTGTTCAAAGCGCAAGTACTGCGCTGCCCACATTTGATGTTGTCCCACATCGGTGCTGACTATGGCGTCGAGGCCTTCAAGGTGGGCCTGCAGCGTGGTCATTAGGTGCTGGGGCAAAATACTGTTTGGGCTTGGCTGAAATGCAAGGCTCTGCTTGGCTCGCCATCCCTGTATGCGTTTCCACCAACCATCAAGTCTTGAGGGTTGAGGATCTGGTTTAGGCAAACGCTTCAAGATCAAATGCAAAAGAGTCTCGCAGTCGCCATGAAGGGCCGCGTCAACCCGTACTAGTCGCCCTATGCTGGACAAATCAATATCAACATGTATACGCTGTGAGTGTGGACTAAATTCGTCAAGTTTACCCGTGACGCGGTCGTCAAAGCGCGCACCAACGCAGATGATCAGGTCGGCGTGGTACATGGCTTGATTGGCCTCTAATGTTCCATGCATGCCTAGCATGCCTAGAAATTGTGGATCAGATCCAGGATACGCACCTAGACCCATCAATGTCAATGTCGTTGGGAGGTTCAGTCGCCGCGCTAATTGGACAAAGAGCTCGCATGCGTGATCCCCCGAATTAATCAAGCCTCCCCCACCATACAAAACAGGGCGTCGCGCTTGGAGCAACAAATTCACAGCAACTTCTAGAGTCTGCACATTCGGGATCGGCATTGCCGCAAGCTTGGTTCTAGGCTGACCAGACAGTGAGGCACTTACGCGATGCATTTGTACATCCTTGGGCACATCGATGAGCACTGGTCCGGGACGACCTGACATGGCGCGCTCAACAGCCTCTCGCACAAGTGCAGGCAGCTCATCTCCGCGCAAGGCCTGTACATTCCATTTGGTAACAGTGAGAGACATCCCGATAGCGTCGC
>Ga0209401_1001729_pt1 | contig 14371 bp, 15 predicted proteins | sample M_140807_MF_Meta_FD_187318 | JGI IMG/M metagenome (GOLD analysis project Ga0209401, IMG submission 187318) | Freshwater microbial communities from Lake Montjoie, Canada to study carbon cycling - M_140807_MF_MetaG (SPAdes) (version 2) | ecosystem: Environmental > Aquatic > Freshwater > Lake...
CCATCGGTGGCGTACAGACCGATCGGCATGCCGGAACTGATCCGCTCAGCCTCCTGCCGCAAGCTCGCCTCAGCCAGCAGGGCACGACGCCCCTCCAACAGATGCACGGCGGTGCGGCCGAGTTGGCGCAGCACCTCGCGCTGCTGATCACTGAGCCGCAGCGGCTGGCGAGCGATCACGCAGAGCGTCCCCACGGCGGCGCCGTCGGCCAAGTGCAGGGGTGCACCGGCATAGAAGCGGATGCGGGGATCGCCCGTGACCAGGGGATTGCTGGCGAAACGGGGATCGAGCTGGGCGTCCTCCACCACGAAGAGGTCGGGCTGCTCGATGGCGTGGGTGCAGAAGGAGATGGCTCGGGGGGTCTCGATCACCCCCTCCAGGCCCACATTGGCCTTGAACCACTGGCGATCGTGATCGACCAGGCTGATCAGGGCGATCGGCGTGCCGCAGATGGCCGCGGCCGCCTGCACCAGGCCATCGAAGGAAGCTTCCGCCCCGGTGTTGAGCACAGCCAACATGTCGAGGCTGTGCTGCCGGCTGGCCTCCCGCTCTCCAGCGGATTGCTCAGGCCCGAGGGCGCTCCGATCGGCGAGGGGACCTTGGGCTGACATCAAGCGATCGAAGGAGGCTGAAGAGAAAAAAGAAAAAGGGGAGGATTGGTCCTTGCAGGACGCGAACAAAATAGGATTTTAAGCAAAGGCAAGAGAAACTTGCACAAATCGGCTCGAACGTGGCCATTCGCAGTTGAGATTTTTCAGCAGGTGCCCGAATCACCCTGACATCGATGGAACGCAAATGACAATCAGTTCCAACGGCAAAAAATGGTAATTTTTCGCGTGGAGATCAATCTTGCCGAATCCGATCTGATGATCACGCGACATCATGACGCGACATTGAGGCGCGACATTGAGACGCGACATTGTGAAGCAACATCGTGGAGCCAAGGTTCGCATCTCCAAGCCATGCCGCTCCGTTCACGCCAAACACACTGACCAAGCTGCCTGCATCTCACCCACCTGAGCATTTCATAGGTGCTCCAGCATCACGATGGGTGCTCAAGCATCCCAGCCCCCTGCTGCAGCCATTGATCGAGAAGCGGCCAAGCAAGCGGCAGCTGGATGCGCAGACCGGCTGAAAAGCGCGCTGCCCCACCGCCCGGATCGGTGGCCGCGAAAGCCGTGGCCGGGATCAGCAAGCTGTGGGCGGCCGGGGCCCGGCCGTACAGACCTGCGGTGAGCTGCAACAAGACGGGCGGTGTCAGGTGATGGCCCGGAGTCCAGGCGGGCACGCCCCACCCCATGGCGCTTGGGTCCCGCCGATCCGCCGTGGCGATGGGCAGGAGCCGGGGCCTGCACCCATGGTGCCCGCTCCCCTGGTGCCCGCTCCCCTGGTGCCCGCTCCCGAGGGGCCCGCCTCCCGAGGGTCCGGTATCCGCTGGGCCAACTTGCAAGGGCGTCCCTCCCGGAGCCCCCGCTTTCGAGTCAACACGCCAGGCATCCACAAACAGCACCCGCCGCACGGCCGCCAGCTCCTCGGCCAGCTCCGGCAGCAGCTGATCCACCACTCGCACCCGCAGCCCCGCCGAAAGGTCGCCCACCACGCCGTCCGCCGCATCGGCTGCCGCACCCTGCGCCGCAGCGAGCGCCGCCTCGCGCCAGGCCCGCCGCCGTGCCCAGGTCTCCACCAACCAGGGACCGACGCCGTCATCGCCGCGTAGCGGATTGCCGATGCCGATCAGCAGGGAGGAGTTCGCCCCCCTGCCCGAGTAAACCACCAGGCCGCCAATGCTCTCCATGGCTCAGTCCCTCACCTGCTGGGCCAGCAACCGCCCATCGGCCGCCCGCAGCTCCAGCCGGATCGGCATGGCACCGGCGGCATGGGTGGAGCAGGAGAGGCAGGGATCGAAGCAGCGGATGCCCGCCTCGATCCGGTTGAGCAGGGCCTCGGGGATGGAAGCCGGCACTGGATCGGGCAGACACTCCCGGGCGATCTGGAGCACGGTGCGGTTCATCGCCAGGTTGTTCTGACCGGTGGCGATGATCAGGTTCACGCGGGTGATCAGACCCTGCTCATTGACCCGGTAGTGGTGAAACAGGGTGCCCCGCGGCGCCTCGCCCACCCCCACCGCCTCGCGGGCATTGAGGGAGGCGCGGGATCGCACGTGGGGATCCTGCAGCTCGGGATCGTGCAGCAGGGCTTCGATGCCCTCCAGGCAGGCCACGATCTCCACCAGCCGCGCCTGGTGGTAGGCGAAGGAGGAGAGGGCCACCCGGCCGCAGCGCTGGCGCAGGTCAGCCAGCTCGGCATCGGCCCAGGGGGTGCCGATCCGCTCGCACACATTGAGGCGGGCCAGGGGGCCCACCCGATACATGCCCTCCGGGTAGCCAAGCGGGCGGTAGTACGGAAACTTGAGATAGCTCCAGGGCTCCACCGCCTCGGCCAGAAACGTGGGGTAGTCGTCCTCGTCCAGACCATCGGCCAGCACGCGACCGTCGGCGGCCACAAGGCGGAGGCCGCCGGAGGAGGAGGGGGACTGAAAAGAGGAGGCACCGGCCTGGGGTGCCAGGGAGTCAGGGCTCGCGCCGGCCTGGAGGCCTGTCGGACCTTGCACCAGGCCGTGCGTCCCAGCAGCCGGCCGTTCCTCCCAGGCATCGCCTCGGCCATCGAGGTGCTCCCAGCGCCCGCCGGGGCCCACCAGGGCCAGAAACAGGCTGGGAAAGGTGCCGAAGCTGTTGAGCTCGCGCTGCAGCGGTCCATCGAGCAGCCGCTTGAACCTCTCCAGCGCCAAAGCAGCGGCGGCCCGGGCCGCCGGCAGCGCCGCCAGGATCCGGTCCCGGTCCTCCAGGGCGAGGGGACTGCGCACGCCGCCGGGCACCGCCCAGGCGTTGTGGATGCGGCGCCCCGCCAGCCGCTCGATGATCGCCTGGCCGAACTGGCGCAGGCCGATGCCGGCGCGGGCCAGCTCGGGCTCGGCGGCCATCAGGCCGAACAGGTTGCGGCGCTGCGGATCGCTCTGCCAGCCCAGCAGAAAATCCGGACTGCTCAGATGAAAGAAGGAGAGGGCATGGCTCTGGCTGATCTGGGCCAGGTTGAGCAGGCGCCTGAGCTTCACCGCCGCTGGCGGGATCCGCACCGCCAGCAGCCGGTCACCGGTGCGGGCCGACGTCAGCAAATGACTCACCGGACAGATGCCGCAGATCCGCGCCGTGATCGCCGCCATCTCATGAAAGGGACGGCCCTGGCAGAACGTCTCGAAGCCGCGGAACTCCGTGACATGGAAGCGGGCCTCCACCAAATGGCCGCCCGCATCGAGCTGGAGGGTGATGCGGGCGTGCCCCTCGATGCGGGTCACCGGATCGATCGTGATCGTGCGGGTCATGGCATCACTCCGGCCGCACCGCCATTGCCCAGAACGTCGCTAGTGCTGCTGCCCATGGCGTCGCCAGGGCTGCTGCCGTGCAACCACAGCGCCATCGGAGCGGCCCCACTCATCCGAACCGCAGCCCTTCGGGCCCCTCCAGCTGGGGAATCTCACCGCAGACCAGGGCCTCGAGCACCAGACGGATCCGCGCCGCCGGCGGCGGGCAGCCCGGCAGCCAGAGCTCCACCGCAATCACCTCGTGAAGTGGCAACACCCGCTCCAGCAGCTCGGGTACAAGGCCGGAAGAGCCGGGCCACTGGGGCTGCAGGTCGGCGAGCTCCCGGTAGCTCCGCTCCAGCACCGCCGCCACGCCGCCACCGGGCTCCGCGGCCAGCCGGTTGCGCAGGCCCGGCACATGGGCGCTGATGGCGCAGTCGCCGAAGGCCACCACCACGCGGGTGCGTTCGCGCAGGGTGCGGGCCATGGCGAGGTTGTCGGCGTTGGCCACCGCCCCCTCCACCAGGCACACATCGACGTGATCGGGGTAAGTCTTCACGTCACTCGCCACCGGCGAGTAGACGATGTCGGCAAGCTGGGCGAGCTCAAAGAGCCAGTCGTCCAGATCCAGGAACGACATGTGGCAGCCGGAGCAGCCCGCCAGCCACACGGTGGCCAGGCGCAGCTTCGGGGCAGCCGCCGGCGATGGTGCGGGAGTGGAAACCGAAGACGGTGCCGGAAAGAACGGCCCGGCTGCTGCTGCGCGATCGGCGGGGCTGGAAGGTGACGGTTCGGGAGTGGCGGCCGGCGACGGTGCAGAGGTGGGCTCCCCGGCTAGCGCGTTGCGATCGGCGGGCCCCAAGGAAGACGCCGTCAAGGGGTTGGCGGAGCTCATGGCCCTCCCTCCCCCTGGTTGCGCCAGCCATGACCCTGGCGGGCCTGCTGCAGCAGCGCCGCCCGCCCCCGCTGGACCCGGCGCGCACCGGGGGTGTCGTCGCGGTGGAACAGGGCGCCGGTAGGGCAGGCATCGACACACTGGCCGCAGGAGGTGCAGGCCTCCACCTCACCCCAGGGTTGATCGAGGCCGGCCACGATGCGGCAATGGCTGCCGCGCTCGGCCACATCCCACACGTGGGCGCCCTCCAGTTCATCGCAGGCCCGCAGGCAGCGGGTGCAGAGAATGCAGCGGTTGTGGTCGAGACTGAACAGCGGATGGGAGGCATCCACCGGCCGCAGGGGATGGCGGTAGGGGAAGCGGCTGTGGTCCATCCCCACCGCCACCGCCACGTCCTGCAGCTCGCAGGCGCCGTTGGCCACACAGATGGCGCAAAGGTGGTTGCCTTCGGCAAAAAACAGCTCCACCCCCATGCGGCGATGCAGGCGCAGCGCGGGGGTATCGGTGCGGATCACCATCCCCTCGGCCGCCTCACTCACGCAGGCGGCCAGCGGCCGGCCACTGCCCTCCAACTCCACCAGGCAGAGACGGCAGGCCCCCACCGGGCTGAGACCCTCCAGATGGCAGAGGGTGGGAAGGTCCACACCGGCAGCGCGGCAGGCCTCAAGCAGGGAGCTGCCGGCCGGAACGGCGACCGGCGACCCATTCAGGGTGAGGGTGAGAACGCTCATGGCTCCCTCCTGGCGGCAGGGGGCTCCTGGGCACCGGTCTCGTCCTGCGGCGACGCGGGCTGGTGATGCGGAGGGAAGGTCGGAGGTGATGGGGTTTGAGCGACCCCGTGGGCTCCCACCCCAGCCCCCCCTGGCTCGCAGGCCGCCTCATACTCCGCTCGGAAGTGGCGCAGCGTGCTCAGCAGCGGATTCGGCGCCGACTGGCCCAGACCGCAGAGGCTGGTGGCCTTCACCATGGCGGCCAGCTCTTCGAGGCGCTCCAGGTCGGCCACCTCGGCTCGCCCGGCCACGACGCGATCGAGCAGGGCCGCCAGCTGCACGGTGCCCGCCCGGCAGGGCAGGCACTTGCCACAGCTCTCCTGAACGCAGAACTCCATGAAGAAGCGCGCCAGGGCCGGCATGGAGGTGGCGGGGCCGAGCACCACCATGCCGCCGGAGCCCAGGATCGAGCCCAGCGCCGCCATCGCCTCGTAGGTGAGGGGCGTGTCGAGATGGCGCTCCGGGATGCAGCCGCCGGAGGGTCCGCCGGTCTGCACCGCCTTCACGGGCAGGCCCCCCACCACCCCACAGCCCATGGTTTCGACCACGGTGCGCAGCGGTGTTCCCATGGGAACTTCCACCACGCCGGTGTTCACCACGGCGCCGGAGAGGGAGAACACCTTGGTTCCGGCGCAGGGCGTGCTGCCCAGCCCCGCATACCACTCACCCCCCTCCCGCAGGATCGCCGGGATCGCCGCCAGGGTCTCCACGTTGTTGATCAGGGTGGGCACCCCCCCCAGCCCCCGCTGGGCCGGATAGGGAGGGCGCGGCCGCGGCGTGCCCCGCCGTCCCTCGATCGATTGCAGCAACGCCGTTTCCTCGCCGCACACGTAGGCGCCGGCCCCCACCCGCAGCTCCAGCCGCAGCGGCCAGGATGTGCCGGTGAAGGCGGGCCCGAAGCCCCCCCGAGCCTCCACCTGCTCCAGGGCGCGCCGCAGCCTCGCGATCGCCAGGGGATACTCCGCCCGCAGGTAGACAGTGCCGTGCAACGCCTCCACGGCCCAGGCGGCGATCGCCAGACCCTCCAGCAGGCGGTGCGGATCGCTCTCCAGCACGGTGCGGTCCATGAAGGCGCCGGGGTCGCCCTCATCGCCGTTGGCCACCACCTGGCGCGGGCCGGCGGGCTGCAGGGCCACGGTGTCCCACTTGAGGCCGGTGGGGTAGCCGGCGCCGCCCCGCCCCCGCAGGCCGCTGCGCCGCACCACGGCCCGCACCGCCTCGGGCGCCAGCTGCCGCACGCAGCGTCGCAGCTGGGCATAAGCACCCTGGGCCAAGGCGTCGTCGAGGCTGTCGGGATCCACCAGGCCGCAGCGCTCCAGCACCACGGACTTCTGGAGGCGGAAGAACGGATGATTGAGGTCGAGGCGATACGGCGAGAGCGGATCCACGAGGGATGGCGAGGAGCCTGGTTCTGGCTCCGGGCCAAGCGCTGACCCAGCTCCTGGGACGGCCCCTTGAACTGGCGCTGGCTCTGATTCCGAGCCTGCAACGATCCCGGGCCATGGCCCTTGCCCAGGTTGTGGTTGTCGTGCCGACACCGCCGAACCTGGGAGCGGTGCGATAGCCGCCGCAGAGCCGGAATGCAGCTCGGCTGCCCCCATCACCACCACCGCCACCAGCTGATCGGCCAACGGCAGCGGCAGCCCACCCCAGAGCCGGCTGCCGCCGGGTCCATCGGCGGCCACCAGCGGCCCACGACCGCACAAGCGCAGGCAGCCCACCGCCTGGATCGCCAGGGCGCCCTCCCCCAAGCCCGCCGCAGTCCGGGCGGCCAGCAGGGCCTGGCGCAGGGCGATGCCGCCGGCGTTGCGACAGGCGCTGGCATCACAACAGCGCAGGCGGCGGGTCGGCCCCCCGGACGCGGTGCCAGCTTCCGGAGGCCAGAGGGCTGCTCCGCGCTCTGTGGCAGCAGCTGGCATGGTCATAGCGCCGGAGCCGGGAGCTGGGGCAACAACGGCAACCCGAGCGCCGCCAGGCGCTCCACCAGGGAGACGCCCGGCCGCAGGGGCAGCCGCAACACCGGGCCGTCTTCCAGGCGCAGCACCGGGTCATGGCCGCAGGCGCCGAGGCAGCCGCTGCGCTCCAGCCGCCAGCCCTCGGATCCATCCAAGAGTCCTCCATCGACCGGTTCTCTCCCCCCGTCGTGGCGCGATCGGACACCGGAAACCGCCGCCATCGACGGGGCCGCCCCAGCACCCATCGGCTCCGCCTCGCCTGGTCGGGCTTCGGATCGAATCGCAGATCTGTCCGTCATCGAGGCGGAAGCCTCTCGCTCCGCGGATCCGACCACGAGTCCGGCCACGGATCCAGCCGCAGATCCCTTGGCCACCGAAGCGCAACGCTCCAGGCGCGACCCAGCCGCATCGCCCACGGCAAACCGCGCCCGCAGAACCGCCTCCAGCTCCTCCGCCCCGTTCACGAAGCAGGCGGTGCCGTGGCACAGGGCGAGGCGATGGCGGGGAGGCGGTGTGAGGCGGAAGAGGTGATAGAAGCTGGCCACCCCGAACACCCGGCTCAGGGGTAGCCGCAGCTCCCGCGCCACCTGGTGCAAGGCCCCGGCCGCCAGATACCCCTCCCGCAGCTGCACCTGATGCAGCACCTCGATCAGGGCGGCGGGATCGGCGCCGCGCCGGCGGATCTCCCTGCTGATCACCGCCTGACGCGCGCCCCCGGGGTCCGAACCGCTGCAGGCCATGGGGGATGCTCGCGCCTGCTGAGGTGTTAGGGGCGGGATCGATCCCGCAGGCGCGGCGGTGCGACCTCGCCGCGCATCCCCGGCAGATCGACCACGAAACAGCTGCCTTGGCCGAGTTCGCTGCTCACCTGGATGCGGCCGCCAGGTTCCCCGACCACCCCGAACATCAGCCCTCCACCAGCCGGCAACGCAGCACCGCCAACGCCTCGTCGGGTAGCCCCAGAAAGCGGTCCAGCCAGGCCTCTCCGGTGGGTTCCACCACGGCCACCCCCACCAACACCCCCCGCCCATCGGGAGCGAGCGGCTCCCCCAAGGCGCTGTGGCGCTGCCCCCGCGCCTCACCGGTGCCCAGCCGGGTGCGCACGATCAGATCCGGTGCCTGATAGATCCCGGCCACGCCAAACACGAACCGCGCCAGAAACTCCAGCTCCACCGCGCCACTCCCCTGCTGCCAACGCCCGTTGAGCCGCTGAGGCGCAATGGTGATCGACAGCCCCGGTGGCAGGGGCAGCCCCAGCACCCGCGTGGTGCGCCAGGTGAGCGGCGGAATGGCCAGACCCTCCGGCGCGAAGGCCAGTGGCCGCCAACCCTCGCCATCCGGCCCCTCCAGCTGGCCGGAGCCGCCGCCGCCGCGGGCGTCGTAGCGGAAGCGGGGATAGCGGCCGATCGCCAGACCGCAGCCGGCCTCCGTGGTGAGCTGCAGGGGGGGCATGCCGGCCAGCCGAGGACCCGGCGATTCAACTGCAGATCAGCCACGGCAGGCCCCCTCATCCGATGGAATGGATCTCCCCCCAAACGCCGCCCAGCCATGGATGCCGACAGCCTGCGGGCCTTGTTCACCAAGCCCTACGGGGCTCCGGCCCCCACCGCCGAGCAATGGCGGGCGCTCTATGCGGAGGATGTGCACTTCCAGGACCCCACCCAGGAACGCCAGGGCCTGACGGCCTTCCTCGAAGCCCAGGAGGGCCTGATCAAGCGCTGCGATGACGTGTTTCTGGAGCCCGGTGCCGTGGCGATCGAGGCCAACACCGCCTTCATCGAATGGCGGATGGGTCTGAAGATCAAGGGCATCGAGTTCATCTACCCCGGCACCAGCCGCCTGCTGTTCAACACCGAGGGCAAGATCAGCGACCACCGCGACTATTTCGACTTCGTGGGCCCCACCTTCGAACCAGTGCCGGTGGTGGGTGGTTTTGTGCGCTGGCTCTATGGGCGGTTCGTGGGGTGATCGGACAGCGGCATCACACCAGCCCTCTCAAGGCAGCGGCCAGCGCCCTGCCACGAGAAATTGCTCCCGTGTGAACTGGGCCGTCAGGCCGCCCCCAAAGCAGATGCCGATCACCCCTTCGGCGCTGATCTCCAGGGACCAGTCGGTGAAATCGAAGGGCGTGCTGCTGAAGGCGTAGGGAGTCAGCACTCCGACGACGGGAGGTGTCTGCGGTGAGCGGGCCGAAGGAAGCTCGAAGGCCTGAATCCGGCGCTCCCGCATCGCATCGCCGCAACGCTGACTGGCCGCATAACTGGTGGGGTCAGTGATGCCCGCCAGCGCCTCAGCGGTGAGCTGCTGCTGCAGCACCAGGCCGCGCTCCGCGGCGATCGTCACCGCGAAGGCCGTTTGCTGGCGTTGGATGCGGGCTCCCACAGGCAGCGGTGAGCCTTCCAGCTGCCGCAAAGCATGAAAGGCCCGCTCCGCCAGGGCCGTTTCCAGCGACCGTGCTCCATAGAACAGATGACGCTGATGCACGCGACCAAAGCGCGACCCACTCTCCAGGGGCGGGTAGCGAAACGGCGTGAGCAACAGCCGATGGGAAGGGAGGGGCCGCCCCTCCGCCGCTTCCGGCCAATCGCTTGGGATCGGCGGCTTGACGCCTTCGATCAACTGCTCCAGGCGCGCCTGCTCCCGCAGGCCGTCCACCAGATCAGCGGTGCCGCTCTCGCCCTGGCGGTCGGTGATCCGATGGATGGCCCCACCCAGAGGGGTCAGCGGAGCCGCGCCGCAATCAGCCGCGCAGGGCATCAAGGTAGTTGGCAACGCGGTTGAGCCCTTCGATGCGAGCCAGCAACTGGCGCGGTGGTTGCTCGCCGAGGTGGTGGTTGGGCTGCTCCATCCAGTGGCGCATCAGGCCGTGATCGCCGCCACAGAGGGCGTGCAGGCTGCGGTACACCCGCAGCAACAGCAGCGCCAGCTCCCCTTCCTTGGTCTTGGGATCCAGGCCCGAACGGTCGATGCTGGTGCGGTGCTTGCCCACCACAGCGCTCAGTTCATCGCGGCTGAAGCCCAGCACCTGAGCGGCCCGGCCGCAGGCCTCCGCCACCAACTGGGCGTCGGTCTTGATGAGCGGCTCCTGGGAGAGCGGTGCCAGCACAGAAGCCATCGGAGCCCTGAGGCGAGTGCGAATGCACTGATTATTGGCCAAGCAGAGCATTTGCGCAATACGGCGGGCAACGGCGGCCGCTGCTGCCTCAAGCCACGCCGGCCGCTTGGCTGGTGGACCCGGACGCGCGGAATCCGAGTGGGGCGTCACATCAACCCAGCACTAAGGCAATGCGCTCGGATCCAGGACCTCGATGGAGCACCTTGGAGTTTTTTCGTGCCTGAATCCTGTCCAGCGTGCGGAGTCCCCGATCGTGATCGCGGAAGTTAAACCCAGCTACCGCGGGCTTCTCAGCGATGGGGGCAGGGGGACTTGAACCCCCACAGTCTTGCGACCTGCGGATTTTAAGTCCGCTGCGTCTACCATTCCGCCATGCCCCCCTCAGTCACCGCAACGCTTTTCGAGGAATTGTGTCGGCTAATGTCTGCCGGAATAGGACAGACCTGGCCGACCTCCAACCTCGATCTGCGCAACGGAGAAAGCATCCTATGGGTCTTGCAGCTGGGTTTTGCGGCTGGGGCTTGCCGACAGGCCAGCGGCATCCCAGAGCTCAACCCCTGGCTGGCGCCCACCGCTGGTCTCACGTTTCAGGTTGGCGGCCCAACATCGGAAGCAGCCACCGGATTTGTGCAGCGATGCAACGTGGCCGCGCGGATCAGCTCCGAGCCACTCAGGGCCAACTTGGCACTGATGTGTTTGCGGTAGGTCTCAACGGTCTGCAGGCTCAGGCCGAGGGACTGGGCGATTTCCTTGTTGAGAAGCCCAAGGCCCAGCGCCTGAAAGACCCGCAGTTCGCGGGGTGAGAGGGTATCCATCTGCAGCCGCCATTTCGGGTTGCTCATGTGGGAGCGCCTGGAGCTCAGCTCCTGCAGACGGGTCACCATCCTCACCAGATCGTCCCAGTCATGGCGTTTGTCCACGATGCCCAGCAGCATTGCCTCAATCTCTGCATGCGGCGCGAGTGCATCACTCACATCGGTGATCAGGATCAAGCGGCCCGCTGGATTGGCACGCTTTAAGGCCAACGCGGCATCCATCCAGGTTTCGCCATGTTCACCAGCACAATTCACATCGAGCAGCAGTAAATCAGGGGGAGAGTTTTCGATGAACACAAGCGCCTGGGCCACCGATGAAAACACACCCACCAGATCAAGGCCGCAGTGCTCGGCCAGCAAACCACCCACGGCCTTCCCCACCAGGACGTGGCGGTCGAGGACCAGGCAAGTCAGAACGGGCAAGCCTTCGCCCTCCGCATCACCATGAGGCGGCATGCAACACTGTTGGCTATATCGAACAAGTCATACCCATTTGTGGGACTCGCCCAAGTGGGATCCATCAATCTGGGCCTTGACCGCATCACTTTGGCGGCACAATACTGAAGGCTGTCGCTGATCCCTGCAGCCATGACTGCTTATTCCAGCTCAACCGCACCGGCCTTTCGCAACCCACATCGCGTGTCGATCACCCTTCCGCACAGCACCTATCATCAGCTGTTGGAGCGCAGTGATTTCGAGGGTCGCTCCATGAGCAATCTGGCGGCTTTTCTGCTGGAGACCTCGCTCGAAAAAGATGACCTCGAAAACAGCGGACTCGGATCAAGGGTCCGGCTGAAGACCTGACGTCTTTCTGCAGGCTGAGGCACGGATCATCGCGTTACCAGGGGCGGGTGATGCCGCCCTCCACCTGCCAGACCCCGTAGCGATGCCGGCTGGCCCTGTATTCGGCGTCGAAATACTCCTTGGCGTCACAGCCGCTGAGGTGGTGCCGATCAACAAAGGCCTGGCCGTCTTCCACCATCACCAGGTTGATGTTGATGTCGCTGATCACCTCGGCCACGGTGCGGCCGTAACGGTCGATGGTGTGGGGTTGGATGATGACCTCCCGTCCCCGCAAAAGCCGCTGCATGAGGTATGCCCGGGACATCTGCCCCCAGGGGGCCTGCGCTGTCTCCGGCGCATCGATGCAGGCCAGGCGGATGGTGAGTGCCCGGCCGCCCGTGCTCACCCGCAGGGTGTCGCCATCTCCCACCGAGAGCACCGTGGCCCGAAAGCTGCCGGGAGGCTGCGCTCCCGCTGGTCTCCCCGTTGCGATGGGAAGGCTGGCCGCCAACGCCAGGGCGATCAGGGCCAGCGACCGCTGCAGCAGAGGCATCAGGGGGGTGAACCAGACAACAGCACAGATTGCCATCGGCCTGCAGGGCCCCGGGAGCGGATGCAGGATCCGCTGGGTTGGCCGCCCGCCAACGGGCCATGACCGAGGGTGCGCCCTGGCGCGAAGAAACCCGCAGCGCTTGCTGGCATCCGTGGGCGGGCCCGGAACGTCCCACTCGACACCTGGCCCCAGGTGCCAGCGCCGGCAGCTCCGACCCACAACCGAAAACAGGCAAACGCCCGGGGCCAACTCTCCGGGCTTTGTTCTGTTGGGAGGGGGACTCCTTCATCCGCGGTGGGCCTGCCGTTGCAGGTGGCCGGGTGGTGCCGCTGGCCATCGGCCGCTGAATCCTGTTCAACGATCGCCGTGCTCGGCTGCCGTCAGCCAAATCAGCGCGGCCTGGGTGCGGTTGCTCACCTGCAGTTTCTGCAGCAGCACATGCACATGGCTGCGCACGGTGCCCTCACCGATCCCCAGCCGCTGGGCGATGGCGCGGTTGTTGTCGCCAGCCGCCAGGCAGGCCAGCACCTCGCGCTCGCGTTGGGTGAGGCCATTGAGCCTCTCGCTCTGGTCGCTCGTGGCGATGGCCTGAAGGGGATCGGAGCGCCGCAGCGCCGCCGTGGCCTTCTGATCCCACCAGCTGGCTCCCGCCAGCAGCGAGGCCAGGGCAAGCTCCACCTGCACCAGGGCCCGCTCCTTGTGCAGATAGCCACGGGCGCCGGCGGCCCAGATCCGCTGCACCCAGCCCGGGTCCTCCTGACTGGTGAGGATCAGCACCGGCACGGCTGTGGTGGCGGTGATCCGGCGACAGGTGGCGAGCCCGCCCAGGCCGGGAAGCACCAGATCCAGCAGCACCAGATCCACCGGCCGGCCCTCCAGAAGCTCGAGGCCCTGCTCGCCATCGGCGGCGACCCACACCTGCTGCACAGCGGCCAGTTGTTTCAGATGGGTGGCCATCGCCAGCTGGTACGCCTGGTCGTCTTCGATCAGCAGCAGCCGCATCGCTAGGGCTCCCGGATCGGCAACCGCACTACGAGCCTGGCACCACCGCCGCTGATGTTGCTGGCGTGGATGCTGCCGCCGTGGGCCTCCGTGATCAGGCGGCAGAGATAGAGGCCCAGCCCAGCCCCATGCGCCCCAGGGCCCCGCGGGGCAAACCGCTGAAACAGCTGCGGCAACTGCTCCGGCGGGAATCCCTGCCCGCCATCGCGCACGTCGATCCAGCAGGCCCCCTCCCGCTGGCTCAGCTGCAGCCAAACCCGCTGGCCGCGCAGGCTGTGGTGCACGGCATTGAGCAGCAGGTTCTCGATCAGACGCTGCAGCAGCGAGGTGTCGGCCAGCAGTTCCATGCCGCCAGAACCTTGCTGCCGCAGCACCAGGCTGAGCTGCCGCATCGCGGCGATCGGCTCCACGGTGCCCAGCGCAGCCTGAGCAATCACCAACAGATTGCAGGGCTTCAGCTGCAACTGCAGGCCCTCCTGCTCGGCCCGGAACACCTGCAGCAGGTCGTCGATCAGGCGCAGGCAGCGTTGCTGGCTGCTGCGGATCGCCTCCACCACGTCGCCGTTCTCCAAGAGAGAAAGGGAGGCCAGGGTGCCCAGCACCGGAGTCTTGATGTCGTGGGCGAGGGTGGCGATCACATCACCGCGCAGCTGCACCTGCGCCAGCTCCACCTCCATGGCGATGCGCTGCTGCTCCAACTCCCGGTTGCGCACCAGCAGGCCGGTGATGACCAACAGGTTCAGGCAGACCAGCAATCGGTCGATCAGCACGGAGGCGAGGTTCTGATGCACCGGCAACGGCACCAGCAGATTGAGCAGCGTTGAGCTGCAGCAGATCAGCAGAAACCGCCAGGCCTGGGCGGGGCTGCGCTGCGAGGCACCGAGCAGCAGCGGCACGACATAGAGAATGCCGAGCACGATGGCCGGAGGTGTGGCCAGCTCCAGCAGCAGGATCAGCAGCCAGATCGCCCACACCAGCGCCACCGGTGCCCTGACGAAAGCAGCGTCCCGCCGAGTGGTGTAAATCCTGAGGAGCAGCACCGGCGTAGCCGGTGCTGACGGTTCGCTGCTCAGATCCCCTGCGGGGCAATGGGTGGGCCGGTCTGTGACCTTGGTTTGAGTACCA
>Ga0209401_1001732_pt1 | contig 14359 bp, 13 predicted proteins | sample M_140807_MF_Meta_FD_187318 | JGI IMG/M metagenome (GOLD analysis project Ga0209401, IMG submission 187318) | Freshwater microbial communities from Lake Montjoie, Canada to study carbon cycling - M_140807_MF_MetaG (SPAdes) (version 2) | ecosystem: Environmental > Aquatic > Freshwater > Lake...
GGCCTTTGTTCAGCTTTTGGAGGAGTTGCAGGCTGTCGATGGGTTGGACCGGATTCGGTTCACCTCCCCCCATCCAAGGGGGATGAAGGACGATCTGATCGGCTGTTATGGGCGACTGAGTAAGTTGTGTGAGCATCTGCACTTACCCGTGCAGTCGGGCTCAGATCGTTTACTGAAAGAGATGGGTCGGGGTTACACGGTGGAGCAGTATCGAAAAATTGTGGAGAAGGTGAGACAGGCTTGCCCGGGAATCGGACTTACGACCGATGTGATTGTGGGCTATCCAGGGGAGACGGAGGAGGAATTTCAGTCCACCTACAAGCTGATGGAGGAGGTGGAGTTCGATAATGGATTTATCTTTCGATACTCCCCGCGGGAGGGAACTCGAGCGGCGAAAAGTGGTGGGAATGAAGTCCCTGAAACAACAAAAGAGAGGTGGAACCGTGCGCTGTTGGATCTAATCGATCGGCAGGTGGCCGTCAGTTCGCCACGGAGGATTGGGGCTTTGACAGAGATTCTGGTGGAAGGGCGGAGCAAGACGAATGAGAGTCGTCTCACAGGGCGATCTCGGCAAAATCGGCCAGTAGTTTTTGATGGTGGGGCGCGACACCTCGGGCAACTTTTGATGGTGCGAATTGTGGAATCGACTGGGTTTACTGATTACGCCGACCCAGCCATTCTTGAGTAAAGATTTCTATGATTTACTCTTTCTCATTAGCGCAGGTTGCGGTTTGGTTGGGTTTGGGAGTGGTGCTGACCCATGGGTGGGCTTTGTTTGATTATCGGTTGGCGAAACAGTGGGCTCGGGGGTTTCCAAGGGGGGACGGGCTGGGGGGAGTTCTCTTAGCGCTGGCGACTGGTTGGTCGGCCTGGCTGGCGGGAACAATCAACTTGATGGAGTATACGCGTTTTCGTCCTCTCTTTGTTTTGGGAGTTGTCGGCTTGGGAGTTACGAGTTGGTTGTACGTTCGCGAGTTTATTGCAGTTCGTTCCCTAGGAATTCTATTTTTGTTGGGGGGAGATGTGATGCTGGATGCAGCTTTTTTAAGGCAGGATACCGCACGCCTGGTGGTGGTTTCCTACGCCTATTTGATCATTCTTGAGGGGATGGTGATGGTAGGGGCGCCCTATCTTTTGAGAGATGCGATCGATTGGGGTTTGGCGACCTCGCGGCGCGGGAAGTTTCTTTTAAGTGCAGGGCTTCTCTTTGGCTTGGTTCTACTGGGCTTAGGGCTTTTTGTTTATTAATTGGGGAGGCCCGACCGGCCGTTTGTGGGGATGAAGATTGTTGTTCTGCGTGGAGGGGCGCTGGGTGACTTCTTGTTAACCTTACCCGCTGTGGCTGGGCTAAGGGATAAGTGGCCTGAGGCGGAGATTGAGATGGTCGTGGCCCGAAAATTTGGGGAGCTGGTGGTCGGGCCACAAAGCATTCAGGCGGTGAGGCCTATTGAGCAGCCGGGGCTGGCTACTTTTTATGCGAAAGAGGGAAAGCTGGACGTGGAGTGGGGTGATTACTTTACCGAGTTTGATTTAACGATTTCTTATCTATTTGATCCAGATGAGATCTTTTTTGGAAATTGGAAACGGTGTGGCGGGACGGGGGAGTTTATCAATCATGATCCAAGGAATCCGAAGGAAGCGGCGTGGAAACATTTAGCTCTGCCTATGCAGAGGTTGGGGGCAGCCGCGGGAAACGGGAGGGGTCTGATGGGGGAGAAAATTCAGGTGCCCAAAAAAGGGGAAGCGCGCAAACCGAATTGGGTGATTCATGCTGGGAGTGGTGGGGCAGCGAAATGTTGGCCGATTTCGGATTGGGTGCGGGAGCTGGATCTGCTGGCAAAAAATCATGAATTCGCAGTTACCTGGTTGGGTGGGGAAGTAGAGGAGGGGTGGGAGAAACAGGTGCCTGTTAGCTGGAGGAGTGGTGAACACCGTTGGATTCAGAATCGGCCGCTGCCTGAGCTTGTCACGGAGATGATGAGGTCAGATCTCTATTTGGGTCATGATAGTGGGATGAGTCATCTTGCGGGGTGGAGTGGTGCAAAGTGCGGGCTTCTTTTTGGGCCAACAGATCCTGCGGTGTGGGCTCCGCCAGGCGAAAGGGTGAAGTGTTGGAGTGGTGGGGGTCGGTGGCCGAAGGAGGGGGAGTGGGCGAACTGGGTTGAGAAGCTGATATCCAGCTAGGCGGAAGCCATCGAGCGGCCCGCGATCCACCCGGTTGTCCAAGCAGACTGAAAGTTGTAGCCCCCGGTGATGCCGTCGATATCGAGGGCCTCACCCGCAAAGTAGAGATTGGGAACAATACGACTTTCCATCGTCTTGGTGTCTACCTCGGTGAGTGGAATGCCACCGCAAGTGACAAACTCTTCCTTGTTCATGCTTTTGCCTAAGACGGTAAGTTCGGTGGAGGTTAGGATTTGGGCGAGGCGGTTGGCCGACTCGCGACTAAATTTTGCCCAACGATCTTCCGGGGTGACTCCTGCAAGGAGGGCGAGCTGCTCCCACAGACGGCTCGGTATGGCGGGCCATTTGGCTCGGAGAACCATTTGGGCTCCGATGGTTTCCCTACGATTTTGAATTTCTCGCAGGATCTCGTCTGGGGTGGAGTGGGGAAGCCAGCGAATCCGAATTGGAAAATGGTATTTCAGAGAGTGAATCGTTCGGGCACCCCAAGCCGAGATTCGCAAGACCGCAGGACCACTGAATCCTGCATGGGTGAAGAGGAGGGGTCCGGTCTCGGAGAGTTCGGTTCCTGGGATGGAGAGTTCGACCGAATCGAGAGAGAGGCCGGCAAGTTGGTGAATCCAAGAGGGCTGAAGATGGAAAGTGAAGAGTGAGGGAACAGGTGGAGTGAGGGAGTGCCCGAGGGAGGTGCAGGGGTGGGATTCGGGTCGGCAACCGCCACCAGCCCAGAGAAAGCGATCACACTCCATGGTGGATCCTTGATCGAGTCGAATGATAAAACCGCCTTGAGGGGAAGGTTGGATCGATGAAACGCCGTTTTCGGTCAGTACCCTGACGTTGGCTTTACGGGCGGCTTGGTTCAGACAATCAAGGATGGTTTGGGAAGTGTCGGTGATGGGAAACATTCGCCCATCCGATTCGGTTTTGAGAGTGACACCGCGGGAGTGAAACCATTCTACCGTTTGTGTGGGGCCGAAGCGTGTGAGAGGACCAATCAAGGCGCGACCGCCTCGGGGGTAGCGGGTGGCGAGTTCGCGGGGGTCGAAACAGGAGTGAGTGACATTGCAGCGACCTCCTCCTGAGATACGAACTTTTGCCAGGAGATGTGGAGTTTTCTCCAAAAGAATGACTTCAGCCTTAGAATTAGATTCGGCCGCGGAAATAGCGGCAAAAAAGCCTGCGGCTCCGCCCCCAGCAATGATGATTCGGGTGGGGATCACTTATGGGTCAGGGCCCACGAGAGAGCGCTAGGAAGCGCGTGTGGGCCGTCCCCTCCGAGCTGGGTGTCGATTTGCTCTAGTTTGCGGATGAGGTCGAGCACCTCCTTTCTTTCCATGGGACCTCCGGCGGCCTGACAGAAGTGGGTTCGGCACCCGAAAGGTCGGTCTTGGTAGATCAGGCACTGGTGGGTTTTTGGATGGAGAAGAGGGCAGGATCCGTCGGTGGGATTGGGTAGCTGTTTTCGCCCCGTGGCACGGAAGGCTTGCGCGGCAAGGAGAGCCTCGCCTCGGGTGAGCTGGGGTGTTTTACCTGTGAGTTTAAATTGACAACATTCGGTCCGGCGAAGGCAGTTTCTCTGGATCGGGCGTTGATCCAGTTCTTGGTAGGTGGCACGGACTTGGTTAAGGATCTCTTTCAAGAATTCGATTGTAGATGGGATTTGAGTTTTGGAAAAGGCGGGGCTGGCGATTTTGTCTTATTGTGGCAGGAAGAGTGGATGGATATTGCGATTTTAGGCGCTGGAATTAGTGGGTTGGTTTGTGCCCGCGCGATTTCGGCCAAGGGGCATCGAGCCGTGGTTTTGGAAAAGTCCCGTAGTTTAGGCGGTCGCTGTTCTTCGCGAAAGTTTGGGGAGCACGTGGTCGATACAGGAGTTCAATATTTTACCCTGCGCGATCCAGGGGTGAGGGGGGAGGTGGAAAAGTTGGTGGGAGAGCAGTTGAGAAAGATTGAGGCGCCGATTTTGGTAGGTGGGGAGATTTACCGAAAAGGGGAGGAGAGGTTTTATTTGGCAAAAGGGAATAATCGGATTGGGGCTCTGTTGGCCGAGGGGGTGGAGGTTCGAAAAGAGGTTGAGGTGAGAGAGGTGCTTGCGGTTGGGAAAAAATGGAGAGTGGATGGCGAACTTTACGACGGGGTAGTGAGCTCGGCTCCTTGGCCACAAAGCGCCGCCCTCTTGGGGTTTGATGTCCACCGGGTGGTGTATGAACCCAATTTAACCGTTTTACTGGAATATTCTTTTCCGTGGAGTGGGGAGGTTTATGCGTGGATGGATTCCAAAGGGGAAGATGCCTTGGCATGGGTGGCGTGCGAGAATGCTAAGACTGGGCGAATCCAAGCAGGGTGGAGCGTCTATGTGATTCAGGCATCGACAACGTACAGCCGGGAAAATTTAGAGAAGGAGCCTGAAAGCTGGGTTCAGGATCTCTGTGAAAAAGTGGAGGCGCGCTGGGGTTTTGATCCAGCTCAGCGCGGGACAACTTTGGGTCACCGCTGGAGATACGCCAGAAGGCGAGGGGAGCCAACAGGAGTGCCCACGATGAAGGATGGTATTTTTCTTTGTGGTGATTCGGAGAGCGACTCACGGTTCGAGTCGGTTTGGAAGAGTGGAACAAAAGTTGCGCAGGATGTACTCGATGCCTTGGGTTAAAACGGAGCAGTGCACAGCGGTTTTTTTCTGCAAAAGGGGAGCCGGAGACGGGGATTGAACCCGTGACCCTCTGTTTACGAAACAGATGCTCTACCACTGAGCTACTCCGGCGAAGCTGAGATTGTAGGACAAGAAAAGGGGGGGAGACAAACCCTGCTTCAGGCTGGAAAGCGGGATTGGAAAGGGGCGACTTTTGGGGCATAGTTTCCTCTTTATGTCCCACTCGGCCCCAGTTTATTTAGACTGCAACGCGACCACTCCGATTGAACCAGAGGTGGGTAAGTTGGTTCGGTATTTCTTTGAGGAGGAGTATGGAAACGAGGGAAGTCGTACCCATGGTTTTGGGGCCAGGGCGAAGGAGGCGGTTGATCGGGCGAGAGCACAGATAGCGCATTTGGTGGATTCGAAAATCAACGAGGTGGTTTTTACGAGTGGGGCAACGGAAAGCAATAATTTGGCGATCTTGGGATTGGCGAATTGGGGACGAAGCCATGGAAAAACCCACATCGTCAGCACACGAATTGAGCACAAGGCGGTTTTGGAACCGATCGAGATGTTGGCAAAGGACGGCTTTGAGGTGGATTGGGTGTCTCCCGACTCCAACGGTCGGGTGGATGCCCAACAGCTGCTGCAGAGAGTCAGACCGACTACTTTGCTGGTTTCCATGATGCATGCGAATAATGAGACGGGGGTCGTTCAGCCCATTTTGGAAGTGGCGCAAGGTTTGGGAGATCATCCTGCATGGTTTCACGTGGATGCGGCGCAAACATTTGGAAAGTTGATCCCGACACTGCGTGACCATCGAATCGATTTGATGAGTGCTAGTGGCCATAAGATCTATGGGCCGAAGGGGGTGGGGGTGTTGATTGTGAGACATCGAAAAAAACAGAAGGTTCCTTTGCAACCGTTGGTTTTTGGTGGGGGACAAGAACAGGGGTTGAGGCCGGGGACGTTGCCTGTGCCCCTGGTCGTGGGGTTAGGTTTAGCGGCGGAGTTAGGAGAAAAGCGCCATACGGAACGGGAAAAGTATTGTCGCTCCTTTCGGGAAAAGTTCTTTCAAGCCATCACTCCGCTCCATCCTAAGATCCACGGAGTGGAGGGAGAGGTTCTTTCCCATACGGCGAATGTTTCTTTTCCAGGATGGAGTGCTGAAGAGGGAATGTTGAAGATTCGGGATTTGGTGGCTGTATCGAATGGTTCGGCTTGTACTTCCTCGAGTTATCAACCGAGTCATGTCCTACAGGCGATGGGATTGGGAAAAGAGGAAATTGTCGGAGCTATGAGATTTTCATGGTCCCACTTAACCCCGGAGCCGAACTGGGGCGGTTTAGTTGAAAAGTTAAAAAAATAGACTAAGAAAGCTTCGCTCAGCGGAAAAGCGAAAGGCGGCCTTGGGCAAAAGATAATGGGGTGGGGCGAGGCGCAACTTGGCAGCGTGGGTGCTGGCGAAGTTCTTGAGCGAGGTCGGCAGAGACGAAGATCTTTTCGACATGAAGAGTGTTTGGAATCAACATCCAACGTTTTTCTCCATAGCGTTGGCGAATCGTGGTCAAGAGCTGCTCATCGTCCGCAAGAGTGCAGGGGATGGCCATTCGTTGCATATCTCCTGTGGTGATGGCGTTGACAAAAGTCTTTTCCTCATCGATGGCATCGCGAAGGCGCCGGGTGATAAAGTCAGCAAGACCGACCCCGAGGGCATTGCCTTGTGCTTTTGCGGTGAGCCCAAGGGCGGCAATGATTTTGATTTTGGGCTGGGTAAGATCCTCGTAGCCATGAACACCTCGCCGGCCGATGACGTTGGTATCCATCCCCGTTCCGCTGTAAGTCTTTCCGATATCATCGACAACAAGAACGTCTATTTTTTGCGAGGGGAGGGAGGGAAAGTAGTGGCGATGCTGTTCGAGAAGGGCGGGTTCTCGGGTCAGGATCTGGTTGCCCAGGATGGCATGGATTTCAGCGGTTTGATCGAATCCATCCTCCAAGATGGCGAGGCCTGCGAAAATCTTTCCGGATTGGACGAGAAGAGAGCCCATTTCATGGAGGATACGGGGCATACGATCGGGTCGGGCGGAGTGGAAAGTTTCGGCCGAGCGGATTTTGCCCATTCCTACGACCATCATCTTGGTGAGACCGCTTTGCACAGGGCCGGAAAAGCAGGTGTGGAGTTTAATGCGATTGAGGATGAGGACACCGGAGGATTCGAAGCAGTGGCGGTCCATCCAAACATCCCCTGAGGTGACCGAGCCCACTTGGACACACTCCATCGAAGAGCGAATCTCCATTCCTGTTGCCTGCTGGGTCAGGCCCAGCGATTCGAGCATCTTTTGTTGTCCAGCGGCAGTGGCTCCGTTGTGGGAGCCCATGGAGGGGACGAGGAAAGGTTTTGCCCCATGTTGCCGAAGCCAATCTCCAGCGGCTTTGGTGATTGCGACTAAATTTGTGATACCGCGGCTTCCCGCAGTGATGGCAATTTCACCTTGGGGTGGTTTTTGCCCGAGTTGATCGAGGGCACGGTGAACCTCGGCTGTGACGTCGGCAAGGGGGGCCGAGACCAGCTGTTGATCGACTTGGTAGAGGTCCACTATTTTGAGTTTAGTTCAATTGCCCGTTTGGACGAGATGCTTCTTTTTGGAGGGGAAAAGGGAAACCTGACTTGTTTGTTTGGGAGAAAGGTTTGAGATTACCAAAGGGTTAGTTCAGACTTCAGCTGATGCAAGCCTCGGTAGAGGAAGAAAAAGAGCCCAAGGATGCGGACCCAAAAAAGCGGGTCAAAGGAGCAGCTGGTGGCTTTTTAAGCCGTTATAAGATGCTCTTTGGCGGGAGTTTGGCGGTGGCGATTGCGGTTCATCTCCTTCTTTTGATTGGGTTTGGGAGTTATACCTTGTTTAAGGGGTCGTCCCCCCGGATGCCTTTCACCAGTGAAGGTGGAGTACCCGCGGAGGATGTGGCAATGGAGGCTCCTCCTGAAAATGCACCCGATATGGTTGAGGAGACAGCGATGGAAGCAAACCCAACTCCTTCGGATGCGCCAGCCATGGAAACGGATACGGTACTGGCGGTGAGTGGGGTTGTCAGTCCGGCGACATCTTTTCAGGCTGCGCCCCCTGTTTTAGCCGCACCTGCTTCGACGGGGATCGAGAAGAGGCTGAGCCAACCCGTAGCTCGTTCGGGTGCCAAAGCCTCGTCGGTCAACTTTTTTGGAGCACAAGGGCAGGGCACGAACGTTTATTTTGTGGTGGATGTTTCGGATAGTATGGTGGAAGCGGACAAGGGCGGAATTGATGGATACAGGAACTTGAAAACGAAGTTGGGCCAGATGATTGTCAGCCTGGCTGCGGAAACGAACTTTAATGTGGTTTTTTATGGAGATGGAGTAGATCTATTTCGTGGTGAATCGGTCCCAGCCACACCGGAGAACCGAAAAGCCGCAGAGGAGTTTTTGCAAGGCTACATGTCCAGCACCTCCCAGCGTGGAAACCGAACGAGAAACTTTAAGCCAAAGCTCAACACCCTGCCTTCGACGGGGGGGACAAGTCGAATGGACTTAGGTTTACTGGCTGCGTTTGAAGGCAGAGCCGACACGATCTTTGTTTTAACGGATGGCAAACCGGTCATCCAGAGGGCGATGAACGAAAAAGAGCGTGAGGAGTACCGGAAAAAAGCAGCAGATTCAGAAATCTCCGTGGCGGACCGGCAGAAGTACGAGAAGGAGGTTGCGGAGTATCGAAAAAAGTATGAGGAGTACATCGAGGAGATGAAGAAATACCGAGAAAGATATGCCGACAAAATTACGGAAAAGGCACGACGCGAGGCGGAAAACCGGGCCAAAGGGAAAGGCAAAGTCATTGAGGGGCAGGGCTTCGTAGTCGACTCCGTGAAGATTCCCGGCTTACCGGATGCGCCCAAGGTTCCTACCGCGCCTCCCCCTCCTCAGGCCAAAGCCCAAGGAAAGGCGGTAGCCCCACCCAGCCTCGGGAATTGGCAGGACGATGATATTCTGGAGTACCTCAAGGAGACGATCGCCAAGACCTACAAAAAGGATGGTTTTGATTTACCGTCAATTCATGGGGTTTCTTTTATGTCAAAAACCGCAGAGGAGAAGTTCCTGAGTAAACTTGCCAGCCGAAACAACGGAAAATTCATACGAATTTCTGCACCCATCAAGTAGTTTTTTGGGGTTAGGCCTCGGTGGGTACGCCGACTTCCATTCCGAGATTTCGGGCGAGGCGGATGGCGTCAGCAGGGAGAGGGGGGCGGTGGCCTTTAATTTCCTGAAGGTCGGTCAAGTTCATCCGATTCCGAAGAAGTCCGACCATCGATCCGTGTTCCCCCTGGTTTAGAGCAAGGACAGAAAATTCCCCCATGCGGGTGGCGAGAAAGCGATCGGAAAAGGTGGGTGGAGAGCCACGTTGTAAGTGGCCGAGTACCGTAAGGCGAACTTCCTGATCTAGCTTATTTTTGCCCGCCTCTAAAAGACGGTCCATGAACTGCTGACCCGTGCAGGCGCCCTCTGCGACCACGATCACGCTGTTGTTGTGGCGGCGAAGGCGGCGGCGAGTCAGGTTTTCAATGATCTTGTCCATGTCGTAGCGGAACTCAGGAATGACAGCGATTTGAGAGCCGGAGGCGATGGCGCTCATGAGTGCGAGGTAGCCGTGATTGCGGCCCATGACTTCGATGACGAAGCAGCGGTTATGAGAAGCAGCAGTGGCTTTGATCATATCGATTAGGTGGACAACGGTATTGAGGCAGGAATCGACACCGATCGACATCTCGGTTCCGGAGAGGTCGTTATCGATGGAGCAGGGAAGACCGAGGACTCGGAGGCCGAGTTTTGAAAGGGCAGCGGCGCCTGCGAGAGAGCCGTCCCCACCTAAAACGACAAGGGCTTGGATATTTTCTTTTTTAAGAATCTCAATGGCCTGCAGTTGTGACTTTTCCTCCTTAAAGTGGAGGCAGCGGCTGGTGGAGAGGATTGTCCCTGCGTCACGAATGCGTCCGCTGACCTCAATCACCCCAAGAGGCATAAATTCACGATCGAATATCCCTTGGTACCCGTTTTGGATGCCAACAACGTCGATGCCAAGGCTTACGCCGGTCCTGGCGATTGCGCGAATCGCTGGATTCATGCCTGGAGAGTCGCCTCCTGAGGTAATAACGCCGATGCGCTTTAGCATAAGCTGTTGATATTGAGCAGATGATTTGGAAAAGCGAGATTGGAATCGGGTTTTCCAAATGGGGCCGAATCGACTAGGTTTAAGGGATGAGCACTATGTCTCCTGTTCCAATAGCACCCAAGTTAACGAACCTTCGGGTTCGGGAGGTGCGCCCGTTAATATCTCCTGCGCAGTTGCGGAGGGAGATTCCGTTGGGCCCAGTCTCGGAGGGAACGGTTCGGCAAGCGAGGGAGGAGGTGGAAGGTGTGATGGAGGGGAGGGATTCTCGACCCCTAGTGATTCTAGGTCCGTGTTCGATTCACGATCGTAAGGCTGCTTTAGAGTACGCGGGGAGGATTCATCGTATGAGAGAGGAGCTGGGGGATCGACTCCTACTGGTGATGAGAGTTTATTTCGAAAAGCCAAGGACCACGGTGGGTTGGAAGGGGTTGATCAATGATCCTGGGCTAGACGGCACCTTGGATTTGGAGGGTGGATTAAAAGCGGGCCGCAGACTTTTGTCTGAGATCAATGAGATGGGGGTTCCAGCGGGGACAGAGTTTTTGGATCCAGTGGTTCCTCAATATTTAGCGGATCTGGTGAGTTGGGCAGCCATCGGGGCAAGGACAACGGAGAGTCAGACCCATCGGGAGATGGCGAGCGGACTTTCGATGCCTGTGGGTTTTAAGAATGGAACGGATGGGAGTTTGCAGGTCGCGGTCGATGCGATGCTTTCCGCGAGGGCGCCTCATGCTTTTGTCGGAATCGATGGAGAGGGGGCGACGAGTGTGATTCGTACCGTGGGAAACAGTTCGACCCATCTCGTGTTGCGTGGTGGGCGGGATAAGACAAATTACGATCCCTCCAGCCTGGGGGCGGCGCGGGAGTCGCTGAAGAAACACGGCCTTCCTGAGCGTTTGATGGTGGATTGTAGTCATGCGAATTCCGGAAAAGAGGCAACCAAGCAGGAGACGGCCTGGAAAAGTGTGGTGGAGCAGAAGCGGTCGGGCGCGCCAGGTATTTTGGGTTTGATGCTGGAAAGTCATCTTCTTGAGGGGCGTCAGGATATTCCGGCGGAGGGACCGAAGGGGTTGAAGTATGGGGTTTCGATTACCGATGCCTGCATGGGCTGGGAGCAGACGGAGGCACTTTTGCGCTGGGCTGCCCAATAAGCTGGGATTGGCCGAACGGGCTTTTGGGATTACTCTTGGCTCTTGAAGAAAAATCTAACCATTAATTCGCAGGAGGTGCGGGCGGAGTACGCGCGGCATGTGGTGCCGTCGTACAAGAGGTCGGCCACGGCGCCTGTTCTGGTGCGGGGAAAAGGGGCGCGAGTATGGGATGCGGAAGGTACCGAATATTTAGACTTTGGAAGTGGAATTGCGGTGAACTGTTTGGGGCATGCTCATCCTAGGTTGGCCAAGGTAATGAAGCAGCAGGGGGAGGAGTTAGTGCACGTTTCGAATCTTTTTTTCCACCCGAAACAAGCGGAGTTGGCCAAGGAGTTGGTCAAGCGAACGGGTCCAGGGAAAATGTTTTTCTGCAACAGTGGGGCGGAGGCGAATGAAGCGATGGTGAAGGCAGCCAGAAAGTTGGGATCTGGGGAGGGCAGATATGAGGTGATCACCGCATTGAACTCCTTTCACGGCAGGACGCTGGGGATGATTGCGGCGTCGGGTCAGGAGAGGTTGAGAGAGGGTTTTGGGCCAGTGGTGCCTGGGTTTGTCTATGTGCCGTTTAATGATTTGGCTGCGGTAGAAAAGGCGATAGGCCCTAAAACAGCGGCGGTGATGGTGGAGGGGATTCAAGGTGAGGGTGGGGTGATTCCGGCGACGGCGGAGTATCTTTTGGGTTTACGAAAGATAACGAAAGAGCGGGGGGTCTGCCTCTTGATGGATTCAGTGCAATGCGGTCACTATCGGACGGGGCGGTTTCAGAGTTACGAGATGATTTTAGAGAGAGCCGGAGAGAAGGGTGGTTTCTTACCGGATGCGGTTTCTATGGCGAAAAGTTTGGGGGGTGGTTTTCCGATTGGCGCTGTCTGGTTTGGGGAGAAGCTGGCGGATGTGTTGGGACCGGGAAGTCATGCCACGACTTATGGGGGGACGGCTTTAGCGTGTGCGGTAGCGCTGGAGATTTTAGCGATCATTGAGGAGGAGGGGTTGGGGAGTCACATTGAGGAGATGGGGGAGCAGTTAAAAAAGGGATTAGGAAAATTGGGGGGGAGGGGTTGGGTTGGTGAGGTGAGAGGGTTTGGAGGAATGGTGGGGGTGACGGTTCAGGGGAGAAGTCATGCGGAAGTGGCCGAGGCGCTGGCGAAGCAGGGGTTATTGGTTGTGCCGGCAGGTTCGGATGTTCTACGGTTTTTGCCACCGTACTCTGTGACGAAGAAAGAGGTGGAGGAGGCGATCAAAAAAGTGGAGGCGACCCTATGAGACATCTTTTAAAGCTGGCGGGAATGAACGAAGGGGAGGCTCGAGAAATTTTAGGCTTTGCGAAGCAGGCCAAAAAAGCTCGGGGAAAGAAAGTCTCTGCCTCGGGGCCTTTGTCGGGCCAGATCTGGGCGCTGATTTTTACCAAGGCTTCGACGAGAACGCGGGTTTCGTTTGAAGTCGCGATTCGGGAAATGGGTGGGGTGCCAAGTTTTCTGAGCGCGGCGGAAATTCAGTTGGGACGAGGGGAGTTGGTTCGAGATACGGCACGGGTCATGGGGCGAATGGTTCACGGCGCGGTGATTCGGACCTTTGCGCAGGGGGACGTGGAGGAGTTTGCAGAGTTTGCCAAGATTCCAACGATCAACGCGCTGACCGACGATGAGCACCCGTGCCAAATTCTGAGTGATATTTTCACGATTGAGGAGAAGCGGGGATCGATTCGGGGCAAGCGGGTAGCATTTATTGGGGATGCGGCGTGCAATGTGCCTCGGTCGTGGGCAGAGGCGGCAGAAATCTTTGATTTTCAGTTGGTGTGTGGCGCTCCTGAAAAGTTTCGGCCTCCTTCCGTTGGAAAGCATGTGAGTTGGACGGAGGACCCGATGAGTGCGGCAAAAGGGGCGGATGTTTTGTATACGGATGTTTGGGTATCGATGGGAAAGGAGGCGGAGGCGGCGGAGAGGGAAAAGATTTTTGCCCCCTACCAGATCAATCGAAAGCTCGTGGGGCTGGCGAAGAAGGATGCGCTCGTTTTACACTGTCTGCCTGCGTACAGGGGGAAAGAGATCAGCGCGGAAATTTTAGAGGAGCGGGCACAGGATATTTTTGATCAGGCGGAAAACCGGTTGCACGCTCAGAAAGGAATTCTGGAGTGGATCGTTGCTAAGCCATTGAAGGGCAGGAAGTAGTGTTCTCAATGGTCTGGACTCGACCCCTTGTTTTTGGGGAGTAGGGTAGTGAGATGAGTTCAACCACGGCACCTGCACCGAAGAAGGTAAATTTACGGACTCCTGAGGTGATGGAGGCGGTGGCGGCGGAGGTGCAGAAGCATTATCGAAGCCTTGCAGTGGAGTATGTTCGGGCGACGGGCCGGGATTTGGTGGCAGGGGACATGACGGTGGTTTTGGCGAAGGCGTTTGGTTTTTGCTACGGGGTAGAGCGGGCAATCGATCTGGCCTACGCGGCCGCTAAAGTTTTCAAAGACAAACGGATTTTTTTGCTAGGCGAAATTATTCATAACCCCGAGGTCAACGAGCAGCTGCGTGAGATGAAGATTCAATCTTTGAAGCGTCACCCTGCGGGGTATGACCTAACGGGTTTAACCTCGGATGATGTGGTCATTGTGCCGGCATTTGGGGCAGAGGTGGGAACGATGGATGAGCTTAAAAAAATCGGCTGTCAGACGGTCGATACGACCTGTGGAGACGTGATGAGCGTGTGGAAGAGAGTTCGGCAGTACAACAAGGAACGGGTGACCTCAATTATTCACGGAAAATCATCCCATGAGGAGACGATGGCCACCAGTTCCCGAGCGCTGAGCACCGATGGCATGGGTCACTACCTCGTGGTTTATAATTTAGAGGAGACCGATTATGTCTGTGAATATATTCGAAAAGGCGGGGATCGGGCGGAGTTTTTGAAGAAGTTTGAAGGGGCGCACTCACCTGGATTTGATCCGGAGAAGCATTTGCAAGCGGTGGGAGTGGCTAATCAAACGACGATGATGCGTGGGGAAACGGAGGAAGTGCAGCGAAGACTGAAGAGAGCGATTGAGGATCGGTATGGGGAAAAGAAAACGGGCGAACACTTTAGATTTTTCGACACGATTTGTGGGGCGACCCAAGAGAGGCAAGATGCCCTTCGTGATCTTTTGGTTACCCCTCCCGATCTGCTCTTGGTGGTAGGCGGCTACAACAGTAGTAACACCAGCCATTTAG
>Ga0209401_1001733_pt1 | contig 14357 bp, 13 predicted proteins | sample M_140807_MF_Meta_FD_187318 | JGI IMG/M metagenome (GOLD analysis project Ga0209401, IMG submission 187318) | Freshwater microbial communities from Lake Montjoie, Canada to study carbon cycling - M_140807_MF_MetaG (SPAdes) (version 2) | ecosystem: Environmental > Aquatic > Freshwater > Lake...
ATGGAGAGTTTAACTTTATTCTGAGAAGCGGCGCGAATCATTTCCTCACAATCGGCAACAGATGGCGCCATCGGTTTTTCACAAAACACGTGTTTTCCTGCATTAGCTGCACGGACTGAAAATTCTTTATGCATAGAAGGTGGAAGCACCACATATACGATATCTATGTCCGGATTATTGGCAATGCTATCAAAATTTTCATAATTATAAATATGGGAATCCGGAATATTATATTTTTTCTTCCAGCTTTCTGCTTTCGAAGGAGTACCAGTGACAATGGCAGCCAGATAACATTTTTCGGTTAACTGTAAGGCAGGGGCAAGTAAATCGGTGCTATAATACCCCAAACCAACTAAAGCAACACCTAATTTTTGCTTTTCAGGCCTTGTCGCACCCAAAAGAGGGAGGGATGAAAAAAAGGCAGAGGCACCGACAGCGGAGGAAGCAAGGAGGAAATCTCTTCTTTTCATAGACTATTTTTTAGTTTTGTAGCAGTAAACATTTTACATTATTAGCCAAAATAAGATTTTTATTGCCTTTTTTTATTTAAACAATAAACATTGTAAGGTTTTCTTTGTATTGCTTTAAATTTAATGAATATGAAAATGATTTATTTTGTTGCTTTTGTTATTCTTGCCGTAACAGGTTTATTCGCAAGTAATTTCTTGAAAATGGGTGCAAAGACAGAGGAACAACCTTATAAGGTGATTGTAAAGAAAGATAAATTCGAGATCCGTTTCTATCCATCTGCTATTATGGCTAAGGTAAAATCTCCTGCCAAAGGTTACAGAGATGCTTCCGGCAGTCAGTTCAGGAAGTTAGCTGGGTTTATTTTTGGTGGAAATTCTGAATCTAAACAGATTGCTATGACGGCACCCGTTCACATGGAGAAATCAGAGAATGGAAGCACGATGCAATTTGTTATGCCCGAATCTTTTACGATGGAAAATTTGCCTCGCCCACTCGATTCTTCTGTTGAAGTTACTCGCTCGGAACCAGCCTATTATGCCGCTTATTCTTTTAGTGGATTTGCTGGAGAAGATAAAATTCTTAAGGCTGAAGAAGAGTTGAAAACATTGCTACAAAAGGAATCTATTAAAACGAAAGGTAATTTTAGGTATTTAGGCTACAATGCACCCTACGAAGTTTTAAACCGGAGAAATGAAATCATTGTCGCCGTCGATTTTGTACCTGAAAAATAAAAATTATTTATTTGCTTTCCTTGAAATGTCTGCCTCTGCTGCTAAGAAAGAGAAAGATATCCATTGATTGGTATCCAAAATATTTTTTCTTATTTGATTTGCTTTTTCTTTATTGTCCTCCAGGCAGGACATGCCATAAGCCATATTAATCTGTTCTGTCGGTAAAGGTTGCGAAAAATCTATCATTTGTTTAACGGGTAATTCACCTTTATAAAATTGCAAACGTTGATAATAATTATCATTTTCCATTAGTCCAGTAACCTTTGGTACTTTTTCCAATACTTGATTGGCTAAATTAGGTTTGCCACCTCTTAGGAAAGATAGGAATTGCCAGTCCCACACGGAAATTTTCATTTCTAAATACTGACAATAATGCAGACATTTCTCAAAAAGACTTGCGGATTTCAAAAAATTACCAGCGATATATTCCGTTAAAGCCCAATGATAATATATATTTCTGTGGAGGTTGCCAAGAGGAATATTTTGCTCGTTTGGTCTGCCATCTGATTCAGCTTGGATAGGTAAATGTTTACATTTCTTTGCCGCCAAAGTAAAATCTCTTCTAGCTAAGCCTATTTTCCTAATGGTCAAATATCTATGTCCGCGGTGTCTCAACAATTCAGGGTTTTCTGGAAAAAGCTCTAACCCTTTGCTATAAATAGTGATAGCCTCTTGAAATCGACCTAAATAAGCTAATCGGCGTCCATACCAAACGATTGCATTTAAATCATTTGATTTTTCGATATAGTCATTTTTAGCGATTTGCAATTCAATCAATAACTTTTCTTTTTGACCAAAGTTTAAAGAACTTTCGTTATAAACATTCCCGTTTAACCCAATAATGATATTATCTTGAGCAATGAGAGAGTTTCCCAAGAGGGAGTAAATCATGAAATTTTTTAAAACTTTATTCATCCAGGCAAGTATTTAAATCAGAATACAATATAGCGCCATGGGTTCGAAAGATCTATTTCCAACGCTGCCATCTCCGGAGAAAACCGTTTTGTCTGGTCTTTTTTCAAAATACCTAATTGTTCTTTTGCTAAAGCAGAATCTCCTAATCCAATATTGCTTAGAATATGCAGCCAGTTTGAAAAATATTGTAGACGCCTGTCCCTTAAGCTGAGTAAACTTTTAGCTAAATCTCTGGAATAACTATACTTTCCTTGTTCAAAATAGATGAAAGTGGAAAGCAATTTTGCTTTACCAAAAATGGGATCAAGTGGAAAAATGCTATCTAAATGGGCAAGGGCTTGATCCCATTTTTTATCATTAGCAAGATTTGCTGCTTTGGAGAGATGCAGATTACCTGCATTTCCCCAAGCATCAATCTTATAGTCTGGTCGGATATAATGTTTTTTTATCAGTGCCTCGCTTCCATAATAATGTGTTGCGTATCGATGTAGGCCCAAAAAGCCCAAAAGGCCAGTCATAGCAAGGACAACAATCCAATTTGGTTTTTTTGATACCTTCATGATATAATCATATAGTTAGTAAGATTTTGCAAATAAAACTCTTTTCGTAGATGGTTTACCTGAATAAACGCAGGTACCAGATTCTTCTTCCTGGTTAAAAGGGATAGATCGAATGGTCGCTTTGGTTATTTCCTTGATGGTTAATTCTGTTTCACTGGTTCCGTCCCAGTGAGCTGAAATAAAGCCAGGAATATCGGACTCCACCAGGGCTTTAAAATCATCAAAAGTATCCACTTTAGTTGTTTTAAGGTCTCTAAAAGACTTTGCTTTTTGGAATAAATTTTCCTGAATGTCAAGGAGTAATTGAGCAACCGTCTCTTCAATTCCGTCTAAATTAGCTGTAAATTTCTCTCTGGTATCTCTTCTTGCAACTTCAATTTCATTTTTTTCAAGATCGCGTTGACCAATGGCTAAACGAACGGGAATCCCCTTCATTTCGTGTTCGGCAAATTTAAAGCCAGGTCTGTTTTTCATGTCCTGATCATATTGGACAGTTATACCTTTGGCTTTTAAATTTTTCATTATTTTATGAACAACCTCGTCAATTTCAGGAGAAGGTTTGGGAATAGGAATAATGACTACTTGGATTGGCGCCAGATTTGGAGGTAAAACTAACCCTTCGTCATCTGAATGGGTCATAATAAGTCCACCAATTAAACGCGTAGAAACGCCCCAGGAAGTAGCCCAGACAAATTCCTGATTATTATCTTCAGTAAGAAATTTGACATCAAAGGCTTTCGCAAAATTCTGACCTAAAAAGTGAGAAGTTCCAGCTTGCAGTGCTTTCCCATCTTGCATCAAGGCCTCAATACAATAAGTGTCTTCCGCACCTGCAAATCGCTCATTGGCTGTTTTGACCCCTTTAATTACGGGCATGGCCATATAATTTTCAGCAAATTCTGCATAAACATCTAACATTCGCAAAGTTTCTTCAACGGCTTCACCTTTAGTCGCATGAGCAGTATGCCCCTCTTGCCATAAAAATTCAGTTGTTCTTAGAAACAGACGCGTTCTCATTTCCCACCGAACCACATTGGCCCACTGATTGATAAGCAATGGAAGATCCCGATAGGATTTTATCCAATCCCGATAGGTATTCCAGATAATGGTTTCTGACGTAGGGCGAATGATAAGCTCTTCTTCTAATTTTGAAGTAGGATCTACGATCACACCACTGCCATCGGGAGCATTCATTAAACGGTGGTGGGTTACCACGGCACACTCCTTGGCAAAACCATCGACATGCTGAGCCTCCTTGCTTAAAAAACTTTTAGGAATAAATAAGGGAAAATAAGCATTTACATGTCCCGTTTCCTTAAACATGCGATCTAGTTGATCATGGATTTTTTCCCAAATAGCAAATCCATAGGGCTTAATAACCATGCATCCTCTTACGGCAGAATTTTCAGCTAAATTTGCTTTTTTAACGATATCCTGGTACCATTGAGCATAATCAGTGGAGCGAGGTGTTATTTCTTTTGACATAAATCAAGTAGAATTAATTAAAAAAAAGGGTCAAAATGTTAAAATTTCAAAATAAATGATTTATTTACGAAACATTAACAACTTTGTTGCGACAAAAGTAATAAATTAGATGTTCTGTTTAAAAGATGATTCTATTAATTCCACGTTTAAAATAATTGTCATGAAATACACCCTGATTATTGCCGTGCTCACTTTGTTGGCTATCAGTCCAATGAGTGCTCAAATGGATGATGTTTATTACAATCCTGACGAGGTGGTAAAAACAAAAAATAACCCATCTTCATCAAATCGATTGGGTTCATACAGACCTGAATCATATTCAGCTGATGAGAAAGGATATACCGAAGGTGAAAATAGCTACTACGACGATTATGATTTTTATTACACTTCAAGAATTCGTCGTTTTCATAGACCCCTTCAAGGATTTAATTTCTTTGACCCGTACTATGTTGACATGGCTTACTATGATCCGTTCTTGCGTTCAGCTGGAACGATGTTAATTTATGATGATTTTTATTCACAACGTGCCTTCAGCAGATTTAACCGTTGGAATAGTTTCAATAATTTCAACCGCTGGAATAGTTTTGGTATGTACGATCCATTTTATTCATCCTGGAATTCTCCATTTTCTCGTTTTGGATCAGGTATGTCTATGAGTAGTTTTGGATGGGTTGGTTCACCATTTATGTATATGCCTTCATATAACTATATGCCAACATGGGGTAACGGTTACGGGTATAATAACTGGGGTCAAAGCAATAATAATAATAACACTACAGTAACGCCTGTTGATGCTTCCAATGGCTATTATGGACCAAGAAGAGGAGGAGGATCTGTTGGTCCTGTTCCAGGCGCACGTAATCCTGAGGTTGGAACCATTGAAAGTACTCCAAGGACAAATCCTTCCGCAGGAAGAAATATGCCGATGGAAAGAAGCACAAGAATTCCTTCTGTAGAAGGAAGTGGAGCAGGCCGATATCCAACAACAGAGGGTAGAATACCATCTACTGGAGGATATTCTCCAAGAACAAGTGAGCCATCTGTTGAATATAGTCGTCAAAGACCAAGTACAACGGTTCAACCAAGGACTTCATCTGAAATTAGAAGTGCAGAAAGAATTAATAGTACCACAAGAAGTGCGTCACCTTCAAGAACTTTTGACTCACCTTCCTCTTCATCAAGTTGGTCAACACCCAGAAGTTCATCTGTAGGTTCAGGATCTTCTTCATCACCATCTTCAAGCAGCAGCGCACCTTCAAGCAGTGGAAGATCCACTTCTTCTGGAGGAAGGGTTATAAACCAATAATTAAATAACGAAAGTTGTTATTTAATCATCATTGAACGGGTGGAATATTACGATGTTATATTCCACCCGTTTTTTTTATTCCTAATCTAAATAATTGACTATGAATATCCCTCAAATAAAATGGTCTGTTTTTTTCTCCCTTTTTCTTTTGCCCTATTTTTCTAATGGACAAAGTATTGCTGATGTCATCAGATTCAGCTATCAGGAACCTGGTGGAACAGCCAGATATACAGCAACCGGAGGTTCAATGGGGGCGATTGGTTCTGACCTTAGCGCTGTTAATAGCAATCCTGCAGGAATAGCGCTTTATAGAAAATCAGAGTTTTCAATATCCCCGTCTTTTATTTCTTCTAAGACAACAGCACGATTACTGTCGGATAAAAATGGTTCTGCATTGACTGAAAATAAATTAGGCCTTAATATCCAAAATTTGGGAATGGTTTTTACTTCTCAGCCAGTACATGATAAGTGGAAACAAATGAATTTTGCCATTACCTTAAATAATTTAAATCATTTTAGTAATACCACTCGTTTTAATGGAACCTCCCAGGGAACACTTTTGCAAAGGTTTCAGGAAATTGCTAATACTGATGTAGGACTCGATGATTTTGAAACAGGAATTGCTTCTGAATCTGGTGCTTTATATGATTTAAATGGAGATGGTAAATACGATATTGATTATCAACTGTCACCAAAAGCATTATTACAAAGAGAGCAGGAAATTCAAAATACGGGTTCATTAAGCGAGTTAGCCTTTACTTTAGCAGGAAACTATAATGAAAAAGTATCTATGGGGCTAACAGTAGGCGTTCCTTTTGTTTCCTATTATAATGTGAGAAATTATACAGAAACAGATCCTGCAAAAGCTCCTGGTGGTGTTCCTTATTTTAAAAATTTAAGTTACAGAGAGGAATTGAGTACAACGGGAGGTGGTGCAAATTTAAAATTAGGGGTTATTGTAAAGCCTCAGCCTAATATTCGCATTGGTATGGCTGTTCACTCGCCTACTTTTTTTAATGTTTCAGATATTTATCAAAATGAACTGGAATATAATTATTATGAAAATGCAAATGAAACAGGTGCATTTTTAGGAAATAAAGCGGCTGCTGAAGGTAGTTTTGAGTACCGATTTAAAACACCTTGGAGGTACTTTGGAAATATTGGCCTTGTTTTGGGTAAAAAGGGATTTATTGGTGGTGAAGTAGAGTATGTTAATTACGCTGCGAACCGATTTAGATATAATGGTTTTGAGGAAGCTGAAAATGAATCAAACATTGAAATTACTGGACGATTAGGTCAGGCAGTTGCTATTCGTATGGGAGGTGAAGCAGTTGTTAATAAGGTATATCGTTTAAGGGCTGGTTTGCAATTCTATACTTCTCCTTTCAAAGATGACGAAACGTCAAAAACGATACTTAGCCTGGGTGGAGGAAGAAGAGGGGAAAAATATTTCTTTGATGTTTGTTTTAGATTCAACCAATTCAATGAAGTATTTTTCCCATATCTAACTCAAAATTCTCCTCTTCAGGAAGTAGATAAGGCGATAATAAAACAATCTTTAATTTTTACAGTGGGATCTAAATTCTGAGTGCTTTCAGTTATTTAGACCAGAGTCCTAAAGCAGGATAAGTACCTTCTTCGGTTAAATTTTTTAATGCTTCTTTAACAAAAGGCTTGTCTTCCTGATAGGTAACACCAAACCATTGTGCTTCTGAGGGAATGACTAAAATTTTAGCCTTGTCAGATTCAAGGAGCTGGTTTGCCACAAGAGGAATATAATATTCTGCTTTAGGATGATCTTTATTATCTTGAATAAACTGAAGGAATCCTAATCTCAAATATTCAAAAATGGAGGGATGAAAGCCCCAAAAATTCATAGAAACCAGCGTTTTATCGGTTAACATTACTTTAGTGCCGTTCAAATCTCCTGTAATTTCTTGTTCGCTTTTTATGATTTGATGTGTTTCCTTAATACTTGTCAGAAAATTTGATTCATTACTGGTGCAAACTCCTCTTGACACTGCACCAAAATCGGAAAGCGTATGATTCAAATAATAGCCAATCATGGCATGTTTCTCGGGGGAACATGCCTCAGTTAAAAATTTTGCCATGACGGAAAAGCTATCAAAACCATAGAAATCATCTGCATTTATCACAGCAAAAGGTTCTTTAATCACATCTGCAGCAACTAAAACGGCATGACCCGTTCCCCAAGGTTTCTCCCTTTCAGGAATAGGGGGAAGACCTGCTATTGGCGAGGATGACTCTTGAAATACATATTCAACAGGAATAATATGTTCAAAAGTAACCCCTATTTTTTCCCTGAAGGGTTTCTCAATGGACTTTCTAATAATAAAAACCACCTTTCCAAACCCAGCTTTAATCGCATCATAAACAGAAAATTCGAGAATGGTTTCATCGTTTAGGCCAACAGGATCAATTTGTTTAAGACCTCCATAACGAGAGCCCATACCTGCTGCCAGGACTAATAAAGTAGGTTTCATAGGATAAAGAATATTTATATTAATTTCTATAATCTAAAGGAGGATTTCTATTGCCAAGAAGAGCTTCATATTTAAATTGTTCTCCTCTGTTCTTCACTAATTCCAGTTTTGCATTTTTCAACATTTCTGGGTTCACCAAACAATCCATTATGGTAAGAGCCATAGTTTTTGCCGCAACCATCATTCCTTTATGGCCTATAGACATGCCACCTGCAGCAACTGCCTGCCAACTATGCGCAGATGTTCCAGGAACCCAGGTCGCGCTTGAAATACCTGCGGTTGGAACAAGCCAGCTAATATCGCCTACATCGGTTGAACCAAATGCCTCATCACTTTTGTCTGCGTAAGGTTTTACCAAAGCGGCATCTGAAATATTCACATCTTTTCTGTTCAGGGAAGGAAATATTTTAGTCGCAAAATCCTCTTCTGTTTGGTCATAAGTTACGCCACCAACATTTTTCAAATTTTCATATAAGTTGGTTGAAAGGATCTGGTTTGGCAACAAATTATAAACACCATGAATAACCTCAAATTCCATGGTAGTTCCAGTACCCATAGCAGCCCCTTCCGCCGCTTTGGCTACTCTGTTGAAAATATCTTTTACGATATCCATTTCAGGGTGGCGTATGTAATAATATACTTCAGCAAAAGCCGGAACTACGTTTGGAGCCTCTCCGCCGCGGGTAATAACATAATGTACTCTTGATTTTTCTGGAATATGTTCTCTCATCATATTGACCATATAATTTAGGGCCTCAACGGCATCAAGAGCAGATCTGCCTCTTTCAGGAGAAGCGGCGGCATGTGACGCAACGCCACGGAAACGGAACTTTGCAGATTTATTTGCCAACGAAGAGATTGGGTTTGCATTATTATCGTCACCCGGATGCCAATGAATCACCGCATCAACATCCTGGAATAAGCCGGCACGAACCATATAAACTTTACCAGCACCACCTTCCTCGGCCGGAGTGCCATAAAAACGAATAGTACCTTTTCGACCTGTTGTTTTTAACCAGTTTTTAACTGCAATAGCTGCGGCTGCGGAAGCTGAACCAAATAAATGGTGACCGCAAGCATGACCATTTGTATTTCCTGGCAAATCTTTTTTAAATGGGACGGCGTCTTGTGAAAATCCGGGCAACGCATCAAATTCTCCAAGCACCCCAATAACAGGACTTCCGCTACCAAAAGTTGCGGTAAAAGCAGTTGGAATACCTGCTACTCCAGCTTCGATGGTGAAACCTTCCTCTTTCAGCATAGATTGCAGAAGATTGGAACTTTTCCCTTCTTTGTAACCCAGTTCAGCCAGATTCCAAATATTGGTTGCTACATCTATATATTGTTGCTTTTTTGCATCCAAAGCCAGGATAACCGCTTTTTTTTCATTGGCTAATGATTGAGAACCACTTTGACCAATAGACCATTGGGAGATCAGAATCAAAATAACAAGAGGATAAATATTTTTCATATAACTTATTTACAATCCCGCTTTTGCGGAAATAGTTAACATTCTATCGATACAAGACCTTCCTTTTTCCAGAACATAGTCTGAAAGTATAATCTCTGGTAATTCATATTTCAAGGCAAGATATACCTTTTCTAAGGTATTTAATCTCATGTGAGGACATTCATTACAAGCGCAGGAATTTTCTGGGGGTGCGGGAATAAATGTTTTATTTGGAGAATATTTTTCCATCTGGTGAATAATTCCAGACTCGGTGGCCACAATAAAAGAGCTTTTATTACTTTTTATGGTGTAGTTTAATAAACCTGTTGTTGAGGCAATAAAATGTGCTTTCCGCAATATAACATCCTCACATTCAGGGTGCGCAATAAGTTCAGCTTCTGGGTATTGAGACATTAGTCGATCTATTTTTTCAGCAGAAAAAATTTCATGAACCATGCAAGCTCCATTCCACAAAACCATATTTCTTCCTGTTTTCTTATTCAAATATGCACCTAAATTTTTATCAGGAGCAAAAATAATAGGTTGATCAAAAGGAATAGATTCTATAATTTGTACCGCATTGCTGGAAGTACAGCAGATATCAGTAAGTGTTTTCAATTCTGCAGTACAATTGATATAACTAACCACGGTATGTCCGGGATATTTTTCCATGAATTTTTTAAACAAAGGAGCAGGAGCAGAATCGGCCAGAGAACAACCTGCTTTCAAATCAGGTAATACCACCTTCTTATTAGGACAAAGAATTTTAGCGGTTTCTGCCATAAAATGAACGCCGGCAAAAACAATTAAATCGGCCTTTGTTCTTGCAGCCTCTTGTGATAATCCAAGACTATCACCTATATAATCTGCAATATCCTGAATGTCAGGTTCCTGATAATAATGAGCTAAAATAACGGCGTTTTTTTCCTTTTTTAGCTTATTGATTTCCTCAAATAAATCGATGGTGGGATCTATGGCCAAATCGAGGTATCCCTTTTTCTTTAAATTTGGAAGTGCTGATAATATATCCATTAGCAATTTATAAAAGGTTTGATTTGTAAAAATAAGTAAAAATCGGATAATTTATTTTGAAGTTATTGCCCTATCAGAAATAAAGCGGGTTTTTTGTGAATAGATGGGAATCCAGTTTTTTTCCATTGATTGATAGTTCTGGTTGCAATAAATTCATCGGGTAAGGTCAGGTCAGATGCAATACATAAGCGGATTGTATCGGGTAAGTGATGCAATAATACATCTAAACAGGCCTCATTTCTATAGGGCGTTTCAATAAATAGAAAGGTTGTTGCATTTTTTGATATTTCAGTCAACATGATCTTTAACTGGGCCACTAATTCAGGTTTTTTTACAGGTAAGTAGCCCATAAAGGTAAATCTTTGACCATTTAATCCAGAGGCCATTAAAGCTAATAAAATAGAAGAAGGACCGACCATGGGTACCACTTTAATACCCAAATGATGTGCAAGCTTTACTATTTCTGCTCCTGGGTCAGCTATCCCCGGGCATCCTGCCTCAGAAAATAAACAGATATCATTTCCCTTTAAGGCTGGTGCTAAAAGTATTTCTATCGATTGGTTTGGTTGATGTTTTGGGAGTTCCATAAAGGATATTTTATCCAAAACTAATGCTGGCAGTAAAATTTTTAACTGCGCCCTCGTGGTTTTTCCTCTTTCAGATAGGATATAGGAACAAGTTTCTATTTTTTGTAATAGATAAGGAGCGATAGCGTATTCACCCCCTTCCCCCAAAGGAGATGGCATTAAATATAAGATTCCTTTAGACATAACAGACTAATACTAATTTTAATCTGTAAATCTAACTATATTTGAGTTTTTAAAAGAAATTTGGGTAAATCCTACAGAATGTTCGCTACTGCAGAAACGTACACGATTCATCTTCCGCAATTTGAAGGGCCTTTTGACCTGCTGCTTTTCTTTATAGAAAGAGATGAACTGGATATTAATGATATACCCATTTCAAAAGTTACGGAAGATTTTTTAGCTTATATTCATCAAATGGAAAGGTTAAATATTGATTTAGCCAGTGAATTTGTTGTCGTAGCTGCTACCCTTTGCCGCATAAAAGCCAGATTATTACTTCCAAGAAAACCTATTGACGAGGCAGGTAATGAAATAGATCCCAGAGAAGAGTTAGTGAGCAGGTTATTGGAGTATAAAAAATTTAAAGAAGTTTTAGATACTTTCCGGGATTGGGAAGATGCCAGAGAAAAGAAATTTGAAAGGGGAAATCTGGAAGCTGAAATAAAAATTTTGGCTAACCAGGCTTTAGCTGATGCTTCTTTAGAGTCAATCTCTTTATTTAAATTATTGCGGACTTTTGAATCGGTTATGCGTCGTCTGGAGGTTAAAAAACCACATGCTGTTCATGAAATTGTTCGTATAAGTTATACAATCGAAGACCAGCAAAATATTCTTGTTTCGGTCGTAAAAAGAAAAGGAAAAGCGGCTTATGAAGATATTTTTAAACATTGCGTTGACAGATATCAGGCTATTGTGACCTTCCTGGCTTTACTTGAACTTTTAAATCTTGAGGTTTTTAAGTTAATTTCGGGGGAAGGATTGAATTCTTTTTGGATCGAACCTTGGGAAGAAGTAAATTATTGATTGAAATAAATTAGGGTTATGGAAAAATATTATCAATTTCGAATTTCTTTGAATGAGGTTGTTCCCGAAGTCTGGAGAACCTTCCAAATTAGTGAATTACATAGTTTATTTGATTTACATCAAGTCATTCAGGTCGTAATGGGTTGGGAAAATGATCATCTTTTCCAATTCAAAAAAGATGGTAAATGGTATGGTTTAATCGATGACGATGATTTAGTCAGTTCAAAAATGTTGGATGCAGACGAAACGCTTCTCCATGAATTAATTTTAAAAGAGGGTGATTCTTTTGAGTATGAATATGATTTAGGAGATTGCTGGATGCATACCCTGAAGTTACAGAAAATAGTTACCCTGGAAGAGGATCTGTTACCGATTGCTTTTGCAGGTGCAAATTCCTGCCCGTTTGAGGATTGTGGAGGCCCAGCCGCCTATATGGAATTGAAAGAGGCCTTACTGAATCCAAAAAATGAGGAAGAAATGGAAATGAAGGAAACAATGGGCGATTTTGATCCTTCTTTTTTTGATCTGGAGGAAGTAAATGAAATATTAGCAGATATTGAGGAAGGTGATTGGTTCGACGATGAAGACGAAGAAGACGATGATGATGAGGACGATACAGATTTTAATGATGATATTTTCGATGATTTTGATGATGATGTAAAGAAAAATTAAGTTTTTTTTATATACCATAGATTAAATCTTGTCGTTTTGGAATAATGAATGCACAAACGCATGCTCTTAGTTACTATGCTTGTTTTAAAAAGGGTTTTTTATAGGATTATTATAATATGCGGAATAATTGGATTTTCTAGTTTTAATGTAAAAGCCCAAATTGGTTGGGAAGCTGGCTTATGGGTAGGTGCGGCTCATTATTTTGGAGATTTAAATACGAATTATAACTTGGAAAAACCTGGGGAAGCCTTTGGTTTAATGGCTAGGTATAATTTCAATAATAGGGTGGCTCTTAAATTTGCGGGTAATTATGGCGTCATCTCCGCAGATGATGCTGATTCTAAAAATCCCTTTGAAATAGATAGAAATCTTTCTTTTCGATCACCGGTTATGGAAGTTTCCTCTCAGGTTGAATTTAATTTTTTACCATTTACCCATGGTAGTAAAGATGAATATTTCTCCCCTTATTTTTTATTAGGTGCCAGTGTTTTTCAGTTTAACCCTCAAACTTATTACAATAGTAGATGGGTGGATCTTCGTCCTTTAGGCACAGAAGGGCAATTCAAAGGAAAGGAATACTATACAGTCTCTTCCGCCTTTTTGTTTGGTGTTGGCTTGAAATATGATTTATCGGAACGTTGGAGTATGCAATTTGAATTAAGTGGAAGAACTACTTTTACTGATTATTTAGATGATGTAAGTAGCGTTTATCCCGATAGAAGAAATTTATTTTTGGAAAGAGGACAATTTGGTTCTATGGCAGTTGCTTTATCAGACAGATCTTTAACTAGTGCTTCTTTACCCACTCAGGATATTGGGAAAAAAGGGTTCATGCGCGGAAATGCAGATAATAAAGATGCTTATGCATTCCTGGAAGTAGGTTTTCTATATTTTTTTGGAAATCTTCGTTGTCCGGATATAAGCCGGAGGAAGTAATAAAAAATAACAAACTATGAACCTACTGGGTAATTTAATCAAAAGGGGTATTTTATTAGGGGAAAAGTTTGTTGACTACAATGACCATACTTCGCCAAAAAGAAAACAAGAGATTGTCTTGAAAGGGTTATTAAAAAAAGCCCAACATACCACCTTTGGAAATTATTATGATTTCAAGGAAATATTGAAATCCAATGATTTGATGAATGCTTTTAGGCAAGATATTCCGGTTTTTGATTACAATACAATCTATGAAAAATGGTGGCATCTATCGCTTCATAATGTTGATAATGTTACCTGGCCAGGTACAATAAAATATTTTGCCTTAAGTTCAGGGACTTCTGGTGCACCAAGTAAATATATTCCCATTTCCGATGAAATGAGCAAATTCATGCGTCGGGCAGGTAGAAAAATGTTTTTCACTTTAAATCATTTTAATGTAGATCCTAATATTTTTACCAAAGGTATGTTGATGCTTGGTGGAACAAGTTCCTTAAAAAAGGAGGGAAAATATTTTTCAGGTGATCTGAGTGGCATTAATGCCAATAAAATACCCGGTTGGTTACGCCCCTATTTTAAACATGGATCTAGAATTTCCAGATTAAAAACATGGGACGAAAGGATTGAAGCGATTATTAAAAATGCTCCAAATTGGGATATTAGTGTTATTGTTGGCATTCCTTCC
>Ga0209401_1001737_pt1 | contig 14340 bp, 10 predicted proteins | sample M_140807_MF_Meta_FD_187318 | JGI IMG/M metagenome (GOLD analysis project Ga0209401, IMG submission 187318) | Freshwater microbial communities from Lake Montjoie, Canada to study carbon cycling - M_140807_MF_MetaG (SPAdes) (version 2) | ecosystem: Environmental > Aquatic > Freshwater > Lake...
CAGCTGTGATTTTTTTCTTTGGTAATTTTTTAATTCCACAGAAAGCATTCTTTAAAGCTCTTAATGAAAAAGGCGATAAGAAAAAAAATCCCTGGATACAGGACTAAGTTACCCACAAAAAATAACAGATAAATCAGATGGATGTTCTCGTTTTGATTCCCTTTTGATTCCATTTTGAATCAAATTTTCTACCTTTAAGAGTGTATGTGGATAATCTAGGCCATGTTTCTTAGAACGTACTGAAGAATACCACCGTGCTTATAGTATTCAGTTTCATTATCAGTATCGATTCTAGAAAGAACATTTATTTTTTTAGAACTTCCATCTTCATATAAGAATTCAACCGATACTTCTTCTCTAGGTTTTAAACCTTTTTCAACATTTAGAATGTTTATAATTTCAGACCCTTTTAGATTTAAAGTTTTTCTAGAAAAACCATCTTTAAATTGAAGAGGTAAAATTCCCATTCCAACTAAATTAGATCTATGAATTCTCTCAAAGCTTTCTGCAATAACAGCTTTAACTCCTAAAAGTTTTGTGCCCTTAGCAGCCCAATCACGTGATGATCCTGTTCCGTATTCTTTTCCAGCAACAACAATTAAGGGAACTTTTCTTTGTTGATATTCAACTGACGCATCAAATACAGTCATTTCTTTATTGTCTGGATATAAAATCGTAAGACCACCTTCTTTTCCTGAGACCATTTCATTTTTAATTCTAATATTTCCAAATGTGCCTCTGGTCATGACTTCGTGGTTTCCTCTTCTTGCTCCATAAGAATTAAAATCTTTTTGCAAAATTTGATGTTTCATAAAATAGTCTCCTGTTGGACCATTTTTTTGAATTGATCCTGCTGGAGATATATGATCTGTTGTGATTGAATCTCCCAATATAAGTAAAGGTCTCGCATTTTTAATTGCAAGAAAACCTTCTGGTTTTTCAGGTAGATTATCAAAGAAAGGTGGTTTTTTTACATAAGTGGAGCCTTCGTCCCAATCATAAATTGAACTTTGTGTAGTTTGAATTTTTTGCCATTCTTTTGGACCAGCGCTTACATTTGAATATCTTTTTATGAACATATCTGCGTTAAGAGATTTTGCTAAAGTTTCATCAATTTCTTTATTAGATGGCCAAATATCTTTTAGAAATACATTATTGCCGTCTTTATCTTTTCCTAGTGGATCTTTGTATAAATCAAAATTTGCTGTTCCTGCTATTGCGTACGCAACAACTAATGGAGGTGAGGCTAAATAATTTGCTTTAACTGAAGGATTAATCCTCCCTTCAAAATTTCTATTACCTGATAGAACTGCAGACACATAAAGATCATTATCCTTAACGGCTTTAACTATTTTTTCAGGAAGTGGTCCTGAGTTTCCAATGCAAGTAGTGCATCCATAACCAACTAAATTAAATCCAAGTTTATCTAAATATTCACTTAAACCAGCTTTATTAAGATAATCAGTAACAACTTGAGATCCTGGGGCTAAAGATGTTTTAACCCAAGGCTTAGCAATCAATCCCTTTTCTACTGCTTTCTTGGCTAACAAACCTGCGGCTATTAAAACATTTGGGTTTGAAGTGTTAGTGCACGAAGTAATTGCGGCAATAACCACATCTCCATCCGTTAAATTATAATTTGCATCTTCAACTTTTGAAGATTTAGGCTTATCTCTCTTGGTAAATTCTTTAAGCGTAACATCAAAATTCTTTTTAGCTTCAGTTAATAATATTTTATCTTGCGGTCTTTTTGGACCTGAAATCGTTGGTACAACAGTCGATAAATCTAACGAAAGAGTGTCTGTAAACACAATATCATCACTTGCCCAGAGTCCTTGCTCTTTTGCATAAGCCTCTACTAATTCCACTGTTTCTTTGTCTCTGCCAGAAAAATTTAAATATTTAATTGTCTCTTCATCAATAGGAAAAAATCCGCATGTTGCGCCATACTCTGGCGCCATATTACCTATTGTTGCTCTATCTGCTAAAGTTAAATTTTTAAGACCAGGTCCATAAAATTCAACAAATTTTTCTACAACTTTTTTATCTCTTAACATTTTAACAACTGTAAGAACTAAATCAGTTGCTGTGGTTCCTTCAGGAAGTTTATTGGTAAATTTAAATCCAATAACTTCTGGAATTAACATTGAAATAGGCTGACCCAACATTCCAGCTTCAGCCTCAATTCCTCCAACCCCCCATCCCAAAACTGATAAACCGTTTACCATTGTTGTGTGACTGTCTGTTCCAACTAAAGTATCTGGAAAAGCAAAAGTTTCGTTATTAACTTTCGAAGTCCAAACAACTTTAGATAAATACTCCAAGTTTACTTGATGACAAATTCCTGTTCCTGGTGGAACAATTCGAAGATTATTGAAAGCTTGCTGACCCCATTTTAGAAAAGAGTATCTTTCTCCATTTCTCTGAAATTCTATTTCCACGTTTTTATCAAAAGATTGCTTTGTTCCAGCAACGTCTATCTGAACTGAGTGATCAATTACTAGATCAACTTGAGATAAGGGATTAATTTTCTTTGGATCTTTTCCTTTTTCTTTTACTGCCTCTCTCATTGCTGACAAATCTGCTATTGCAGGAATGCCAGTATAATCCTGGAGAAGAACTCTGGCCGGTCGATATGCAATTTCTTTCTCTGATTTTTTAGTTTTTAACCAACTTTTAATTGCATCGATTTGATCTTTTTTAACTGTAAGATTGTCTTCGTATCTTAATAAATTTTCTAATAAAACTTTTAATGATTTTGGAAGCTTAGATATTCCTTCTAATCCATTTTTTTCAGCTTCAGCTAAAGAATAAATACTATAAGAATTTTTCCCTACTTCTAATTTTTTAAATGATTTAAAACTATTTTTACTTTTCATTGCGAAGGCTATTTTTTATTACTAATAAATTAAATTGCAAGACTGAAATTTATTTTTTTAAAGTAGATTTTTTTATATACACATCTCCAGACATAATCAGCCGAGCATTTCTTGTCGTAAAAGCAATTAAATCTATTATTTCACCATTTTTATATTCAACATTAACTTTTGTTTTCAAAATACCACCCGGATGTTCTATAGCGATTTCACTTTTTGAAGAATAATCATTATAAAATTCAGAACAAATTGTATTTCTTGCTTTGCATGCAGCAGCTAACGCGATAGACCCTGTAACGGCATATGTGGGATGACACTGCCAAGGCATAAAATATCTGGATGCTATATCTCCTTTTTTGGCTTTTAAAACTAAAGCAATTTTCGGTATCACTGATTTTTCAACATTCTTAAAGCCAGTTTTCTCCCCAATTTTTATTCTGATTTTGTTCATTCGATCAATTAAAGATTTATTTGTATTTAAACTTGCATGAGTATCACTAATTGTAACCCCAAAATCTGAAGCCTTAAAAAAAATTACAGGCATTGCCGCATCAATAAAAGTAAATTTTACTCCGTCTAAAGTGTCAACTTTATTTCCTGTTGGAAATAATTTTCCAGTTTGCGAACCAATTAAATCTATAAAATTTAAATCTATTGGAGAGCTAGAATTTGGAACTCCGTCAATTCTATGATTGCCTTCATAAGTAACTTTTTTATTCGGGGTTCTAACCGTTGATTCAATTTTCATTCCAGTGTTAACATCGCGAATAATTACTTTAGTAATTCCATTTTTTGCTTTTACCAATCCTTTTTCAATTGCGTATGGACCAACGGCTACCAACATATTTCCGCATGAAGGTTTTGTATCGACGATAGGTTCATCGATTTTTATTTGGGCAAATAAGTAATCTACATCAATATTCTTCTCTTTAGACTTTGAAATAATTGCAACTTTACTTTTAACTGGCTCTGCTCCTCCAAGGCCGTCTATTTGTCTGATGTCTGGAGAACCCATAACAGCCAAAAGTACTTTGTCTCTTTTAAATTTATTAGATGGAAGATCTGAACTTAAAAAATAAGGACCTCTTGATGTTCCTCCCCTAAAAAATAAACAAGGAATTTTAATTTGATCGTTTAGCATTCTAACCAAAAGGCCATGGAAGTTTAATTAACGACTGAAGCAATCCACGTGGCAAAGATAAACCCATTGAATACGACAATCCTAATAATAACGTTAAACATCCTATGGTAATTAAATTCATTTTTAAAAAGCTGGCTTTAGTTTTGTATTTAAGGATCGCATAAAATATAACGATCATAGAAATTAAAAAACCAAATAATGCCGATAAAATTATTGGCAGAACTAACCAAAGAAAAGATATCAAAAGATCTTTGCTCTCTTTCTTTGTTTTAAAATCAGTGTCTACTAAGTCAGCCAATACTCTTCTTTGAAAGAAAATTATATAACTCATGTACAAAAACATACATGTAGAAATTGCAAGCGGCCAAATTCCTCCAAGATAAGTTAAAGAAACAGAATCTATAAAAACAAACAAGAAGTAAAAATATATTAATCCTATAAAGATATATTGAAGGTTAAATCCAAAGATACTTTTTAACTTCGTTGCTTTTTTCTTAATCTGAAAATCCGACGCTTTTTTATTTCCAAAATAAATAGATACCAAAATTATAATCCCTAATATTATAACGCCAGGTTTATGTAAAAAACTCCATCCATTAAATTGTAATGTTTGATAAAAATATCTTTCAATTGTATCGCTAATAACGAAGCCAACTATAAATGCTGGTCTTGGCCAATTGAAATACTTCAATAATGTGCAAAAACCGCCCAAAATTATAAGTGTATACAGATCGCTATTTGTAAATGTTGTTTGAAAGGCCGCAAAATAGATAATCATAATCATAAATGGCGCCATTAATCCAAATGGAATTGACGCTAATCTTGCGATCGGTTTAGAAATAAAAAACATTGCACCTGTAGCTACAACATTTGCAATAGTTAAAGACCAAACACACACATATGTAAGATATAAGTCTTTACCAACCATATTAGGACCAGGTTGAATACCTAGTAATGTTAAGCCACCAAGAAATACGGCCATGCTTCCGCTTCCTGGGATTCCAAATAGCAAAGTTGGTATTAAACCACCGCCTTCATTTGCATTATTTGCTGCTTCAGGACCAATAACTCCTCTGATATCGCCTTTTCCAAACTTAGATTTATCTTTTGAAGTTTGTACTGCATGACCATAGCTGATCCAATTAGATGCACTGCCGCCGAGACCTGGTAAAATTCCTATTATAACTCCAATAACTGAAGATCTAAATACTAACCAACGATGTTCAACTACATCCAAAACTCCTCTAAACCAGCCTTTTCCAATTCCCGCTTCTTTTTGGGCAATGGCGGTATTTGATCTTAACAAATCACAAATTTCAGGAATGGCAAATGCCGAAAGTCCCATAATTGCAATTTTAATTCCGTCATACAGATAATCGCTTCCTATAGTTGATCTTAATTCTCCTGTGGCTGGAGCTGTTCCTATCGTGCTTAACAATACTCCAGCTCCGCACGCTAATATTCCTTTAGCTAAACTGCTTCCTGATAAAACTCCGACCATGCTTATTCCTAAAATTCCAAGCATAAATAACTCTGCTGAACCAAAAAAAAGAATTAATGGCTTTGCTATTATTACTATTGCAGTAAGAACTAGCGCTCCAAATAATCCACCAATTAATGATGCTATGTAAGAGGCGCTTAAGGCTCTTGCAGCTTGTCCTTTTTTTGCAAGTGGAAATCCATCAACAACAGTTGCCTGTGAGGAGCTTCCGCCTGGAATACCCATTAATACTGATGACAGTGTATCAGCCGTTGGAATCACCGCTGTCATTCCAATTAACATGGCCAAAGCAGATATTTTGTCCATGCCGTATATAAAAGGAATTAAAATTGAAAAACCTGCTATACCTCCTAATGCAGGCAAAACGCCGATCACTATTCCAAATGCAACACCAAATAAAAGATATAAGAAATGTGGTCCAGAAAAAATTAAGCTAAGAGAGGATATTAGCGCATCAATCATTTTTTTTCTTGTAAGACGGCATTTTGATGCCGTCTTACAATTTTAAAAGTTAAAATTTAACTTGATAATTGTCTGACAAGTATTTTCTTAACCATTCTTTTGCCGGCGCATTTACAGCAATGGTATTTTTAAGAACAGCTTCAGAATTAACACCTGATACCTGTGTATATTTACCAATTTCTTCATTATCTGAAGCTTTATGTTCTGGAGAGTTAACAATTTTAGCAAATGTATCTCTGTAAGCCTTAACAATCTCTGGAGAGGTTCCTTTTGGTAAGAATACCATTTTTTGAGCAGAGAAACCTGAGCCTAAGAAAGCTTTATAAGCATCGAATGCAGGGCCAGATGGTTTTTTTCCATAAACTTTTTCATAATATTCTACAAAATGAGGAAGGTTAGGAAAAGTTGGGTCTCTAGAAATTGATCCGTCTGGATTTACAATTCCCCAGGAAAACAACGGAATAGCTTTTCCTTCTTTAACTAAAGTTTCCTCAACTTTTAAATAAGCAGAACTAGTTTGGTAATCTAAATTTGCATCACCTCTTTCAAATGCCAGTCGTCCATCTCCTCTTCCTGTCATTCCAAAAACATGTTTAACTTTAAGTCCTAAAATTTCATAAGCAATCATCGGAATTAAATCCAAAGAAGTTGCCCCTTGACTGCCAAATTTTAAATCTGCTGTTTTTAATTTTTGAAAATCAGCCGTAGACTTATAGCCCGTGCTTGGAGAAACATAAGTTACTCCTCCAGTTGGAGAAACTAGCACTACAGTTTTTAACCAGTCATTATAATTATATTTAACTCTTGGATCTTCTAAAAGAAAAGGGAACTTAGTAGATCCTGAATCTCCTAAAATTGTCAAACCATCACCCGCTGGCATTGCAGCAAATTGATTGGTACAAGTGATAGATCCTCCGCCTGGACAGTTTTCAATTATTACATTTGGTTTGCCTGGTAAGTTTTTTGACAACAATGGTCCGTAATATCTTGCCCACTTATCAGAGCCTCCACCGACAGCAAATGGAACTAACCATCTTACTGTTTTGCCTTGAAAATTAACTTCTGCAGCTAATAAATTAGTTGTAAAATAAATAAAAGTTAAAAATGCGACTGCTGTTCTTTTAAACATTGATCTCCCTTTTTGATAATTTGTATTAAATTCAGTGCTTAATTAATATTATTAAATTAAAAACATCAATGAGTTTAAAAACAAAAGATACAAAATAATGAAAGATTTAGGAAAACGATACAACTATAAGTATATAATAAATTTTATAAAAAAAATTTTTATAAAAGCAAATCTGTCTATTCTTGATTCAAGTCTTATAGCAACCTCTTTAGTAAAAGCAGATTTGAGGGGAGTATGGTCTCATGGGATAGCAAGAACGTCTGTGTATTATAAAAGAGTTGAGCAAGGTCTAGCGAACGCTAAGCCAAAAATTAAATTTAAGAAAGTTTTTCCAAGTGTAACGCATGTTGATGGTGATAATGGACTAGGTTTTGTTATTGCTAACAAAGCTATTAAAGAATGTATTGAACTTGCAAAAAAAAATGGTGTGGGAATAGTTGGTGTTTATAACAGCAATCATTTTGGCATGGCGGCTTTATATATTGAAGAAGCTGTCAAAAATAATTGTATTTCTTGGGTTTTTACAAACGCTTCAAAAGCAATTCCACCACACGGATCGATGACGCCTCATTTTGGAACTAGTCCTTTTGCATTTGGATGTCCCACAAACAATCCCAAAAAACCATTTATTATTGATATGGCATCTTCTTCTGTGGCGAGAGGAAAATTAAAATTTGCAGCACAAAGAGGAGAAAAAATTCCTTTCGGTCTTGCATTAGATAAATACGGAAAACCTACTAATGATGGTTTTAAAGCCTTTGATGGAATTATGCTTCCTTTTGGTGGAATGAAAGGAGCTGCAATATCATGGATGATGGATATTGTTTCTGGAATTTTTACAGGCGCAGCTCATAGTGGTAATGTAAAAAATCCTATTAAAGATTTTAGCGGTCCTTCGAATGTAGGTCATTTAATGATTTGTATTAAAGCAGATATTTTTCAAAATAAAGAAAGTTTTTTAAAAAAAATGCTAATAGGAATACAAAAAGTAAAAAATTTAAAATTAGCAAAAGGGTTTAAAGAAATTTTATATCCGGGTGAACCCGAATATAAAAGTTATATCAAAAATTCAAAGCTAGGAATTCCAATTAGCAAAGATGTGCAGCTCGATCTAAAAAAGTTGGCAGAAAAATTAAATATTAAATCTATTTTTTAATTTAATTAAGCTTAGCTGCATTTTTTCCGGCAATTTTTCCAAATACAGCTCCTGACATTAATCCAGATCCCCCTGGATAATTAAAATAAAAAATTCCTCCAACCGTTTCTCCTGCTGCAAATAAACCTGGGATTGGTTTCATTGTATTATCAAGAACTTGTCCTTTTGGATTAATTCTTAGCCCTCCAAAAGTAAAAGTTATTCCACAAGTGACCCCGTAAGCCTCAAAGGGCGGAGTATCAATTTTATTTGCCCAATTTGATTTTGGTATTGATAACCCTTCGGTATTCTTTGCATCTTTAATTGTTGGATTAAATTTTACGTATTCATTTACTGAAGCGTTAAAGTCTTCGATTGTTTTAAGGGCTTGTTCGCTGTTAACGCCTTTTAATTTTTTAACTAATTCAGGTAAAGTTTTTGCGGTAACCTTGGTTACATTAGGAGCTTGATATTCTTTGTATAATAATTTTTTAACTTTTTTATCAAAAATTTGCCATGCAAATTGCTGTGGTTGCTTAATTACTTCTTTTCCAAATTTAGCATAAGTATAATTTCTAAAATCTTCTCCTTCATCTACAAATCTTTCTCCATTAGCATTTATAATAATGCCAAAAGCATAACTAATTTTTCTATAACGATTACTTATTTTTAAATCACTGAACTCAGGTCCGTTCATGTCGTGAAAAACTGCATGACAACCTGACCAGTTGCCATAAGGAACTGCGCCGATATCCATCGCCATTTTTAAACCATCGCCTGTATTATGTTTGGTTCCTCTTACTTTTGCCATTTCCCAACCTGGGCCTAAATATCTTGTTCTCATTTCAGGATTTGCTTCAAATCCACCACAAGCCAAGATTAATGATTTTGAATAAATATTATTAATTTTATTATTTTCTAAGACTTCAACGCCTTTAACTAAATTATTTTCATAAATTATTTTTTTTGCTGCACATCCATATCTAATCTCTATTTTTTGTTTTTTTGCAATTTTAGTTAAAGAGTTAATTAGCGCAGGACCTTCGCCATCAACTTCAGCTGTAAGACCTCCCCAAAATTTTATCTTGCCATTCACTTTATAAGATTGGCGACTATAAATTGGAGTAAATTTTAGCCCTTTTTTTTTCATCCACAAAACCGTCTCAAAGCTATTATTAACTAATAATTTAGATAACACTGGATCAGTTTTTCCATTTGTTACTCTTTGCATGTCTGCTAGATAAGCTGAAGTTGAGTAAGATCCAAAATCGATATTTTTATTGGAAAGATTAGGAATTAATTTTTTTAAATCACTAAAACCTTTATAACAAAATCTAATTGAACCAGTTGTGTAACGACTATTGCCGCCTGTGTCTTTTTTTGAAGCTTTATCTATTAATAAAACTTTTTTAGCTCCATTATCTGACGCTGATATTGCAGAGCACAGAGCGGCATTGCCGCCTCCGACAACTATAACATCGTATAATTTGTTCATATTGTTATTAATCAATAACTATTTAATGGATAATTTTTTTTATATACCATAATTACTAATATTTATAATAAAAATGATAAAGAATATCGTAAAAATTTTTAAAGAAAGTTACATTTCAATTGGAATTGGAATTGTTGGTGGATACTTAGGAACTCTTATTAAGCTTCCATTGCCTTGGTTATTGGGTGCCTTAGCTTTAAACTTTTTATTTGCTTTTACTAAAGCAAAAATAACTTTTTCACAAAAATTACTTACTCCAATATTTTTAATTATTGGAATTATATTAGGAGGTTCTTTCGACAGATCTTTGCTTTACAAAATTCATCTTTGGATTTTTTCATCAATAGCTATGATTGTTGTCACTTTTTTAGGCACTGTAATATTGACGGTCTATTTCTACAAAGTATGTAAATTTAAAAAACTTTTGGCCGTATTGGCCGGCTTGCCTGGTGCTTTTGCTCCAATTGTTACAACTCTCTTTAAAACCTTAAAAAATAAAAATGACTTTGCAAAAGTTGTAATACCACAAGCGACTAGAGTTATTTTTATAATCAGTTTTTTACCTTTTTTATTTATTAACAAGGTAGGGTTTGCCGATATAAAGACTTTTTCTTCCGAGCAATTGTTTAATTTTAGGTATTTTTTTGAGATCTCAGTATTAATTTTAAGTTGTATTTTAGTATCTTTTATATTCCAAAAATTAAAAATACCGTCTTCTGTTTTAATTGCTTCAATGCTTGCTTCTGGTCTTTTTTATACTCTAGAAGTGATAAATTCTAAATTTCCAGAATTCATAATAAATCTAACGTTTGTTTTTTTAGGAACGGCCTTAGGTACAAGAATGAATGGAATAAAAAGTAGAGAATTTGGGTTCTATATGCTTCACGGAGTAATTGTTTCTATAATATTATTAATTATTGCTGCAATAACAGCCTATATTTTATCTATCTTTTTTGATTTTAATTTTATGTCTATATTTTTAAGTTTTGTCCCTGGCGGAATACATGAAATGGTTTTAATTAGCATTGCCTACAACATCGATCCTATCTTTGTAAGCTATCATCATTTTTTAAGAATATTTATAATTGTATTAGCTTTGCCAATAATATTAAAAAAATTTAAATATAAATAAATTAATTGCAGGCATATAATTTTAGTGGTTTGTTCTCATTTTTTGGAAGTTCTTCACATTTTCCATCAAAGCAAATGCTCCAATTCTTAATGTTCGTTTCAGAGGTCGCTAAGATCAATTCATCTTTAGCGCTAACTTTTGGTTTATAAACCCACCAACCCTTAATTAATTTTGAATTTGCTGGAGGTTCCATACCAGCGCCTGATCCTTTAACTCTAGCTTCAACAATTTTAAGTTTAGAATTGATAATTTTCCAATCTTCCTGCCATTCAACTTTCTCAACGGAATGGGTCCATACTAAGGTAAAAAATGAAATTGCAAAGGTTGTAACTTTAGTTCCTGTTAGAACACACAGGCTCATGTTGAGATTGAGTTATTATTTCTAAATTTAAACCATCTATAAATAATAAATAAGAACATGAGTGCAAAACCTAATTCGTCAGTTAATGGAATAGCTACGATTAGTAAGATAGCAATTGCCATACAAATAATTCTCTCGAAAATATTTAATCGTGCATTCATGTACCCGACCGCCGCAATACCTAAAAATAAAATAGCAATCACAGCTTTTATGCAAATGTAAGCAACAGAAATAACAATTGTTGAAATGTCTTTGTTTGCAAGTCCCTGCAACATTAATTCGGGGCTATAAACTGCCATGAATGGCACTACAAATCCTGCTACAGCTAATTTTACCGCTTCTAAAGAAATTTTAAATCCACTTTCCTTTGCAAAGGGCGCTGCTGCAAAACAAGCAAGCGCAACAGGTGGCGTTAGGTCTGCCATAATACCAAAATAAAAAACGAACATGTGACTAATAATTAATGGCACGCCCAATTTTAAAAGAGCAGGACCAGCAATTGCAGATGTAATAATATAATTTGGAATTGTCGGAATCCCCATTCCAAGAATAAGACAAATCACCATTGTTAATAATAAAGATAAAAACAAACTATTTTCACCAACTTTAATTACAAACTGTCCAAATGTATTTGCAGCACCTGTTAAGGTTAGTGTTCCAATTACAATTCCAACAACTGCACAAGCAACACCAACTGGTAAAGAAGCTTTTCCACCTTCTGCAAGAGCATCTCTGCAAGAAAGCAGAGTTTCTCTTCCACCTTTAAATACAAAGTTAATAGCAACTAAAACTGATATTGAAATTACAATAACTTTTATTCCCATCTCAAAGAATGAAGCGGAAACTAAACCAAGAAAAATCCAAAATATTACTCTTTTATATTTTGATAAAGTTCCTGCAATTGGTGCCCCTAAAATTAAAAATATTATAAACGCAAGACCAATAGTTCCCGCATATAAAGGAGTGTAGCCAGAGAAAAGCAAGTAAACTAATACCGCCAGTGGTAAAACTAAATACCAACCTTCTTTTAAAGCATTTATAACTGAAGGAAGTTCATTTTTAGACATTCCAAGTAAATTTCTTTTTCCAGCTTCTAAGTAAACCATCCACCAACATGAAACATAATAAAGAATTGCTGGTATGATTGCAGCCTTAACAATCTCAAAATATTTAACCCCTAATGTTTCTGCCATAATGAAAGCAACAGCGCCCATAACCGGAGGCATAATTTGTCCTCCCATAGAAGAAGTCGCTTCAACACCGCCTGCAAAAGCAGACGAGTAACCATATTTTTTCATCAATGGAATTGTGAATTGTCCTGATGTTACAACGTTTGCAATTCCTGATCCTGAAATAGTTCCCATTAATGCAGATGAGGCAACACAAACTTGTGCTGGACCACCTCGTGTATGTCCAAAAAGACCTAGAGCAACATCGTTAAAAAGTTTGATCATTCCAGCTCGCTCTAAGAATGAACCAAATAAAATAAATAAAAAAACAAATGTGCAGGAAACATAAATGGGAATTCCATATATCCCTTCTGTTCCATAACTCATGTGTTCAATAATTTGTCTAAAATCGTAACCACGATGTTGAAATATGCCTGGAAGATACTTTCCAAAAAAACAATATAATAAGAAGATAGATGCAATTAATGTAAGGGCATAACCCATTACGATCCAGGCTGCGGACAAAACTAATATAAGAGCAATAACTCCAAAAAAAATATCGGTTGGTAATAAATCTCCGTAACGAGTAATAAGCGGCGTATATTCAATGGTTTGATAAATTGCGATTACAAAACTTAAAATCCCAGCAATCCAAGATAGAATTTTAAATAAACTGTTTTGTTTTTTTAATGCACAAACTAAAGGAAATCCTAATAATCCTAAAAAACCTACATGTACTGCTCTTAAGATCTGACTAGGTAAATCTAATAAATGAGCGGCAGTAATAACTTGAAATACAGAAAACGCGATAGCAATATAAAATAAAACTTTCCCCTCTAAAGAAGTTGGAAAACTTTCTGTTGAAGGATCATAAAATCCAGCCGAGTCTTTCTCGGCTGGATTATCTGAAATATTTTGATTTGTATTCACTTTCCCAATCTAAACTAACTAAATAAATAATTAGTTTTCATTTTTAAATATTACTTAATTAAACCTTTTTCTTTGTAATATTTAATAGCACCAGGATGTAGTGGTAATGGCGGATTTTTAGCCGCATCTTTTACATTGATAGCCTGAGCCGCTGAATGCGCCGCTACTAATGCTGGAAGATTTTCATAAAACAACTTTGTCATTTGATAAGCTGTTGCATCTGAAACATCTTTACGTGTAACTAAATAATTAACTACAGCTGCAGTATTAACATCTTCTGTTTGTCCTTTATAAGTATTAGCTGGAATTTTTCCAGAAACGAAAGGAGCTCCCATTTTTTTTACAACTGCTTCCGGAACAGAAACAACTGTTATATCTAATGAGTTTGCAAGATCTTTTAATGAAGCAACGCCAAGACCTGCTGATTGTAATGTTGCATCTAACTGTCTATTTTTAATTAGTTCAACTGACTCTTGATATGGAAGATATTCAATCTTTCCTAAATCTTTATAAGTCATTCCTGCGGCTGCAAAAAGAGCTCTAGAATTTAATTCAGTTCCAGATTTTGCTGCGCCCACTGAAAGTCCTTTGCCTTTAAGATCTGCTAAAGTTTTAATTTTAGAATCTTTAGAAGCTACGACTTGAATATAGTTTGGATAAATTGCTCCAATAATTCTTAATTTATCAAGTTTACCTTTAAAGCCAGCATCTTCTTTGCCTTCCCAAGCATCTTTTGCTGAATCACCAAGAACAAAAGCTATTTCACCTTTTCCTTCTTGAAGAAGAACTAAATTTTCTACAGAAGCTTTAGTTACCTGAACTTGAACTTTAGAGTCTTTAATATTGTCTCCATAAATTTTTGTAAGTGCTGATCCAAGCGGGTAATAAACACCTGATGTTCCACCAGTTAAAATGTTTATAAACTCTGCTGAATTAGAAGTGCTGACTGTAAACAGTAGCGCAGCTAAAATTGATGTTATTTTTTTAAACATACTAATCCTTTTTAAAT
>Ga0209401_1001739_pt1 | contig 14331 bp, 17 predicted proteins | sample M_140807_MF_Meta_FD_187318 | JGI IMG/M metagenome (GOLD analysis project Ga0209401, IMG submission 187318) | Freshwater microbial communities from Lake Montjoie, Canada to study carbon cycling - M_140807_MF_MetaG (SPAdes) (version 2) | ecosystem: Environmental > Aquatic > Freshwater > Lake...
TCGCGGTAACGTACCGCAGCGGCGAGCATTCAATATTCGGCACGTGTCCGAAGTCCTGTGCATTGAATCCGAAGGGCGAGCATAGCGCGGACCTAGTCGATCAGGAATATCTAGCCGCCTTATCTGACGCTGTACCACGTAAAGGTAAGGCGTTTACTTATTCCCACTTTGGGCGAGGCGTCATCCCAAAACCTGTAACGGGAAAAACCGTTATCAACCTATCATCCGACGCAGTGTCGGACGCGCTCGAGAATGTGGCCGCGGGTTATCCCACTGTGTACGCTGCTCCGCATGACAGCGCCGATCAATGGCCCGCTCGGATTGACGGCGTGCGGTTTGTGCGTTGCCCTGCGGAACTATCCGAAGGGTTCACTTGTCGGGATTGTGGCAATGGTGACCCGTTATGTGCTCGACCGGATCGCGAATTCGTCGTCGTGTTCGTCGGACACAGCCAGCAGAAGAAACTAGTCGGATCCGATGACAAGGGCGGCTGTTATGCTGGTGTTGGGCGGGTAGTCATGCAGTGGCATGCAACCAGAAAAACAGGCCATAAAAACGACGCGGCAGCGGTCCGGGAATTCGCGAAGTCGCTCCCGATTGGCTCTATCCTTCGGCACCATGTGGCCGGGGACTGCGGCAAAGAGGCCACAATTTGATAATCCTAGTCGTTTTACTCTTTGTTATTGGGTGGTGGATTGTCGATTGGATGGATGGAAAGTGAGGTAAAGCAGTTAACACTTTGTTAGTTCCGCTTGCAGCGGCAGGCTATAAGCTTTACTTATAGCAGGAGTGCGCGTTATACCCGTTGCCGAATGCGTCCAGTAGAAACCAGTCCACCGAATCGTTGAAAATTAAGGCTTGCACAGGGTTTCCGGGTAGTGTTATAATGAGCCACGGTCCGCGGTTTGCGGACCTTAACCAGAGAGGATAGAGCGATGGAATACAGTATTTTGGAAGTGTTAATGCGTCGTGATGAAATGGACCGCGACGATGCGCTGTCGTGGATTGAAGACGCTAAGCAAATGGTCCGCGAGGGCGCGGACCCTGAAGAAGTTTGCAGGTACGAGTTCGGGCTCGAGCCTGATTACATGTGGGACTTGCTCGAGCTTTGATGCTGGCGGTCCGCGGACCGCTTTTCGCTTTTTGTTGCCCTCGGAGAGGGTTTGGTGGTGGCGGGGGTGGGTGGGCCCGCCTTTATTTAAGAGAGGATAGCCATGGATCAAATTGCATTGTTTACTCGTTTTGTTCCCTGTACTGATACTAAGGGCGCTCGCATTCGCGTTGCTCATTGGGATTCCCGGGACCGGAAGGTGCGCTCTGGGTTCTATCCGTATGACCACAGCGAGGATAGTTATGGTGCCCATGTGCAGGCAGTCTGTAAGCACATTCACCTCAAGGTTCGAGATGTCTGGTGGGTGAATACGTTTAAGGAAGCAGGCCGCACGCTGGAAGGTAACGGGTGGGTGTTCACATTGGACCCCGCAGACAAGCCGCAGCGTGATGTACCTTTTCGTTCTGCTCTGGTATAATGAACCACGGTCCGCGGCCCGCGGACCTTAACCAAGAGAGGATAGAGTGGACATTCAGGAATTGCGCAAGCACACCAGCAACCTGTTCGCGGACCGCGAGACGTTGGCCGAGGCCCTCGAGTATGCTCAGCAGGTGGCAATGGCCAGTGATAACCCGATGGCCACCATGACCGCGGTCATGGTTGTGCTCAATACGATTGCCAACCGGCTCGAGGTGGCAGAATGATTGTCGAAAAGCACACCCTCACGATCATGGAGATGCTGGTGCTTCGCGCTCGGCTGCGCCTCGAGCTTGCTGGCCTTAAGCCTAGCGGACCTGCTGCCACCACCGTGCTGCGCAAGCACGGGTACCGCGGACAGCGACTCAAAATGCTGGCGGACCTGAGCCGGGACATCGATGTGACCTTAAACCCAGCGCTTGCAACCCAGCAGTAAGCAGTGTTATAATCAAGGCTCCGGAGCACGGTGCTTCGGAGCCAACCATAGAGGATAGAGAAATGAAACAGGTCAAGACAGTCACAATCGGAAACGGTACCTTCGCAATTCCAGCCACCTCGAAGGTGGAGCAGATCGTAGCAGTTCTGCTGGGTCTGACACCAGTCGAAACCAAGTGGGGCGATTCGTACCGGGACAATGTCCCGTACGTGAAGGCCACCGCGGAATTGACGCTGGGCGTGCAGATGGTAGCCGAGTCTGAAGAGGAAGCGACTGCACTGGTGGCAGTGAAAAACCAGCAGCGCGCTGAAGCGAACGCGGCAGCCGAGGCCGCCAAAGCGTAAACCCACCAGGGCCCGAGGGCCCTGGCCAACCGACCGGCCCTCGCGGCCGGTTTTTTTTCGCCCGCGTTTTCGTCCCTAAAATGGTGGAGGCGGGGGTGGGCGGGCCCGCAGCACATGTCAATAGGTGTTTTCCCCTATTTTCTTTTTTTTCTTAACTGGTTCCCTCGAAGAGGGTCGGTGGTGGCGGGGGTGGGTGGGCCCGCCTTGCAGTCGTTCTACTCCTTAGGCGTACAACTTATCAACAAGGGGGAGGGCCATTTAACCACCGTCATCGCATACGCTCAGACTCTGGCCCAATTTCTCTCCCAGAAACTGTGTCAGAATACTTTTTGACTTTACCGGGGGGACCAAAAAGGGCCCCCTTATACCTAAATGGGTATATGCCTCTAAATTTTTTGCAAAAAATCTATCACTCGACCTAATGGCCGCTCTTAACCGTCAAACAGCAATCGCGCCTACCGACAAAGTCCGCGATGAGTTCTTAAAGCTCCAACTTCGGTTGCAGTTATTGGAGATACGCGAGCAATCAACAACCAACTTCCTGTCGTTCTGCCGGTACGTCTGGCCTGAGATGCTTGTGGGTGAGCACCACAGGATCATTGCTGAGGCGTTGGATAGGGTGATTGAAGGCAAGTGCAAGCGCTTGATGATTGCCATGCCACCGCGCCATGGCAAGTCACAAATGGGAAGCTACTTGTTTCCTGCGTATTTGATGGGCAAGCGTCCGCAGTCAAAGTTAATTGTTGGTTCACACACTGGCGAGTTAGCGCAGCGGTTTGGCCGGATGATTCGGAATCTTGTAGATGAGGAAAAATACAAAGAACTCTTCCCCGAGATGAGCTTGTCCGTGGACAGTAAAGCTGCTGGACGGTGGAATACCAATAAAGGCGGAGAGGCGTTCTTTATTGGTAAGGGCGGTGCGATGACCGGGCGCGGCGGAGATATTGTCATTTTGGACGATATCTTGGACGAGCAAGATGCTATGTCGGACACGGCGATGGAGGCCACGTGGGAGTGGTACACGTCCGGTCCCCGTCAGCGGTTACAGCCGGGTGGTTCGATCATTGTGATCAATACCCGGTGGAAGACGGATGATTTGTCGGGGAGGTTGTTGCGGCAGCAAGGTCAGTTGAAGTCTGACCAGTGGGAGGTATTGGAGTTCCCGGCGATCTTGCCTTCTGGCAATCCTTTGTGGCCCGGTTATTGGTCCTTGGACGAGCTAGAGAAAGTCAAGGTCAGTATTGGGATGAAGAAGTGGCAGGCTCAGTGGCAGCAGCAGCCTACCAATGATGAGGGTGCGGTACTGAAGAGGAACTGGTGGCGCAAGTGGAAGTTTAAGGATCCGCCTGAGTGTGAGTATTTGATTCAGACGTACGATACTGCGTACAGCAAGAAGGAGACGGCTGATTTCAGTGTGATTAGCACGTGGGGTGTGTTCACGCCGGATGCTGATTCGGGGCCTAATTTAATTTTGTTAAACGTGAGGAAGGGTCGGTGGGATTTCCCGGAGCTCAAAAGGATTGCCAAGGATGAGTATCGGTATTGGAATCCGGACAATGTTTTGATTGAGGCGAAGGCGACGGGTACGCCGTTGCAGCAGGAGTTGAGGAAGGTAGGGATTCCTGTGACGATGTATTCGCCGGGTGGGAGAAGTAAGACGCAGGACAAATTGAGTCGAGCAAACGCTGTTGCTCCCTTGTTGGAATCCGGGATGATCTGGTATCCTGAGGGGCAGGAATGGGCGGAAGAGCTTGTGGAAGAGCTTGCTGCTTTCCCCAACAGTCCTCATGACGATCAAGTTGATGCGTCTGTAATGGCTTGGATGCGATTTCGGCAGGGCAATTTTATTTCGTTGCAGGATGACGAAGAGGATGAGCCGTCGCAAGAGGAAGCCACTCTTGATTATTACTAGGGTCCAGTATGGCTATTAGCACTTTTGAAGAACTCAGCGATGCTGTGATGCAGGCGGAGAGTCAGGGTAAGCGGTATGATAAAAAGGGCCGACCGCTGACCTCTTCAAAAGGTGCGAAGGGTGAGATGCAGGTCATGGATCCGACCTTCAAAAGCCCGGGTTTTGGGGTGGAGCCGCCAAGAGATAAGTCTTTGGACGAGCGGGCGCGGGTTGGCAAAGAATATCTCAGAGCCATGTTGGATCGGTATGGGGATATGCCTACTGCGCTGGTGGCATATAACTGGGGGCCGGGGAACGCGGACCGTTGGCTAAAGACCGGATCCGATGTTGCCAAGTTGCCGTCAGAGACAAAGAACTACGTAACCAAGATTCTTGGCGGGTTTTCTGCCCAGCCCGCACCTGTACAGACTGCTGCCGAACCGACGCTAGATACGTACTATCAGCCCTCAAATCCGATGGCGGCTAAGGCTGCGCAGCAGGAGCAGATGCGAAAACCTGCTCAATCTGGGCCTGTAAAAACCTCTGAAGCACGACCAGATATTACCAGTCTTGGCCCAAATTATCAAGCGGCTTTGGCTTTGGCGGCGTTAAACGATACGGATGAAGAGGATGAGGCTTACCGGGAAAAGCAGGATTATAACGCTGCTTTTAAGTTGCAAGAGGAACCCACTGCTAAGAGCCAGTTAGCCAGTTTGGATTTGAAGATCAAGAGTCCTTTTGCGCAGGAGGAGCCGGTTACTTTGGCTCATGGCGGTGTAGTTCATCGCTCTGATGGTAGTCCTGAGTCTGGTGAGCAGGCACCCGGGTATCCGGCAAATATTCGTTTTTCTTCGCAAGGCCGACAACAGAGGGGTCCTATTTCGCAGGCGCTTGAGAGTGGTGAGGGCTTGAAGGAGGCGGGGCGGGGTGTTGTTGAGAATGTGTTGCCGAACTGGGCGGGTGCGCCAGTTGATATTGCAACGATGTTGATGCGTCCGCTTGGTTATGACGTAAAGGCTCCTGTTGGCGGAAGCGAATCGATCAAGGAGTTTTTGAACAGGGCTGGCGTTCGCAAGGGTGCGCCGACTGATCCTACTCTTGGCGGCTTTTACGAAATTGGCAACGTTGCTTCGGGCGCAGTAAACCCTGTTGGTGCGACGCGGTCCGCGGTCCGTGCTGCGGGAACCGCGGCTCAGAAGACGGGTGAAGCGGCCAAGATGTTGGAGGATGTGACTGTTGGGAACGTGCAGCGGGCACGGGTTCGCCGTGCTGGGGAGGAGGCGACTAAGGTTCCGGAGACGGCATACGATCCACTGCGTGATCGGATGGAGAGGCAAGGCAACTTAATGTACATCACTTCTCCTGTTGGACGGGTGCTCCCTACTACGGATACGAGTGGGATGCCGCTTTCAAAAGAGCTTGTCCCGAAGACTGAGCAGAAATCTAACGTAGATGACTATTTAAATAATATTTTTGTACGGATAAACACTGATGTAGGGGGTGACGAACAGGTCATGGGTCCGGTGAAGCAGTTTTTGGAAACAAAGATGCTGCCTTGGCTCAAGAATACGGCCAGTACTGTGTCGGATCCCGTGAGGGAGGCTTTGATCACGGGCAAGATCAAACTGCCTAAAGAGTCCAAAGAAGAACGGATGTTTCCGCAAGCTTTGATTAACGCTGCAAGACAGGGTGACCGCACCGCAATGTTTTTGTTAGAACGAGAATATGACGACAGGTTGGGGATCAAGGGGTACAGGCCGTTTACGCCAGAAGAAGAGGCAGTAATTGCCAAGCGGGGCTCGTCCCAAGTTGCGGAAAACCAGAACATGACGCAGTTAATTCTGCGGCAAATGCAAGAAAACCCGGACATCATGCCGGATACGATGATTGCTCGGTTGTTGGGCAAAGACGTGTACAAGCTTAATCCTGACTTAAATCCGGAAGCGGCGCAGGCGCAAGTTGAGGTAGACCTGACCAAACCTGACAAGGTTCGAGAACTTGCACAAAGTGTTCGTCAAAAAATCAGGGACACGCAAGGGGGATGGTTTACGGATGTACTGGAGCCCACCATCCTGAAGAACATGTTTTCAGGGCAGGGCCTTGTTGCTTTGCAAGAACCGTTGACTCCCAGCCGTACCCCAATGTTGGGTACGCCAGAAGGTATTGCTGCCTTGGGAAGAAACCAGCCTATTTTGCACGACATTAGGCCTTCTGGTAGTAGCGGTGCCCTTGCGATAAATCCTTTGGGGATCAATACGCATGAAATAGCTCAAGTTATTTCCGAGATACCGGCGAATGAGCTAAAGGGCATGGGGATGACCGAACTCTTTTCAAGGGTTTTCAGCAACAGGGCCCAACGGGAAACAATGGCGGGGATCGCTAAAAAAGCAAAAACCTTGTCAAAAGAAGGAAAAACCGTGCCGATGGACGTGGCTGGGGTGGGGACAAAAGAGTTTTTGCCAAAAGATGAGCAGGGTTTCCAGTGGCGCGAGATCACTGATCCAAGCGCTGCAAAAGTTTCAGCGGAAGTGCTTGGAAATTCTATTGGCAATTACGCCGTAAACGGGACATACGGAGAGTACAAGACTGGTCGTAGGGCCATGGAAACCGGTAAAGTCAGGTTGTTTGCCTTGTTCAGCCCAGAAAACCACATTGTCAGCAACGTAGAGTACGCGGTTCCGGACAACAAAGTGGCTCAGATGTATGGCAACGGCCCGGGGACAGGAAACGCTGCTCCTTCTAATTATTTGCCTCAAATGAGGCAGCTAATCGACAACCTTAAACCTAAAAAGGTAGGCGATTCAGTAAAAGTTATTCAAGGTCTGTATGACTTTGGAGCGGCAAACAGGAATCCGGACCAACCGGAGTATCTTAATATCCTTCCCCAAGGCCGCAAACACGGTGGCCTCGTCGAACGAAACACTGACGATAACCGTCGTTACCTCTAAGGAAGATAGAAATGATTGAAAAGAACGATGCTGCGCCACAGGGGTTGGACGTTGTTATCCTTGGCGAAGAGGATGCGGCACCGGATATTGAGGTAGAGATTGATGATGAAGGTGGGATGACGGTTGCTCTTGGGGAAGAAGAGGACAAAGAAGTACCGTTTGATGCCAATTTGGCGGAAGTGTTGGAAGATGATGTGTTGGCTCAGATCTCGTATGAGTTGACAACGTTGTTTGACGCGGACAAGGCTTCGAGAAAAGAGTGGGAAGATCAATATTCCAAGGGGTTGGAGCTACTTGGATTTACGTTTGAGGACCGGACCAAGCCGTTTAGGGGTGCGTGCGGCGTGCAGCATCCGCTTTTGTCCGAGTCAATTGTGCAATTTCAGGCGCAGGCGTTGAAGGAATTGTTGCCCGCGGACGGTCCGGTGCGGACTCAGGTGCTTGGAAAGGAGACGCGGGAGCGTTTGCAGCAGGCGCAGCGGGTCAAAGAGTTTATGAATTACCAGATTACTACTGTCATGCAGGAGTACACGCCTGATTTTGACCAGTTGTTGTTCTGGGTTGGGTATGGCGGATCGGCATTCAAGAAGGTTTACTACGATCATGACCTGCGAAGGATGGTCAGTGCGATGTGTTTGGCCGATAACACGTACATCCCGTACATGGGTTCGTCGGTAATGAGCCGCTGTGAGCGGATCACGCAGCGTATTTACATGTCACCGAACGCTTATCGGAAGGCTGTTGTCAACGGTCAGTACTTGGACAAAGCTGAATCTTTGGTGATTACGTCTACGACAAAAATTCAGGATCAGGTTGACAAGACGACGGGTGTGAAACCGAGCGGGGAGGAGGAAGAAGTCACGTTGCTGGAGTTCCAGATTGACTATGACCTGCCCGGTTTTGAGCACAAAGAGGATGGGGAAGAGACTGGGATTAAGTTGCCGTATGTGATCACGCTGGATGAGGGTTCGGGCGAGGTTATTGGTGTTCGCCGGAACTGGGATGAGAACAGTGACACGTATGCCCGCAAGGAATATTACGTTCATTACCAGTTGGTGCAGGGTCCGGGGGCGTACGGCCTTGGGTTTTTGCATTTGATTGGTGGTTTGACGAAGACCGCGTCTGCTGCACTGCGTCAATTGGTGGATGCGGGGACGTTGAGCAACTTGCCTGCTGGGTTTAAGGCCAAGGGTGCGCGGATTCAGAACGATGACGTGCCGTTGCAGCCGGGTGAATGGCGGGATATGGATGCGGGCGGGGCGGATTTGACCAGTTCTATGTTGCCGCTGCCGTATAAAGAGCCGAGTCAAACGTTATTTAGTTTGTTGGGGTTCTGTGTTGATGCGGGAAGGCGTTTGGCCAGCATTACGGACATGCAGGTAGGCGACAGCAATCAGAATGCAGCGGTTGGGACGACGATTGCATTGCTTGAGAAGGGTTCGTCGGTCATGTCGGCGATTCATAAGCGCCTGCATTACTCGATGGGGATTGAGTTCCGGTTGTTGGCAAAGGGTTTTGCTGACTATTTGCCGGATGAATACCCGTACGATGTGCCGGGAGAGTCGCGAATCATCAAGCGGCGCGACTTTGATGACCGGGTTGACGTGTTGCCGGTGTCTGATCCGAACATTTTCTCGGTCGCGCAGCGCATTACGATGGCGCAGACCCAATTGCAGATGGCCCAGAGTGCGCCACAAATGCACAACATGTATGAAGCCTATCGTCGGATGTACGAGGCAATTGGTGTTAGGGATGTTGATGCGTTGTTAAACAGCCAGAACATTGATAAACCGAAGGATCCGGCTAGTGAGAACTCGCAGGCGCTTGATGGTTCGCCGTTAAAGGCTTTTGCTGGTCAGCAGCATGATGCGCACATGATGTCGCACATCTTGTTTGCTTTGTCGCCGATGGTTGCGAGTATTCCGAACGTGGCAACTAGCGTTTTGAAACATATTTTTGACCATCTCCGGTTGAAAGCGGAGGAGTTTGTCGAAGCGGAATTGTATAAGCACTACGGTACGGACCCGGATCGCATGGTTTCTGCGTTGCAGCGCGAGGCAATGGTTGCTTTGAAGGTGGCGGAGTTCCAGCAACAGGTCAAACAGTTGCAAGAACAACTGTCCGGGGCTGGTCAGCAGCAACCGGATCCTCTGGTTGAGTTGAAAAAGCAGGAATTGGCGCAAAACGCCCAAAGGGATCAGGCAAATGCGCAGATTGCGCAGCAGAAATTGCAGCTTGATCAGCAAAGCGAGCAGCATGATGTGCAGTCGGAAGCAGCGCGGTTGCAGCAGCAAGAGCAAATTGCCGCGAACCGCGATCAATTGGCGTTGATGAAAATGCAAGGAGCCTCAAATGGCCAAAAAGCCCCAGCGTAACACCCAACTTAAACCAGAAAAAGAGCCAAAACTTACGGGTGTGCCAAAGGGCACACTTAAAGAAACACCAAAAGTTAGCGGTGTTAAGTACGTTTTGCGCAAAGACGCTTTACACAAAGTAAAAATCTGTTGATAATCGTTAGGTAGCCTTCGGACAGGGCTGAAACTGTCTGCTTCATTGGAGTAATCCATGCTGGAATTTGCTGAGGCTGTGTTAAAAGAGATCCGGCGGTTGCGGGATGACACTGCTTTTGCCGTCCTAAGCAATCGCGTGAAAGATATGGAGCAGTACAAGCAGTTGATGGGTCGTCTGGAGGGTTACACCTTTGTGGAAGATGCGGTGAAGCAGCTTCTGAAGAGTAATCCAGACTTACAGGACCTTTAATGACGTACGCCTTGGAAGAAAAGTGGGCGGCAAAGCCGCCAGAACTTTCTGATGCCTATACCGAAGACGGTGATTTGCAGATTGACAAGCTTGATCAGGAGGTTGCGGATCGTATTCCGCGGCCCACAGGTTGGAGGATTGTCCTTTTGCCGTACCGTGGAGCGGTCAAGAGCAAGGGCGGGATTCAACTAGCGGATCAGACGGTTGAGCGGCAGCAGGTAACGACTACGGTTGGTTATGTGTTGGCGGTTGGCGATCTTGCGTACAAAGATGAGGTCAAGTTCCCTAATGGCGCGTGGTGCGAGAAGGGGGATTGGGTTATTTTTGGTCGCTATGCTGGCTCACGCATCAATATTGATGGCGGTGAGATTCGGATCCTGAACGACGATGAAATTCTGGCTCGTATTAACGATCCAGAAGACATCTTGCACATGTAAGGCGGGCGTATGAACGTAACTGAAGACAGCGATTTGGAATACACCATCGGAGAATCAGAGTCTCCGGCGGAAGTGGTGCTTGAATCTCAAAATGAGATTCAAGAGCAGCCTGAGCAAGAGGCGGCACCGCAGGAAGAAAACACAGAACATCGTGCTGAGTTGGATTCTGTGTCGGAGGGAGTGCAAAAACGCATTTCTAAGCTGACTGCGCAGTGGCGGGAATCGCAACGCCGGGAGCAGGCGGCGCTTGAGTATGCGCAAGGCTTGCAACGTCAGCATCAGGAAATGCAGCATCAACTGATGCAAACGGATTATGGCCGGTTGACCGAGGCTAAGACTCGGCTAGAGACTCAGCAGCAAACCCTAAAAAACATCATACGCAAAGCCCGAGAAGAGGGCGATTTTGATACGGAGACGGAAGCGCAACAGCGCATGACGGATCTGATTCTTGAGCAAAGACAAGTTGCTGGATGGATGCAGTCGCAGCAACAACAGTTGGAAAAGCCTGTTGTACAGCAGCAATATGTGCCGCAGCCACAACAGCCCCAACCCCAACAACCGCAGCCCAGTCCAAAAGCGGACGCATGGGCGGCGCAAAACCCTTGGTTCGGTTCTGACCAGACGATGACATATGCCGCTTGGGGCATACATAACACGTTGGTGTCAGACGAAGGGTTTGACCCAAATTCAGATCAGTATTACACTGAACTGGATAAACGGATAAAGGAAACTTTTCCGCAAAAATTCAGGCAACAGCGTACCGTGCCAACTGTTGCGCCTGCTACCCGGAGTTCCGGGATCAACTCAGCACGCCGAGTTGTGAAGTTGTCCGCCAGCCAAGTCGCTATTGCGAAGAAGCTGGGTGTGACGCCAGAGCAATATGCCAAATACGTTAAGGATTGACCATGACTGAAAAACTTACGATTGACCGTGCTGGCCGCGCCCCTCGCGAGGCACAGGCTCGTCGCAAACCATGGGCACCGCCTTCTCGTTTAGATGCACCTCCCGCCCCTGCTGGGTATGGGTATCGTTGGATTCGTGCAGAAATCAATGGGTTTCAAGACAAACAGCACGTTTACGGACGTTTGCGCGAAGGCTGGGAATTAGTCCGGCTGGAAGAGCTTACTGAAGAGCAACGTGAAATGATGCCTGCTCTTGAAGAGGGTAAGTATCAAGGGGTTGTTGGGGTTGGCGGCTTGCTGCTGGCCAAAATGCCCGAAGAAACCATTGAAGAACGCAACCAACACTATCGCCTGAAGGCACGGGACCAAATCATAGCCGTAGATAACGAGATGATGCGTGAGAACGCACATTCCTCAATGCGCATTCAAGCTCCTGAGCGGAGTTCGCGCACTACCTTCGGTAATCGTTAATTTTAGGAGCTACTTGTGGCGAATACGAACAAACCGTTTGGATTTCGTCCGGTTGGCAAGTCGGGTGCTAACTACAACAACAGTGGGAACAACGCTTATCCCATTTCGTCTAGTTATGGCACCGCGATTTACAACGGCGATATCGTAACCCTCTCTGGCGGCTATCTAGCTGCTGGTGCAACCTCGAACGCAATTGTTGGTGTGTTCCAAGGCTGTAAATACACCGATCCAACGACCAAGCGTCCTACGTGGAGCAACTACTACCCCGGTAGTATTGCTGCATCGGATATCGTGGCGTATGTTTCGGATGATCCTAACCAGCAGTTTTTGGTTCAGGTCCTTGGTGTTGCAGCAGTGACTTGTATTGGTCGTAACGCGCTAACGGATACTTCGGTATCTGGCAGCACAGTTTATGGCCTGTCCGGTCAGCAGCTTGGCACGCCTGCCACTGGTAATGCCACGTACACGTGGAAAATTGTCGGTGTGTATGACGCAATTGGTGACAATGACGTTCTTTCCGCGTACTCGGAAGTCATTGTTATTCCTAATAACCACCTGTACAAAGGTGGTACCGGTACAGCAGGGGTTTAATCATGGCTATTAGTCGTTCCCAACTAGTTAAGGAGCTTCTGCCCGGCCTGAACGCCCTGTTCGGCATGGAGTATGAGCGCTACGAGAACGAGCATACTGAAATCTTCTCTATCGAGACTTCAGATCGTGCGTTCGAAGAAGAGGTCATGCTCACCGGGTTTGGTGTTGCTCCGACCAAGTCGGAAGGCGCAGCGATCCAGTACGATACCGCACAGGAATCGTTCACGGCTCGCTACACGCACGAAACCATTGCACTGGCGTTTGCTTTGACGGAAGAAGCCATTGAGGACAACCTCTATGACAAGCTTTCGGCTCGCTACACCAAGGCGCTGGCTCGTTCGATGGCGCAGACGAAGCAGACCAAAGCTGCCTCGGTTCTGAACAATGCGTTCAATACCGGCGGTAACTACAACGGTGGTGACGGTGTTTCGCTGTGTAACACGGCTCACCCAACCTCTTATGGTCCTAACTTCTCCAACACGCCTTCGGTTGCTGCCGACTTGAACGAAACGTCGCTCGAGCAGGGCATCATTGACGTGGCTGGGTTCACCGATGAGCGCGGGCTCAAGGTTGCGATCCAAGTTCGCAAGATGATTGTTCCGAAAGAGCTTCAGTTCACGGCAGAGCGTTTGATGAAGTCCACCCTGCGTACTGCAACGGCGGATAACGACATCAACGCAATCCGTTCGATGGGCATGGTGCCGGAAGGTTATGCTGTTAACCACTTCCTGACCGACATTGATGCATGGTTCCTCATGACCGATGCACCAAACGGCCTGAAGATGTTTAACCGTTCGCCGATCAAGACCGCTTTTGAAGGCGATTTTGATACCGGTAACGTCCGTTACAAGGCTCGCGAGCGTTACAGCTTTGGCTGGTCCGATCCTCGCGGCATCTACGGATCGCCGGGAGCGTAAGGACTTGTCCTTGCACTGAAAAGGGGGCCTTGTGCCCCCTTTTCTTTTGCCAAAAACCATGGTATAAAGCATTCATCCTAGATTTTATTTTCAGCTTGCAGACTGACTAGGCAGACTTCCTCAAGACGGCAAGCTCAGACGAGGACTTATTATGTCGTTTACGACTTTTTCGGGCCCAGTACGTTCGGGCACCGTTCGTGAAAGCGTAGGTCGGAATTGTGGCTTGCCCATTCTGAGCCAGTCATACACTGCACTCCCCGCTGTTATCAAAGCAACGCCCACGGCGCAGTTGCTTTGCACGTTGCCTGCTGGATCAAAAATCCTGCGTATGCAGGTAGAAGTTACGGTTGCAATGACTGGTGCCACTAACTGCGGTTTGGTGGTTGGCACGTCAGCAACGGCCAACAAGTACTTCACCACTTTCAATACGGGCGCAACGGTTGGCATGGTGGCTCAAGCTACGGTTGATACCGCGATGCAAGTTGCCGAAACCAACAACGTTGGTACTGCGGACGTGGGTGTGTACGGCACTTTTACTGCTGCAACCGCTGATGCGACTGCGGGCAATGTGGTTGTGACCATTGTGTACATCCAACGCGCACCGGACGGCGCTCAGAACCCAGTCAACTCCTAATTGTTGAAAAAAGGGGGCTGACATGTCCTTTTCAAGTGACGTAAAAAGTACACGGCTGGCGGCAAGCGGCGATATTTTTGCTGGACGCTCTCGCGTCAAGGGCATTTATATCGTCCCGGGCACTCTTGCTGGTTCTGTTGTCGTAAAAGATGGTGGTTCTTCTGGGTCTACCGAGATCACCATTGATACGGCGGCAAACGGTACGTCTGTGTACTTATTTTTGCCCAAAGACGGTGTGCTTTGCACGACCAGTTCGTATGCCGTTCTCACCAATGTGACCGCGGCCACATTCTTCTACGCTTAAAGGAAAAGCAAGATGAAGTTTAAGGTAAAACCTCCGAAAATGGGCAAGAAAGCGGCGATGCCTGCTGCCATGCCTGCTGATGGAATGGCTGACATGAGCGCAATGCCCATGAAGGGCTACAAGTCGGGCGGTTCTGTTACTCCTCGAGGTAATGGCGTCACCCGCGTG
>Ga0209401_1001743_pt1 | contig 14313 bp, 20 predicted proteins | sample M_140807_MF_Meta_FD_187318 | JGI IMG/M metagenome (GOLD analysis project Ga0209401, IMG submission 187318) | Freshwater microbial communities from Lake Montjoie, Canada to study carbon cycling - M_140807_MF_MetaG (SPAdes) (version 2) | ecosystem: Environmental > Aquatic > Freshwater > Lake...
TTCAATTTTATAATTTGATTTAATGGATTACCTAAAATACCTAAGAGCGCGCTAAAACTGTTGCGCCATATGGCATTTTTGATAGGCAAACTTGCCCCTTGCCAATTACCTAGAACGCCCAATAATTCATGCGTTTTTTGCAACCCTGCTATGCAATTTTGTGTGTTGTATCCATCGGCTATCTTATATAATGTCAAATCATCGAAACGACGGAGACAATAAAATGAATAAGTTGATTGCACGATTTGAAGCTACCGGGTCGCTTAAATCCGCCGAGCGGCTGCTTGATTACCTTCGCCTTCACCCGATGGCTCTGGCTCTGGTCGATACCTACGCCCAAACATGGATTGAAATCGCGGAAGAAATGGTAGACGCTGCAGATGAAGCAGCCGTCAACGCTGAAATGGAAAGAAACTAAAATGCCATTGCCAAAAACGCTCATCAGTAAATCATTCATTAACGATTATGGAAACAAAATTCACGTTTCTATCGTTCATAGGCCCGCTGGGTTTGACGGTCATTCTGACCGGCCTGAGGCTTGGATTGTCCGTATTCAACGCAATAATGACGTGACATATCACGGTCAAGCGTACCGTACCAAAATTGAAGCTGCTAACGCATATAATGAGATTAACTAACATGGTCGACATTATCATCTCATATCAATTTTTCATCATTCCCGCGCTTTCCGCGCTTATCCTTTGCACTGTTTATGAGGCTTTCCAATGATCAATCTTAAAGATTACGCTGGCGTCATCCTATATGAAGGCCCGTCGATGATTGACGGGCAACCCATTGTCGTCATTGCAAACCGTATCGACACGGATAGCAATAACGCTAAAACGGGCGCTATGGTACAGACATTTATTATGCGTCAGGACGTGCCACCGCATGAGGCTACTAAGACAGGTGATGACGCCTCGATTTGCGGCGATTGCACGCATAGGCCAGTCAATGGCGGCTCTTGCTATGTCAAGGTGTTCCAAGCGCCGTTGTCTACTTGGAAAGCATACCATCGCGGGCGTTACCTTAAAATCGACACTAAACAATCAACTGAGCTATTCGCCGGTCGGTTCTTCCGCCTTGGCACCTATGGTGATCCGGCCGCCGCGCCTTATCAGATTTGGCGGGCGGCAACGCTCAAAACTAAAGGCCATAACGGCTATACTCATCAATGGAAGCGCTTCCAATCATTCAAGACGCTATGCATGGCAAGCGCTGACAATGTGAGCGAAGCTACCGAAGCGCAAGCAAGGGGCTGGCGGACATTCCGCGTCAAAAAATCACATGAGGCTATCAATAACGAGGTTACATGTCCGGCGTCGAAAGAGGCGGGCGCTAAGACGTCATGCGTCGATTGCCGCGCTTGCGGTGGCACAAGCGCCAAGGCGCGCGCTTCTATCGTCATCAATGATCACGGTCCCAAGCGCAATCGCGCATAACAGTAGAGGAAAGTAAAATGTATAAAATTTATGGCACAAGAAAAACAGCCGCTCTGTATTTAGCTTATACATGGGGTATCAAATCCGCCATCCGCCGATTGCGCAACCTCAAGCGCGCCGATAACGGCTTGCTGATTATAGAGCAAGCTCGGCTTAAGCGCGACGCCGTGGCGACTGTGGCAAGGGTGCAATTCATCGTTGCATACCAGCAAGGCCGATTGAAACAACGCTTAGGCGATGGCCACGCTTTAACCGTAGGGGTAACATTATGAGACCACTATATCAAATCGCTATCGATATCCGTTCGGACTGGTCAAAGCCATACTTCGGCGCGGTCCCGTACCTTAACGCTATGCGAGGCTTGCAAAGCATAAATGATACTTACGGCATGGATAATGCCCGCTCTATCGTGCGCTATTTTCTAGCCAATGCCGCGACTTGGAAAGGTGACAAAGCCCGCGCAATCAAGACAGAATTGAAAGGGATGTTATGATGTGGCAAGCAACCTACGGGCGCTTAAATCTACACGCGGGCGCTAGCAACGTCGAATTAATCCGGCGCTTGTGGCGCAAGGTCGATCGTACCAAGCGCGGGCGTGACGCCCGCACGATGCGACATGGCCTATACCGGCTATTAATCGAGCACCACGCAAAAGCGCGTGAAGTATGGGAGCTATTTAAATGAACAGCTATAAACCAGAGGTCGACACCGGTGAAGGCCGGTGGAGCGATAACGCCCTACGCTTTGAGACAGAGACAGAAGCCCGCGCTTGGGCTGACGACCTATACCGGCGATGGGTTGTCGTCAAGGCAACACGCGCTACGCCCACGCATGACGCGCCCACGCATTACTTTAAAGATGGAAAGCTTACAAGCCATGAACACGCTACTTGACCATTACAAGGCGGTCAGGGATAGGCTTAACGCAGGCCGACCACCTGACCCCACGGCCCGACCTGACCCCACGGCCCGACCTGACCCCACGGCCCGACCTGACCCCACGGCCCGACCTGACCCCACGCCAGAGCCAGAGCCGGTCCGACCACCGCCAATAGACTTCGCCGGGCTGATGATCGAAGCCCACGCGATGGCCGACATACCGGCAGGGCCGCGATGGAAGTACGTCCTGAGAGACGTCGCCAAGCGTCACCGCTTGACGATTGACCAACTGATAGGGCCGCGACGACACAAGCACCTCGTCACGGCACGGTTTGAGGCATATCACCTGCTCCGCCAACACGGTTACAGCCTGACGCAAATCGGCGAACGGATGCACCGCGACCACACGACCATCTTACACGGCTTGACTAAACCCTTTAACCCTATGACCCGACGAGGCGACCTATGACGATTTTACCAGACGGAATTGATACTTACGTCGTCCTTGACGACAACGGCAACGCGCTAGGCTGGATCAGCCGCTCGCGCTGGCATGGCAAGTGGCGGGCGCTGACCGCCAAGGGTCAGCTATCACATCACTACACCCGCGCAGGGGCGCTCGATGCCATACATTGAACTGTCCCTATTAGCCCTTTTTCTTACAATCGGAGGATACCTTGTCAATATCATTGTTACAGACTCGAAGCCGAACCCACGGCTCCTACCCTTCAACGGCAAAGCTGAGTCAAGCCCTGAAGGACACGATGAAGAGCGGCACGAATTGGATCAGCCTGTCGGACGAACAGGCCGAAGCCCTCGAAATGATCGCGGTCAAGATAGCCCGCATCTTGTCCGGCGACCCCGAATACCCCGACCACTGGGACGACGTGATCGGATACGCGAAGCTAGGCCGACCGGAGACTGACACGCAGGGTGCGCTCGACCTGATCAAGGAGTTGCGGACATGATTGACATTAACAAACAATACCGCACCAGCGATGGCCGTGAAGTGCGGATTTATGCAACGGATGGCTGGGGTGAATTTCCGGTTCACGGCGCGGTCTTAAAGGGTGATCAATGGGAAATGAATAGTTGGACGCTTGACGGTACAGATTGGGAAAACGAAGACAGCCATTACGATCTTGTTGAAATTAAACGCCGCATTGAAAGATAACCAATGAAACCGATTGGAGTACATAACGAACGATGGACGCCGGAGCGGATCGGCAAGGCCCACGGGATGTTGCACAGCGGGCTATCGCTCACAAAAACGGCCACGCGGATGGGGATCACCCGCGCAGCCCTCGTCGCCGCCCTCAAGCGGCATAACGCAATGCCTAAACGGGTGTGGACACTATGTTAAAAAAACCTCCAAGAGTAAAATGGACCCCAGAACTTATCGGAACCGCAAATCTTTTGCTGTACAGCGGGTTATCTCTTGGCGGCGCAGCCAAGCACTTAGGTATTAAACGCGAGGTTCTTGCTGCCGGGCTTAGACGCCGCAACGCAATCCCTAGAAAGGTATGGGTATGGTCACTGGATTAAGTGTGTTAATACTAGTCACTGTCATGTCGATCCTCTTGGATCTGTGACAGCCTCCCTCACCTTGGCCGCCCCTCACGGGGCGGTCTTTTTTATTGAAAACACGTTGTTGCCCGTCACCGGCTCGACCATCCGACGAAGCTCTGACTTCGACGTGCGGCGTAGTTCAGGGGCGCACCAGATATGCTTCTTGGTCGCGTATTCGCCCGAATTGCAGTGACCCATGTCAACCCATCCTGCCTCCTTGAGCGAGTGTAATAGCGCAGCCTGGGGAACCTTGGTGCCCTGCGGCATGTTACCCGACAGACGGTCGCAGATCGCGTGGAGGGGCGAGGCGATGACACCGCCGGAGAACTCGCCGAGACGGTTGCGGATCATGTCCACGATATAGCTCTCGGCAATCGTCATGCCCTGCTCGATCAAGTTCATCTTGAACTCGGTCAGCATAGGCGCAGCCGACGGGTTGAACGCCGACACATCCCGCCGGTGAAGCCAACCGGCGATGTCATCATACCCGCCGGACTTATACCAAGACCAGATGCTTGCAGCCTCGGCGGCGTCCATCCGCTCGGCGTGTGACCAAACGCAAAACCAACGCCGGTCCTGTGAAGCCAAGCTGATAGGAACCGGATCGTTCGAGAACGCAAGCACGAACATGCGGTTGACCATGTCATAAGGATGCAGACCCTTGCGGTTGATCGGCAACGTCTCAGGCGGCGCTGCGATGATGGGCTTGAGCTTGTTGGCAAGCGCCCGACGCTCACGGGCGTCAGGCTCCTTGAGCTCGTTGATGATCAGGATCTCGCTCTCAAGGTGGTACGAGAACGACGAGGCGATGCTGTCATTGTCCACCAACCCACGGTTGCGGAGATCCGGCCCGCAGACCGACCAGATGAACGGAGCCCAAAACGTGTCCTTGCCGCAGCCCTCGTCGCCACCGTGCAACACGGCGTGGTTGATCTTGACGTCAGGGTTCTGGAGCTTGAACGCCATGATGTCGAACAGATGCTCGCGCTCGGCTCGGTTAGGGACGAGCGCCTCGGCATGGTCAAGCCACCGCGTGATGTCGCCCGTGCCGTGACGATGCGGGCGGGCGTCACGCCAACGGTTGCCGAAGACAAGGCCGTCGCGGGTGACGAGGACATCCTGACCGGCTGAATAGGTGACGCTGACGAGTGTGCGAGCGCCCATCGCCTGGCGGTTCTCGTCATAGCAGACAGACGCCTCAATGCGGCGGTTGGTGCCGTGAATAGACTTGCAGGAGATATGGCGGAACAGCGCGTTGAAGGTAGAGCGGCTGATCTCACGCCGGTCCACCATGTCGAAAAAGCTTTCGTCTTCTTGGATGTAAGCGAACCGAGCATACCACTCCGACTTCTCGACGCGGGCAAGCTCTTTGCGCTCGACCTCGGCGATGAGTTCCGCAGCCTTGTCGGGGAACGCCTCGGTTGGGGCTATCTTTTCATAAGTCAGCTTGAGCGTCTCGGCGATAAGCTCCTCACGGAACCCGTGCTCGTGCTTAGGCCCACCTTGCTCTGCCACCCAGCAAAGGAAGCGTCGGCTGTCCCAGTCGCCGCAGTGTTCGTGGAAACAGGTGTAGGATCGGTTAAGCGGGTGGTATCGGCCTGTCGGGTTGCCGTCGGAATGTTCGCCACTATTTGGACAGATAATACCAAACCATCCCTCACCATTTGCGGGTTCAGCAATCTCACCGCGCTGATATATCCAAGCCAACACGTCATCGCGCCCGTCGTCGTCGAGACGGACGCGCTGGTGTTGGGCTGTGTCGGCCTCGGAGGGTGTGACATCTAACGCCTCGCAGATCTGTTTTAATGAGAACTCGCGTTCAGGGTCGAACTCGACAAGGCGCGACCGGAAATTCTCGCGCCCTGGTTTCAGGTTGATGGAACCTTCGAGCCGGAAGTTACGGACGGGGTTGATTGCGCCCTTGTCGGTGTAGCCCGCAGCCGCAATCGCCTTGATGGCGGCGGCGAAGTCACCCTTGCGGGGTTGATCGTCAAGCGCGAAAGTGTAGCCCCATTGATAGTTGGCGCGCGACGTCTCCATGATCCATGTCGGCTCAAGCGGCGGGGTCTTGGACTTGGTGCCGATGTCGTCGAGGATCAAGAAGGCGACATTCTCGCAGTACGACGCAGCCGCCGAGATCTTGCCGCCGGTAAAGCGGTCAACGATAAAGCAAGCCGTGTTGGCGTACCATGCCGCCTCGCCCTTCATGCGCTCAGGCAAGTAAGCGGGCCATGAGCATTTGATAGCACCGTCAGCGTAGACACCGCCGGACGGCTTCTGCTTAACAAACAGGATCGTCTCGCCTTCAGGTGCAATAGACGCAATATAATCGTTGAAATTCATTTTGTTTTTTCCTCGCAAAATATCCCGCACTCAACGTCCATGTTTTTCATAGCTAAACCTTTGGCGTCGGGGGGCAGTTCATCTAAAAACAATCTTTTTCCTTTATATCGTGCCAGACGAGCGCCGATACGCCGCGATTGTTCAGCGCGTTGTTCAAATATTTCAGGGTGCTTTACCCTGACATGGTTCCAATAAGTAGATGATGTTGCCTTAACGCAGCCAATGCAGTTTGCATTTGGATAACCCATTAAATAAATGCGCGGCAATTCAATGCCCGCACGCTGTAGAATGGTGTAACAATCTGATTTGGTAATGTTTTCGTCAATCAATACAGGAATGACGTTTGACCGTTCAGTAAGCACAAACCTATCGTGACGCTTTTTCTCGTCAGCAGTAAAGCCTAAAACGTGCCAGTCTACATGGTTTTCTTTTTCCCATTCTTGGCGAGCATATTTTTTAAGTTCCAATGTGCATGGCGCACCCATAGGTCCACTCATAAATTGACGTTTCTCCCAGACCTCTACGGCTGACGCAGACGGGTATTTTTTAGACCTAACAATCTCAACTGGAATACCAAGCCATGCCTGGATGTCGCGAAGAAACCGACGATTGTCTTCATCTTCTTCCGCAACTGGGTTATTTAAAATTCGAATTAAATGCTTGTCACCATAACGCTCTAATGTTTTTTTAGCCGCAACAGCACTAGCGGCACCACAAGAAAACCAAACAGCTATGCTCATTTGCCGTACCTCCGCATAATTTTAACCTCAGCCGCCAATGGAAGACCACCTGCCCAATTGGGCGGGGTTGCCATAACGCGTTTTAACTCGGCGGCAGCTTCTTCTGGCTGCGACGTTTCCGTAACGATTTCATCATGGCAATGTAAAACCACAGCGTCGACCTGTTGGAGAGCATAACGCAACAGGTCATTGGCCGTTGCCTGAGTGATATTCTCACAGGCCAAGCCTCTCCACAAGCGGGCGCGAGGCCATTCTTTTGCATCTTGCGCGGGCTTCCACGCCGCCTTCAGATAGGTGACTTGATCGCCCTCTACCCGTGCGAACGGATAACACAGCACTCGGCCCGACGGCAGCGCGTACCAGAGATGCGTACCGTCAAACAGGTAAGTAATCCGGCCTACCTCTATAGGATGGTTCTTGTTCCGCAGCGCCCGCGTATAGGCGCTCTCAAGGTTCTGCCAATAGGTCATCGCCCAAGGGTTAGCCCTGCGCCAACCATCCACCATGCGACGAGCGTCGCTCTCTGGCAACGAGATGCCGTAGGCGCGGCCCATAGCGGCGAAGGCACCAATGCCGCCGGAGAAACCAAGGGCTAGCTCCTGAACCTTGCCGATCTGACGCTGCTCAATGGTCACCTGTTCGTAGGGAACTCGGAAGGTAGCAGCGGCGTTGACCTTGTAGACATCCTTGCCAGTGACGAACAGCTTAAGTTTTTCTTCGCCGTGCGGGCTATTCGACAGCCACGGCGTGACCCGCGCCTCAATCGACGCCCAATCGGCGACGACAAACACATTATCCTTAGCGGGCAACAACGCCGGGCGAAGCATACCCTTCAGCACGTCAGTGACGCGCTTGCCGTACTTCGGCACAATGGCATGACCGCGCACCATCGCCTGACGCACCTCGTCGGGCTCCTTGGCGCACTTGCGGGTGAAGTTATGAACCTGAGCGCCGTAAGACGACGCACGGCCTGTGGCTGCCCCACCGGCGAACACGAACGCGCCTCTGACGCGGCTGTCCTCCTTGTCGGCCAAAGCAGCCAACCGGCTGAACTTAGCGACCGATGAGGCCCACAGATCATCAGCGCACTGGATGACTTCTTCGACGTCGGGCGGCACCTCGTCGGGGTCATTCATGGCAAGCAGGTTGGCCCGAACGGACTTGTCAATGGATTGCTTATCGTCGCGGGTCATCAGCTTGCGGGCTTCAGGCCCGACACGGTCCCAGACCCAGTCGCGCATCTTGGGGCTGCGGACGGATGTAATCGCGCCCTCCGTAACCTCGGCGACAATGTTCTGGATCTCTTCCAACTCGGTGCTTGCGTACCGCACTGCGGCTTCGCAGAGCTGCGTATCCACTCGGACGCCCCTGTCATTGATGCGTTCGTTGATGTGATAATCGCGCAACTCGTCGTCGTCCAGATCGCGCATAGCCTTGCTAACCGCCCGCATAGCGCGGACATCTTGCTCGCAATAGGCTATCATCTCAGCCATAAGCGTCGGGTCATCGTTAAAGGTTCCGTCAGCGCGGGGAATAGACAGCAGCCGGATGAGCTGATTGCCGCGATGGTCCTTCTTCATCGTGCTGCTGATGGCGCGGCCAATGTCTTCGAGTGAACCTGGCAAGCAGTTAGCTCTCGCTTGTGCTGCGGTGCAGTAGAACTGTTCTAACTTGAACGGGATGGCTAAAACATTCCAAAAGACAAGACGCTCAAACGCGGCGTTGTGGGCGCGGATCTGTCCTTTATACTTACGGACATCTTCAGGAAATGGTTGGTCGGGCGTCCATGTGCGGACTTCGTCGTCATTAAACGCATAGGACATGCACAACACCTCGGTCGAAGCGTCAAGGGAGTAATTGTAAACGCCGTGTGCTTTTAAATCGCAGCGGCTCCTCGTTTCAAAATCAAGCCAGAGCATTTGCAATCCTCTTTCCAATCCACGCCATCACAGGCACGGCCATTGAGTTGCCCAGCGCCTTGTACCTTGGCCCGTCAGGGGTTGCCTTGCCCTTGGGCTGGATGTCTGTGTAGCGGTCTGGGAATCCTTGCAGGCGCTCACACTCTACGGGAGTCAAACGGCGTACTGCCATGCCGACAATGGGCAATGTGTCAGCTTTAGTGATTGAATCTTGAGCGCGTAAAGTTTGCGCTGTTCCATCACTTTCCGACCACCAACCATGCCCACTACTAACTGCCACCACCATTGGATTCTTGGCTTGCAATGTCTGAGTCATGTCCACATCAGTCTGCGGGTTTGACATCTGTCCGCTAAATGCAATTGGTTGCGCCACCGCATGATGATTTCCTTTTGTAATGGTAAACATTGGATCACCAGCCTCACCATATCCGCGCCCAATACGGTTTGCTCTTCTTTCATCAGATGGCCTTCCTTTAATGTTCATCGTGTCAAGTGGAATTGGTTGCGCCACCATAAGATGCCCCGATTGGGCATCTTGAACGCCAATCGACAATCCAGTGCGAGCGCCTAATGCGCCAACGACAGGTAACGTCTCAGTCTCAGGGTCGTAGCGTTTGCCAACACCTGTCGTCAGGCATTGAGCAACTTCTGGGTTATGCGCCTCTACGGGTTCTCCGTTGAACCCGCTATATTGATTAGCGCCAACCGTAAGGCTGTCGGCAAGTCTTTCCCCCGCGCCTCTGCTCGGCGCAGTATCCCGGCGCAAGCCTTCGAACTCAAAAAGAATTTCTGCGGGATCAATGTCTGTTCTAGCACTTGCGACAACGAACAGACGACGGCGTCGTTGGGCCACTCCGAAATATTGGGCGTCAAGGATTCTCCACGCGATTGCTCTTTTGGGGCCATCAACAAAACCCGCGTTAGACCATCTTCCCCCTGGAGCGACGAGCGGTGCATCTTCGCCGGCAAGCGCTCCCAAAAAGCACCCAAAGGCATTGTCTTTGACGGAGAGGACGCCGGGGACGTTTTCCCAGACAATGGTACTAGGAACAGATCGTAAAGCGTCGATTGCATCTGCTAATCTCACAAATTCAAGGGTAAGGTTGCCACGGTCATCGTTGAGGCTATTGCGTAACCCTGCGACAGAAAAGGCTTGGCATGGCGTCCCGCCGACAAGTATGTCAGCATCTTTAATCCAGTCTTGCTCGCGCAACAGGGTAAAATCACCATGCAGGGGAACATCTGGGTAGTGGTGGATTAACACCTTGCGGGGAAATGGTTCAATTTCGCTGAACGCTAATGGCTCCCAACCAAGCGAATGCCAAGCAACTGTGGCAGCTTCAATACCAGAACAAACCGATAGATATTTCATTGTACTTTACCTTTATGATTAGCCGGGGCGTCAATTTAGTTGCTGGACTAGACACGGGAGAAAGCCAGAAAATACCGTGTTGCAACATCCTTGAACGCTGGCTTAACCGCCCCGTCTAGATTAAGCCGCTGAACGACGACGGCGACCGGCGGGAGCTGGTGCCTCTTCTTCAACAGCTTCTTCTACCGCGCCGTCCATGCCGATCCACTTCTGAACCTCAAAGACAGGCGAGAAGATGCGGCCATAAGACTTGTGCTGATAATGTTCCTTCTTCAGAACAACCACCGGCACAGGCTTAGACTGATCCACGTCCACTTGAGCAGCAATTGCAAGCACCAAAGCCTGAGTGCTGCGCTTGCCACCGACCGAAGTCGTCGCATAGCGGGCTTCCATGCCCGCATCTTCACCATCAAGGCACTTGAGGCTCATGCCGATCTGGATCTCCCACCCGCGCTTTGCACCTGCGGGTGATACGTCCATCTCAGGCAATGGCGACGATACAGGCACCATCTTTTCACCAAGCACTTCACCGTCGCCCCAAGCGATATAGCCGTGGACAAACGAGAAAGGATTGATGGCCCAAGTAGATCCATCCTCGACCTCGGTCTGGTCGGCACCGAACACCCAATGGCCGGTCTTGTCCATTTTCAGGATGACCGTGCCGCCGGTAGGATCGGCGACGTTGACCGCACGAAGAGTGGCGGCGAGGTTGGCGACAGGAAGGTTAGAGTTACCAAAGCTTACTAGATTAGACATTATCAAACTCCAATTTTACTAAGGGCAGCAACCATTTGCTGACCGATTTGCAGCACGGCTGGGCGAGGATCATCCTCGGATGCCAGTGTGCTACCCGACGAGACAGAGACGACTAAACCCTCCGGCATTGACAGCTTCGCCTTTTTAAGCAGCGGATCGGTCTTGGCCGGTGAAATTACAGACGTAACTGTCACTTCAGCTTCAGGGAAATTCTGCGACAGCCATTCGTAGGCGGTCGCTTCATTAACCCATTGTCTCGTTGCGCGTTTCGGCACTAGCTTGTAGCCTGGCACTGGAACGCTTTTCTCAAGCATTGTAAACGCCAACGCCCGAAGGTCTTTAATCCATCCTTCTAGCAAATCAGCATTAGCAAGGTACTTGCCGATCATCTCGGCGTCTACCCCTTCGATCTGCGTTTGCAAGGCTCTGTCCACAGCTCCCGTCATTATAGGGCAGACCGGACGGGCGGCGCACCACTTGCAATGGTCGCCATGCGCGAGAGGCGCGTCGGGCTGCTGCGCCCGCTTGACGGCGATGATAAGCTCTTGCTCAAACGCAGCGATGCGGGCGGGGGTTGTCACCCAACGGGTTACGCCGTGGGTGGGCTGAATGATGATACATTCGATTTCAGTTGCTCCGTCAAACACCCACTTGACTTCGGGTGTTCGCATGGCGGCTGCGGCGTAGAACATAAGCTGAGGGTTCTCGTCAGCGTAGACACGGACGCCGTCGCCGAACTTCCAGTCGATGACATAGGCACGGTCGCCAATTCGCCCAAGCAAATCAGTTGAACCGAACACGCCCGGCAGAATATCTTCACCGAAACTAACTCTTGTCTCGACGGCGATTTCCATAGTCTTGGTAGGGTCAATCGCGTCCAGAGCCTCAAGCGCCGGAAGCAACTTGGTATCCAAGAGATCCTGAGTAAGGGTGATGCTCTCATATTCACAGCCTATGAATGTCTCCGGTTGAACATCCTTGTCCAATACCTGAGCGATAATGTCGTGGAGGAGCGTCCCCTCGTCGGCGTAGCTGCTCGATGGCTTGGATGGCATCTTGGCGCAGAGCGCCACCGAGCCTGGGCAAGCGATGACGCGCTTGGCGGTCGAGCCGCCTACAATATTACTGTGTTGCATCTTTATGCTCCTTTAGTTTTTCTATTTCCCGATGTAGTTTATTTAACTCAAAAGAAGCATTAGACACCGCGCTTTCTAGTAAGTTAATTAAACGCGCAGCTTTCTTTTGATTTGTAAAATTTAATTTCTTTTCCAATAACTTACGGCGTATTATTTTATTTTCTACTACTATGTCGTTATTGGACTGCATGGTTTTTCTCCTTTAAAAATTTTACCATATCGTCGATTATTTGATCAGGATTTTCTACAACTTCCAAACTAAGCCCAAGAAGCGTAACTAATACGTTGATAACGTCATCATGAGTATGTCCGTCTAAAATTTCGTTAATTTCTAACACTAACTCTTCCACTTTACTCTCCTGTATTGGTGACGCCCGAACATACTGCAACAAAAAGTGTTGTCAAACATTTTCGTACAGAGTACAAAAGAATTATGGAAAAGCACATAGAGCAACATCTGGTGCGGGAAGTTAAGAAGCGGGGCGGGGTAGCGTATAAGTTCTCGTCACCATCGCATCGTGGGGTGTCAGACCGTGTCGTGTGCTTGCAAGGGCAGACATGGTTTGTCGAGCTAAAACAACCAAAAGGCAAGCTGTCGGCGCTTCAGGTGTTGTTTGCCAGTGAAATGAAACGATTAGGGCAGCTATACGTTTGCTTATGGTCAAAAGAAGATGTGGATAAGTGGTTAAATGAAGTTGCGTGAGTATCAAGAACAAGGCGCGGATTTTCTGTATGAGAACAGCCGCGCCATGATCTTAGCCCCTGTCGGCGCGGGTAAGACCGCTATGACACTGGCGGCTATGCAGGATCTGGGTGGGCGGTTTCTGGTCCTTGCGCCGCTGCGGGTTTGCAAGACAGTCTGGCCGGTCGAGCAGCCCAAGTGGGCGCCAAAGCTACGGCTGGCTGTCGCGGTCGGCACACCGGCGCAGCGAGCAGCGGCGCTGGCATCTGACGCCGACGTGGTCGTGACGAACTACGACAATCTGCAATGGTTGGCGACGCAGCCGCTGAAGTTTGACGCTATTGTGTTCGACGAGTTGACACGGCTAAAGAACCCGTCAGGGGCGCGGTTCAAGGCGCTGCACAAGGTCATCGACAAGATCAACATTCGGTGGGGGCTGACGGGGTCGTTTACGTCGAACGGCCTTGAGGATGTCTTCGGGCAATGCAAGATCGTCAATCAGTCACTGCTCGGTCGGTCAAAGGGCGCGTTTCTCCAGCAGTATTTCTCGCTCATCAACCCCGACTACGGCGAGTGGGCCGCTCGTACCGGCGCTCTTGAGGCCGTCATGCAGCGCATTAAGCCCGCTACCTTTGTGCTTGAGCCTGGCGAGTACGCCGACAAGCTGCCGCCATGTCACATGGTCGAGATGCGTTGCGATATGGATGACCGGACGCCATACGAGCAGATGAAGAAGGACTCGATATTCGAGAACATCACGGCAGTAACCGCTGCGGTTGCCATCAACAAACTCCAGCAGATTGCGTCGGGGTTTATTTACGACGAGAACCGTGAGGCGCGTTGGACGGGGACGCACAAGTTTGACTTGCTAGACGAGATCTTGGCCGAGAACCAGAACGACAACACAATCGTCGTCTATAACTATAAAGAAGAATTGGCCGAACTTCAGCGCCGGTACCCTCACGCCAAGACCATCGACGGCAACGTCGAGGCGTGGAACGCGGGCAAGATCCCGTTGTTGTTGATCCACCCCAAGTCTGCCGGTCACGGGCTGAATTTACAATATGGCGGGAATAAGATTATCTTCGTGTCGCTGCCGTGGTCGCTTGAGTTGTTCGAGCAGACCGTAGGGCGGCTGCACAGAGGCGGGCAGAAGCACGACGTCTGGTGCTACATCATTATGACCAACAAAACAGTGGATGAACGGATATGGGCGAACCTACACAACAAACAAGCACTCTCGGACATCGCACTAGCCGAGTTGAGGCAGTAAAGGCCAAGCTACAAGTTGCAAAAGATTTATTGTCACACCGGCAGCGTTTTCTGCTATCGGTTCAAAGAGCAATACTCCGCGCCAAGAGCGAGGTACAAGGATTGGAGAGCAGACTTGGATACGAAGAAGCTAAACTGGCGGACCTTAAACGACAGGCTATGCACCTACACCGAAAGCGAGCTCTTGTTACTGATAGAGAGCGA
>Ga0209401_1001745_pt1 | contig 14312 bp, 20 predicted proteins | sample M_140807_MF_Meta_FD_187318 | JGI IMG/M metagenome (GOLD analysis project Ga0209401, IMG submission 187318) | Freshwater microbial communities from Lake Montjoie, Canada to study carbon cycling - M_140807_MF_MetaG (SPAdes) (version 2) | ecosystem: Environmental > Aquatic > Freshwater > Lake...
CTGCGGCAACTAGAACTACATTCTTGGGCAAATGATACTTGCCCACACGGCGATTCAATATAAGCTGGTAAGCCGCGGCCTGTACGCTGGGTGCAGCCGAGTTCATCTCGTCCAAGAATAATACTACTACTGGATACTGGCTGGCAAATTCCTCAGTTGGTAAATCCACTGGCTCAGCCCAATCCATCTTGCCCGAGTCCTTGTTGTAAAAAGGAATACCACGGATGTCTGTGGGCTCCATCTGGCCCAGTCTAAGGTCAATCATGTATCCACCCATCTCCTCAGTGAGCTCGGCTACCAGTTCGCTTTTACCGATACCAGGAGGGCCCCATAAGAAGACTGGGCGTTGGATCTTGAATGCTTTCATCAGGCTACGACGAGCTTGTATTGCGGTTACTGTTCTTGTTTCTGACATGGCTGTGTCCTTAAAAATTAAACTACGATTAAATTAACTACTATACTGCTATTATACAGTGAGTGCCTTTTGAGGTCAAGCACTGATACGATCAAAAATTGTCTGTTGTAGAACCGCAACTTCATCGCGATCTACATAAAAATCTGTGCGTGGGTCATAATACTCGCCAGCCTTGGGATCATAGTACAAGACCTGACCATTTGGATAATGGAATGGACCTTCCAGACCTTTGCGTGGTCCATATTCCTGATTGTGTTTGAATACTGTATAGGCCATATTAAACCAACTCGCTTTCTTTGATTTTTTTAACCTGGCTGACTGTGAAATTATGCCACTGACTTCCCTCATTGAGTTCGGTAAAATTATGCTGGGTCACAAGTTTTTCAGCCTCTGCTTTGGAGTCTGCTTCTATTAGGAATTCTACTTTTACTGTATAAAATTTCATTTCGGCTCCTTGTTGTTTACTATACTACTATTATAACCGAACTACCATTACGGGTCAACCATTATCCGGGACTTAGGAATTACGTTGCGTTTACGCAACACCCCTGGTCAACTGCCCGGGCGGAGATTCATACAAATGAATTAGTCTAATCTGCTTCCAGCATAGGCCTGGAAACCATACTTTTCAAATACCCGAGCAGCCGCATAAGCACCGGCTTCTTTGGTGTCAATGTTTTGGGTACCGTGCTCACTAGGGTTCCAGATAGTGAATGCCTTGCTATAATCCTGACGCACACCAGCGGCCTTTAACGTCTTGCCCATCCGAGTATTGCCTTTGATACCGTGTATCTCGACCCAGGCAAAACCACAACAGCCCTGATCACGTCCGCCCATTTTTTCTTGGAAGAATTCGTCAGCAGCTTCTCGAGCGGCTTGTTTGGCTTCGGATACAATCGCTACTACTTGTTCTTTGGTATAATTCATTTTGGCTCCTGTTGTTTAACTATACATATATTATAACAAATGACCCATTCGGGGTCAACCGTTTTACATGCTCCAGTATGATTCGTTTGCTGGACTGCAAAAATACGGAGTATTCGCGCTTTCTTCAAACTGTTTTCCAGTCATTAAGTTGGTGCGGACTACGGTTTTTTCAATGTTGTTTACGAACAACGAATAATCAGCGATAGCATACTCACCAACATTGTAACCCATTTTGGCCATGCGCTTCAAATGACCTTTTGCGGCACCTATGCTCTTCCAGGATTCATGCACACGACTACCAACGATTTTGGTTGTTTCTTTATTGTAGACTACAAACATATCAGCTCCTTGTTATTAACTATACAACTATTATAACCGATCTGGCATTTATGGTCAACCAAAAGAAAACCCCCTACAAACAGGGGGTTTTGAGTGTTGTTTTTTAGCAACAATGTTATTCTAACCAATATGGTTTGCTAATTTGTGCTTTAAGGCCGTTTTTAAACAAATCATTGACCCAATATGCAGGCACTATTTGTGCCATTTTTTCTAGTCCATTTATGTAATTGGTGGCGCTTACCAAATGACTTGGGTCTTTTAAAAACCAGCGATCTCGTTCGCTAAGAAAAGTACTGGATGGTTTCACATGATGGAAATTATCGATTCCGTAAATCACTTTATGCAACCCGTGGCTGGTCAAATATTTGGTAGATCCGTTATGTATAATTGACCCAAAATTGGACTTGGGTTTTTCTAACACAAAATCATGTTTGTCAACAGTGGTAGTTTTTAAAAAATGCTTGATTGTGTGAGCTTGTTTAACGATTAAATCAGGCAAGTCAGGCGACCAATAAAATAGTTCATCGTGTTCCCAATCTCGATTGAGTCGCTGTGTCCTGGCGCTAACCACATTGTCGACAATATCCAAAAAATTAACACAATAACGTCCTTGATTGACAGTTACTCTGGGTTTTTCACTGCCCCAAACAAAACATAGTTTTTTTCCACTGGTTATGATCTCTTGATAGTCGGCAATCTGTTCTCTTAGGAAACTGCGAGCATAATTGTTGGGACTGAACATCACGTTCATGTCGTATAAAAAATCAAACTTACGATCAGAATCATCATATAGATCGGCAATAATCTTGGATAGATCAATTATTCGATGTTTGATAGTTGGGTGAGTGTCTAAAATCTTCAATACAGTGGGTGCGGCAATATTGTATATTTCTGAATTAAAATGTGTATTGTGTTCCTTATCGCCTTCTAAAGCCCAAAAGTTTGCAATCTCATCCACATGTATATTGTTGTGCAAGAAAGTACGCAACATATTTTCACTATCAGCACCGCCGCTAAAGAACAAAACTATATAATCATATTTGTCTCTAATTTGGTTAGCTCTAATAGCATACAGTTCTTGTAAACTAGATGTGGGTTCAACTTTCCAATCATGTATTGAAAATATTTCATCGTTGAAATGCCATTGCGGATGTGTACCTGTTTTTGTATGCAATTCAATTGCTTCTATTTTACTGTAGGTTTTTAAATTGCCAACAGTATAATAGCCGAATTGATCTTTATTTTGTAATAACATGCGGTATGTTGCAGAACCCTACTGCAAGAATATTTGTATTCAGCTTGATTTTGAATGAAGATTTTAAATATCTTCGATAACAATACTAATATCGCTGGCGCGATTGAGTTTAGTAGCACATTCTACACACTTATCATCAAATGCCTGGGCACTTGCTTGGTCTGTCCAAAGTCGATAATTAGTGTCATCATCTACAGCGTGATATAATCCATCAGTTTTGTCTTGTGCTACCATGTCATCGATAAATGGTGTCCACCACTCTTGCACTGTTTCTGTTCCACCCGGAAAAACTGTAGCTTGGGAGGGACGCCCATTGGTCCAGGTTGCTGTGACTTTTTTAGTAAGTGTAATCGCCATGATTGTTTTCCTTTTTGTTCTAATGTTATATTTATACGTTATCTGCCGCGACCAGCACTTCTAGTGGGTGGTTTTTTTCCCTGTGGAGGTTGTGTGCGAGTTTTAGTCTTTTTCTCCACAGCGGGTACATCATCTGCATCTGGGTGTTTTACACCCTTTTTCTTGTCTAATGCAGCTTTGATTTGATCGCTTAATTTGCTCATATGTATCCTTTATCTATTTGGTGGAGGTGGACGGAATCGAACCGACGACATCCAGCTTGCAAAGCTGGCGCTCTCCCAACTGAGCTACACCCCCAAATCTGGAGCGGGCGAAGAGGCTCGAACTCTCGACATCTTCCTTGGCAAGGAAGTGCTCTACCAACTGAGCTACACCCGCTTTGCTACTTTGGCTCCCCGACGTGGACTCGAACCACGGACCAACAGATTAACAGTCTGCTACTCTACCGACTGAGCTATCAGGGAACTGTCCTGGTGCTGATGAGTGGGATTGAACCACCGACTTCCTCCTTACCAAGGAGGTACTCTACCACTGAGTTACATCAGCCAATCTGTTACTCCGTGGCTGGTTGTTCTACAACTACTGGTTTTGGAACTTGACCACGCTTTGTTAATAGGTTCATCCGGCGTTGGATCTTGGCCTTTTCTTTTGGCTTGCTGGATTTATCTCGCATGGTTTCAAGCTGAGTGAAATTCAACGGACCCAAGCGTTGGCGACCGGTCTTGGTCTTGTTTGGGTCTGCTACTCTATTCTTTTGATTGCTACCTTTGGCGGCCATAACTGTTTCCTTGTGTGAAACAACTACTTACCAGGTCACCGTCTACCCGTGAACTTTTTGGAAATAATCTACTCCAACTTCACCTTGTTCAATTTCCATCAAGGCAGTGACCATGCTACCGTCAGTTGATATAATCCGGGCTGTGTGGTTGCGTTTTAATTCCCTGGCTCTGGCACAGGCAATTAACACCATGTCATAACGACTGCCGATAGCTTCAGCGGCACGCTGACTTGTTAGACCGTTCATGTTTCTAGATTCTAATGGTAAACCGTTCATGTGTTCTCCTAGAGTGTAAAACTTTATTATACAGCTATTAAGATACAAGGTCAAGTGAAATGTTGGTTTTTGTGTGTCAGGATTACCAACAACCCCGTGAGCGCAGCCCATCCTGGTTTCGCGTCAGCGGATGCGGAATATGGTTACAGGTCCGCAGTTAATGCAATCATTTCGTTGTAGCTATATATCACTTCACTTGATGATACTTTGAATTTTTGGACGCCATCTTGTGTATCAAAGATATTTCGGGTATTAAAATCTATCATGTAGGGTGGTCTTGATGTGTCTTGTCCTGCAGGCATGTCACCTTCCCAACCAGTCATCTTGGGTCTAATAGCAATGGTCGGATACAGTTGATTCATCAGTTGATACTTTATCACACTATAATCTTTTATGTCGGGCAAGCGATCAGTGAACAATCCTGCCACAGTGGGTATCCGTAAAAATCGTGCCAAGGGCCTTGGAGAAAAATCAAACACATTGGCCACTGCCGGTCGTCCAATCCTGTTGGCGTAATTGGCCAGGCTTAAACTGATTTCTTTAAATCGAATCGACCACTTGCCTTGATGTCGAGATATAGCATAGGCGCTTTGTATAATACCATCACAAAATAAAGGAGTATTGTCCATGTATTCTAACATCTTCATATGTACCAACCGACCAGCATTTAGATAATAGCCGGTAGTCCAGATATCGTGTGCATCATTTTCAAAAAACTTTTGTAAATCAAGATCAATGATAGTTTGTTTGATACCCAAGGCTTGACAAATATCCAAGGCTTGTTGTAGTTCTAGACGATTTAAATTGTCATTGTAGCGAAAGCTAATAACATTTACTGGTATTCCAAGTTCCCGGAAACATCTTAAGGCCAGTTCACTATCTCCACCACCACTGAAAGCAAGATCCAATGGTCCAGAAAAACTGTCACGTATCAAGCTCATATTATCTAATAGTTCTTGTCGATATGATCCAAGTGCTTGGGTGTTCTTGGGATTGACTGCTATAGTCATCTTGCTGTCAGGACTTAGTTTAGATTTTTGTTCAGGGTCTTGATTGTAAGACCAAGAGATCCAATTGTTGACAAAGCTCATCCGAGTAAATATTCCACGGTTTGTTTCACTGTGCGTATACGATCCACATGCTGTATTCCGAGTCCAGCATAGATATGCCCCTCTGTGCCATTGCCGTAGATACCTGTATGTAATGACCCATCTCTGTTGGCTCCTGATTGGCTTTTACTGTCAATGATATCTGTTAGTGCGCCCATGGGCAACATGTTTTGATTGCTGTCTGGCATACGAGTTACACTATTTATAGACGCTGAAATCATGGCATGTTTTGTTGCTTCGCTTAACGGACTTTCTGCACAGGCGGCAAACAAGGTTCCTACTGCTACCGCGTTGGCACCTGCACCCAAATAGTAAGCAACCTGCTCGGGTGTACCAACTCCACCATATGGTATAACCACAGCATCTGGAGTTAGTTGTCGTTGCTGATCAAACATTTGCCGGGTAGTAAATTCTGTGTTAGTACCACCAGCACCATCACTGCCATGCAAACAAACGGCTGTGCCAGGTGTTGAACTATTTAACTGTCTACACCGTTCCATGAATCGAACTGAGCTGTAGGTTTTTAATTTTTTAGCAAACCATGAGTCATATAATTTTTGATATTTGTCCCGCATTGGTTGATAAAATCGTGTTTGGTCCACGGTACTAAACAGTTCAACATGACTGACCTGATGATCCACTATCAATTTCATAGTTGTAGCATCGTCAAGCTCGCTATAACTTAGTCCTACAACCACGTCGCAGTTACCTGTAGATTTTTTAAACTCAGATAAAGTTTGATCAATAGCATCACGCCGGTCTTCAGGACTCATATCGGTTTGAAAATCTTCCAGCTGGAATGGTATCATGAGACTTGGAAAAACTCCAGCGTCCCAGCAGGCCAATGCCAGTGGCAAGGTTGACACACGATTCATCGCGGCCATTAATAAGGGATATTGAGAATTGAAATAGTTATTCATATAGTAATATACAAGAAATGTAGCCCAACTTCTGGGCTACATCGTAGGACCGTTACCGTTCCTAAAACCTACCTCACCACCTTCTGCTTCGATACGAGCAATAACTTCTTCAAACAAGATCGGAGCAAAGTCGGTCTGTTCCACGCATACGCAATGATATCTAGGATCAATTGCATCGCTGTACAAGACTTCGCCAGTCCTGGCATCAACTCCACGGGCTTTCTTGACACGATTGGCGTGCAAGTGTCCGTGTATGTTTACACCAAACCGTCCAAGGCTTTCTGCGTGTACAGGAATATGGCTAAGAATCATGCCGTTCATGACATGATACGCACGGAGTTCACGAAAGTGTTCACGATAGTCAGTGTCCCGGAAGATGTCGTGGTTACCACGGATAAGGACCTTATCCCCGTTCAGCCTACTCATGATGCTGAGACTTTTACGGTTGATAACAACATCACCCAAGTGATACACCTTGTCCGTGGGCTTTACCCGATCGTTCCAGGCCTTGACCATGGCTTCGTCCATCTCATCGGGATCAGTCCACGGGCGTAACTTGGTCACTCCGTCGTTGCGTGTGAAGCGACATACACCTGCGTGTCCAAAATGCGTGTCACTTACTAAAAATACACTGGGCATATTCGCCTCCTTTCTTTAATTATTAATTATAACAGCCTGTTCATTATTGGTCAACCTGGACCAACAATCGGTGTGTTTCCACGCAAAATGGAAATCTGTAGGCTGATTATCAAAATCAGGATCTGCTTGTAGACGTATATCAAAATCAGCAGTCCACTGTCCTTGGGCAGAGATTTCAAAATCATACCTGCCCCAGAATCTATGCCGACCACCTCGTGGATAACGACTGTATCCAAAGTCAGTTAGGTCTTGATCAGGATCAAATTCTAAATGAAATTTGAATGCACCTGCGCCCAACCAAAATACACGCAAGAATGGCCATATTTCGTTTACCAATGCATCGGCTACCGGATTGATCGTGACCTTTATGATTTCGTAATCAAAATCCTTTTCCCACGGAATGTCATCTGTCCAGTCAGTGGAACCGGGTTCAAACTTGTAGTGATTTTTTAATGTGGGATATTGTAGATGCGGTCTATACTTTTCTGGGGCATGCATGCTGTGTGATCTAAATTGCTCTAGTAAAATATTTGTGCATTTGAATCTTACAAATCTTGTAAATGCTGTATTGCGAAAGTCCTGGGTGACCCAGGCCATGGACCAATCTTTTTTGTGAACACCAAACCGTTCGCGCTCGAGTTCTAAGGGAGTTCCGTGGCCTAGTCCGCAAGTGCCCGAGCTTTGACTACCCATTCCAGAATTCCTTAAACGCCACATCAGGGTCATGGTCTGTGCCACATCGGTCAGTTCTTCTCCAGGGAAACCGGTAAACCATGTGGCAAAATTGCTATGCATATTGATTGCCAGTAGGTCGCGAAAGTTTTGTTCTATGGACTCAACCTTGCAATTTTTTTTCATCAACTCCAGAACTTTTTGACTGCCAGACTCTACACCAAATGCAAATCCACTAGCACCACTTCGCTTTAAGAGACGCCAAAAATCAATATCCATTTTTCCATCAATACGTGCATAGCCAGTCCAATTGACCCGGATGCCTCGCTCTAGTAGGCCTTCAGCAAAGGCTCTTAGCTCTTTGAGATTACCGTTTAACAAACTGTCAATGAACCACACAGCCTTGATGCCCTTGGTTCGATAGGCAATTTCAATTTCTTCAAGCACTCGAGAACTTTGTCTGGCTCTAAACTTCCAAAACACAGTTTCATTGCAATACACACAGTTGGCAATACATCCACGACTGAATTCGCAACTGATACCGCCCGAGTCATACAAGGTTAGATCAAAGTCAGCATAGTCTGCTGGCGGCATTGAATCTAGATCTACTCGTTGATCTTTGGACTGTATGCAAACGTGCGGAATTGTTTCTGTAGGATTTTCTAGATTTTCCAAGATACGAACAAACCATAGTTCGCCTTCGCCGCTAACGATATGATCAGCAACCGACATATCACTTACCTTGAGCTGTGTGGCATTGGCTCCACCGATAATGATAGTTACACCTGGAAGTCTGGCTCGCAATTCACGTGCCATCCATACAGTGCAAGTGTCATTGGTATACCAACTACTGAATCCAATCACAGTAGGAGCCCATGCCACAATTTCGTCCATGTATTTGCGCACAGTCAATTCGATCTTGGGATGTATGTTTTCACTGTAATGAGGTTCAGTCCATTTCCAATCTTCATAGGCAGTCCAGTATTCTTTACAGCCAGCCTCATGCATGGTTAAAATATTGATATCCCAACACTGTGTGGCAAACCCACTGTGCCGACTGATTGCCGCCATCCTGGCAATACCATACGGAGGAGCTAAAGGAGTCCATTCAGGAGCCACGACCAAGGCAACTCGATTCTTGCGAGTTATTGACTGGGTCATTTCCACCTGTGTAAGATTTTTTTGTTTGCGTGGTTCTACAACCGTTGCGGTGCCATGCTCGGCCATGTAGATTTCTGCCATTTTCACATGCGGATCTACACTGCCAAGGGCCGGTGTAAGATCCGGTGCCTGGGTAGTTTGTAGTATAGGGTATATTTTTTGGGGAGGTTGAGTCATTGTGCAATATTTATCAACCAATTTGGCGGAGAGCGTGAGATTCGAACTCACGATGGACTTTTTAGATCCATGCCCGCTTAGTAGGCGGGTGCCTTCGGCCACTCGGCCAGCTCTCCATGTCATGGCGCTCTCGACCGGATTCGAACCGGTGTACTCGCCGTGAAAGGGCGATGTCCTGGGCCTCTAGACGACGAGAGCATAAACGATTAGCAAAGAAAAGCCTCAACCCTTCACTTGTAACACGGTGCCAGTAAACTGGCTATCTTGCGATATTAGAGCCTCAACTCTAAACTTGTAACACGGTCGCTGTAAACAGCATCTGCTAAACTTGGCGGTCCCAGAGAGAATTGAACTCTCGACTGAAGCGTGACAAGCTCCTATATTAACCACTATACTATGGAACCAAATCTTTACATAAACTTTGCCTGCTTGACAGCTTTGACGGCCAAATAGGCCTGATGCTTGTACTTGGTGATGGCAACATAGGCTTGAGTTCTTTTTTCTTGTTTGCTCATTTGCCCAGCCAAGGTACGACTCAACTGTGAACTCGACTGCTGTGTTTTTGGTTGCTTGGCCATATTATCTATTCCTTTATGTTTAAGTTATTATTTTACTAGCTTTTGTCATTGTTGTCAACTTAGTTGTGGTCAAATGCGTTATTATAATACAACAGTGAGGTTATTATGACTATTCGACAACAACTAACACAATTCAACCAACGCAGAACTGCTCGCGGACTACGCCCAGTGACCTTACAAGAATTCCGGCATCGACGTGCTATAATTGCTGTTTGAAATAGGTAACCTGGCAATTTTGGTCTTGCCAAAATTTCTTTTGCGCCCAAAGTAAAAGTTTTCCAGGAACATGGTTGCGCTCATACGCTTGTCTTCAGCAGTATCAAATTCATAACGTACTGGTTGATCCAGATCAGTGCCGTGTACCAAATGACCCCAAAAGTCCCAGTCCAGATTGATTTGTTTGGGCAAGTGCCCAAGATCGGTATGCTTGATTATCGTGGCTTTTTGGAACTGTATCAATTGTTCCAGCTGTTCAAAGTTGTAATGTGTATTCACAAAGTTGCTGACCAGATCATACACAGCATCAATTCTGTTTTCTTGGTGCAACATCAACGTGGTTCGATTGTGCAGATGCCATCCCAGCATTTCAATGTTGCCAATACGAGTGTGTTTGACACGACCATTTGCAATCCAGTCTTGATAGCACTGTCGAGTCTGCGCAAGATGCTCGTGCCACCAAGGATCTTGTTGTATGACCGCATACAATTGATCATAAAATTCACTATATTCAACGCCAGTGCTGTGCAGGTATCTTGCAATGTAAGTGGTCAAGCCGTTGATGTGAAATGCGTTTATGAAACTGTTCCAGGTCATGATGTCCAGCATGGCCGTTCTTGATATGTCTCTAGTGCCAACCACCACTTCGATGCTTTCTTCTACTTCACCGTTGGAATAGCTACCTGACATGTAGTCGTAAATTGGCACAGCATCCAGTTGATAGAACTTTCTCTGACTGAGATTCATTTCGGCATTTTCCAATAACTGAGCATGCAATATGCTTATGCCTGTATGGTTGCCTGCCTTGAACAGAGTCCAAAAGTTTTCACGCCAACTCTGAGCAGTCTCGCCTGGCAGTCCCAATATAAGTTCGGTGTGGATTGGAATATTGTTTTGATCACACAAGGAGAATATCTCACTTATCTTGTGTTGATTTAAATTTTTACGTTTTATTATATCCAGCACATTGTTATCCATGCTTTGTACACTCACAGTAAGTCCTTGACTGCTGGTTGGGCTTTCGCGTACTAGTTTTTTTACAATGTCTATTACTGCATTTTTTTGATTCTTGGCCCAGGTTATACTGAAGTTTGTGATCCGACCCCAGTGTCGTTGCACTTCAATTAACTTGTCTATGACTGCATTATCACGTTCAATGAACATGCCAAAGTTGGCATCAGTGATGGTCACAAATCCACAATTCTGTCCCATCCAGTCCAGTTCGGCAAACACTCGCTCAAGATCAAACTGCTTGACCTTGCTATAGGTTAAACTGCCCCAGTCACAGAAAGTACACTGATACGGACAACCTCTGTTGGTTTCAAGAGTGCCGTTCCAGACCACATCTGGATGGTCCTTTATTAACTGATCAAATAGGCCTGTTAGATAAGGACTGGGTAACTGTGCCAGATCACTGATACGTTCGGCATTGCCTGTATCCACTGCTTGACCTGACACATTAAGCACAAGGCCAGGTACCTGTGTTAGATCCTGACCATAATGGGCCAATAGGTCGCTAAAGATTTTTTCACCTTCCATTTTGACTATGGCATCAAGATAGGGATGTTTATGGAAAATATCTGGATCAACAATGGCCGGTTCTGGTCCACCTGCTACGATCATGCAAGCAGGATTCAGTTGTTTGATCCGTTTGGCCAAGGCGTAACTATACTCGCGATTCCATACATACACACTGAACGCCACCAAGTCGTTATTACATAGGGCCTGTGCTGTGGATTCTATGGGATCTCGTCGCCAAACAATATCAGTCACTTGCCAATCAGGATTGTGTTGCAAGGCATAGGCCAACACAACGCCTGCACTGTAAGGTAAAAAATGTGCGTTGAGTTCTTTGGGTCCTTGCGGAAAATTTACTTGTACGAATCCGATGGTTTTCATTGTGTGCTGATATTTATTGCTGGAAGTACGGGTCGGAATCGAACCGACGGTTTTACAGCTTTGCAGGCTGTTGCCTTGGACCACTCGGCCACCGTACTATAACTTGGAGCAGGATGCGAGAATCGAACTCGCGTCATCAGTTTGGAAGACTGTCATAATACCATTATACTAATCCTGCACAACTTGGGGTGATGTATGGGATTTGAACCCATGCTAACGGCTTCACAAACCGTGGTGCTGACCTCTACACTAACTTCACCATTGTTCTGGCGAATCCCCAGGGAGTCGAACCCCGGCCCTCAGTTTTGGAGACTGATGTGCTACCGTAACACTTGGGACTCATCTATCTGTTCTAGCTGGTATCTGCCGACTCTTCAACTCAGCCTCGGCCCGTTTGAGCTTGTCTTCAAACAGTCGCTGTTTCATTTCTTCTGTTAGGACCAAGTTACCAATGGCCTGCTTTACAATCTGTTGATTCAATCTGGTATAATCTATCGTCATTTTTCTTTCCTTTTAAAATAAAAAAAGCCCCTAAATCACTTTAGAGGCTTTTGAATATGGTTCGCACAATCGCTATTCAAATGCCTCACTCAAATGACCGCCCTCTTGCCAAGTGCAAGTGTTCAAACAAAGATGGATGCAGTATTGATTCTTCATTATGTAACTATTGTATACGAGTATTTATTAAAGGTCAACCTTTATTGTCAAGTCCTTTGAATTTGGCAATATCCTGTGGTACCAGATCCATGGATACAGAAATATTTGGATTTAGCTGATTGGACACATACCATTCTTTTTGATTCTTTGACAACAAATACAATTCGCGCTGTGTATGTTGGTCGTGTTTTTTTATTTGACTGTGTAGGTGACCTGAAAAAACATCATGTCGGCATAGCCTTAGATTGTGTTCTAATCTGGCCTGATTGTCATGCACAAACTGTTGTACTCGATCGGAATCTCTTAATAGTTCTAGATTGCGTTCGATAGCCGAGTAACAGCGATCCAGGGGATCCGGCATGTTTTGGTATCTGTGATCTACCACATCATCAAATATATCAAATCCTAACTCACGCAACCTATCAGCATGCCGCCAACCGCCTACCCAGATTGGTATAGTTCCACCATACATGGCCATAATGGTTTTTTCTGAGATTCTAGTTTCTCGTTCAAAAAACAAACTTTCAGTAATCAAGCTAATGCAACTGGGTTCAAACACCGTGGTCCGTAACAGTTTGTCATAGGTTTCTTGATTGGTAAAATTACCATTTTGTAATCCTTGATCCAGCAGATCTTCTGTGCCAAACACGTAGCGGGTTCCGGGTATAGTAGTCTCGGCGTTGTCAGATATGATCTTACGGTAATGATCATTGTCAGTCAAAGTCATTAGTCTTTTACTGCCCAGATGTTTTTCTTTCCAGGGCAAACTGTAGGTGTAATTGGTCAATCCAAAATGTGCAATCAGCATCAATAAAAAATTTCTATGCACCCTGGGTTTGTTGATCATGAAATTAAACCCAAAAGTTTTTTTACTCCAATCGGGTTGTATGGCGTGGGCATTGAACCGATTGCACACCTCGGTAGTGAATCTTGGAAAAGTTACGCAATTATACCGGGCCAACACATCATCATGTCCAAGTCCTTCAATGACTAAGAGATGCTGTTGTGGATCGCACTCACTGTTTGCCAGTAATTTTTCCACCTGGAAACAACGATTGGCCTCATCATAATGATGGTCGTCCAAGTAGATAATTGCTGGTTGAGTGAGAATTTCTCCCCGATACTGATAATCAGGGCCAAAAACTTTAATCATGTGTGCTCTATCAAACTGATATTTATTGGGGGGTTAACATGCAATCTATAAATATCATCATGTTAGCTTTGCACGAAATACAACATATCCAGATTGAATTGACCACACGATGTAATGCCAGGTGTCCCATGTGCATGAGAAACTATCGCGGGTTTGATTACAATGGTGGTTATCCCGAAACTGAACTGGGTCTTAAAGACATACAAAAAATACTAGCACCTGTTGTACAAGAGATCCGCCAGGTTAGCTTTAACGGTAATCTTGGCGACTTTGGTTTGGCTTCTGAAGCTCTGGACATAGTACACTGGTTGGTTGATCAAAGAGTCAACGTGTATATCAATACCAATGGCAGTATGCGAACACCCAGTTGGTGGGCACAATTGGCTCGCCGCGGTGTTGCCATTGGCTTTGCACTTGATGGACTAGCTGATACACATGCGTTGTATAGACAAGATACCAACTGGCACACTGTGATAAAAAACGCCCGGGCATTTATTGATGCTGGCGGTCGGGCCACCTGGAGATTCATACCATTTGATCACAATCGGCATCAAGAACAAGAATGCAAACAATTGGCCCAGGACATGGGATTTGCACGATTTGAAAATATTGACGAAGGTCGAAATCGTGGCCCTGTGTATACTCGTACTGGTCAATTCAGTCATAGACTTGGTCAGCCGTTTGTCAGTCTGAAACCCGGACAAAATGAACCCGACCAGCCTGATGTTCGAGCATTGTTGGCCAGCCATGTCACCTGGTTTGACCACCGCACTGTAAATTGCGA
>Ga0209401_1001746_pt1 | contig 14309 bp, 4 predicted proteins | sample M_140807_MF_Meta_FD_187318 | JGI IMG/M metagenome (GOLD analysis project Ga0209401, IMG submission 187318) | Freshwater microbial communities from Lake Montjoie, Canada to study carbon cycling - M_140807_MF_MetaG (SPAdes) (version 2) | ecosystem: Environmental > Aquatic > Freshwater > Lake...
TCCCGACTGCCGCGTTCGAAGATGATGAATTGGCTGTAGTCAGAACGTAGTTTGTTCCGGGAGTCGTGATGGTTGTGAATCCGGGTCCGGTAGATCCAGTCGGCCCACCCGGTAATCCCGCGATACCCTGTATTCCAGCTGGTCCCTGAACTCCAGTCGGACCGGGGATCCCTTGTAGGCCCTGTATTCCCTGGTACCCCTGTATGCCCTGCGGTCCAGTCGACATGCTTATCTATACATAGTAATAAATGGACGAATCTGGACCGACTGGACCTACGGAACCTGAGGATGTAACTGGACCTACTGGAATTGAGATGGAGAACACCGGACCCACTGGACCTACTGGAATTGAGATGGAGAACACCGGACCTACTGGACCCACTGGAGAGGAGAACACCGGACCTACTGGACCTACGGGTGATGAGAACACCGGCCCCACCGGACCGACCGACATCATGACCCTCTTCCCAAACGCACAGACAGGTCCCGTCGAGCCGCCTACCATCGTCACGATGGAGGAGCTGATGGCCAGTCACGCAGTCATTGTTGAGAAGGAAGCAGTTGACCGTGCATCCCTTAACGCCCTTGTGAATCCTACGCGTGAGCAGTACCGCCCCCAGCTGTTCCAGTGGGCAGCCGCAGGGTTTCCGGGTATCTATGTGGTTCAGTCGTTCTCCGTCTCACCCCCCGACCTTTGTGCCGATGGAGTGAGGCGTGATGTGAATGCGTATATCAATTACCTTACGGGGACCGACATGGGAGCTGTCGTGGCCAACATCCAGTCCCTCGTGACGGGCATTGTCGTGTCGTTCTCCTTCGAGGGGAATAGTGTGAGGATTCATGTGAGTAAGGCTTGAGCGGAGTGTAACGGAGTGTGCTTAGAACTTATTGGTCCATGCTGAGAGGCAGTAGTTGGAGGAAGGTAACTGCGAGAGGCCTGCGAAATTTATCTTTAGGATGTTTGGTGCTTGCTGAGGCGTAAAGTAGATATTACCATCTAGAGCAAGAACACCACCATACCATGATGCTCCAGAAGCTGGGAAGGTTGCACCTCCAGTCAAGTTCGACGTCACACCTGTTGTTGGATTGAGAACAAGGATGTTTTGTGCAACGTTTGGAGTAAAGTAGATATTACCATTTGGAGCAAGAACTCCTCCGACGTATGCACCTCCATAGGTAGCCCCGCCCGTGATATTCGAAGTCACACCTGTTGTTGGATTGAGAACAAGGATGTTTGTCGCACCATAAGGAGTGAAATATATATTACCATTTGGAGCAAGGGTGGCTCCGGTCCATCCACCCGATCCACTCCAGCCTGTATAGTTTGCCCCGCCCGTGATATTCGAAGTCACACCTGTTGTTGGATTGAGAACAAGGATGTTTTGTGCAACATAAGGACAAAAGTAGATATTACCATTCGGAGCTAATATGCCTCCATTCCATCCGTTAGATGTGAACGTAGCCCCGCCCGTGATATTCGAAGTCACACCTGTTGTTGGATTGAGAACAAGGATGTTTGCCGCACCAACTGGTGGAAAGTAAATATTACCATTTGGAGCAAGAACTCCTCCGGCGTATCCACCTGCATAGTTTGCTCCACCAGTCAAGTTCGAAGTCACACCCGTTGTCGGATTGAGAACAAGGATGTTTGATGCAGCGTTTGGAGCAAAGTAGATATTACCATTTGGAGCAAGAAGACCTTTGGCCCATCCAGCCGATATATAGGTCGCTCCACCCGTCAAGTTCGACGTCACGCCTGTTGTTGGATTCAAGACAAGGATGTTATTTGCAAAAAAAGGGGTGAAATATATATTACCATTTGGAGCAAGAACTCCTCCAATCCATCCGTTATTTGTGAACGTAGCCCCGCCCGTAATATTCGAAGTCGTAATCGTGAGTCCTGATGAATTCGCAGCAGCCAATCTCTGTAAGTAAGGCTGCCAATCATACTTCCAGTTTCCGGGGGTCACTTCTTGAAACTGGGGAGGTTGTGATGTAGAAGGCGGTATGGATTTGAAGGGGTGCCCTGAAACGACCGAGGAGAGGAGTCCCCACTTGGTCGCGAGGTAGCCTTCGATTTGTTGGCGTTGGGTGGTGGTTAGAGTCTGTGAGTAGATCAGCAGTTCAGACAAAGACCCGTTGAAGTAGTTGGAGGGTCCGCCGATAAAAAGACCCGTTGCTGCTGCGAGAGTTCCAGATAATGCAGTTACGTTTGAACCATTGACATATGGAGAGAATGTGGAGGGCGTGTAGGTCCCATCGACTAGGATGTTTGAGGTGGCGGGGTAGCCGCCGGAGTAGGTTGTGGTCGTGGTGATAAACCCGGTTGACGAATACTTAGCGAGGAAGACGTCGGCTCCACCTGTCTGTGTAAGTGTTGCACCTGTTCCTCCTCCTGTATTGTACAGTGTACAGGCTGCACTGTAATACCCAGTCACAAACACATTACCACTTGAATCCGTTGCGACTGCGTATCCAATATCGTCGCTCGTTGTCGTACCCGTAATCCGAGTCGCCCATAGCACACTACCAGCTGACGAATACTTAGCGAGGAAGACGTCGCTTCCACCTGTGAATGCCAGTGTTGCGCCTGTTGTTCCACCTGTATTGTATAGTGTCAAAGCTTCACCGTAATACCCAGTCACAAACACATTACCACTTGAATCCGTTGCGACTCCGTATCCAATATCGGTAGCCGTTCCCGCAATCTGAGCCGCCCATACCACACTACCAGCTGACGAATACTTTGCTAGGAAGGCGTCAGCTCCACCTGTGAATGCTAGTGTTGCTCCCGTTCCTCCTCCTGTATTGTACAGTGTCAAAGCTGCAGAATAATATCCAGTCACAAACACATTACCACTTGAATCCGTTGCTACTGCTCGTCCAGAATCGCCGCTAAATGTCGTTCCAGCAATCTGAGCCGCCCATACCACACTACCAGCTGACGAATACTTAGCGAGGAAGCAGTCGAGTCCACCTGTGAATGCCAGTGTTGCACCTGTTCCTCCTCCTGTATTGTAGAGTGTTAATGCTTCTTGGTAATTTCCAGTCACGAACACATTACCACTTGAATCCGTTGCGACTCCTAATACAAAATCGTTACCCGTACTAGCAATCCGAGTCGCCCATAGCACACTACCTGCTGACGAATACTTAGCGAGGAAGCCGTCGTATCCACCTGTGAATGCCAGTGTTGCACCTGTTGTTCCACCTGTATTGTATAGTGTCAAAGCTGCACCGTAATATCCAGTCACAAACACATTACCACTTGAATCAGTTGCGACTCCTTGTCCAACATCATAACTCGTTGTCGTTCCAGTAATCTGTGCAGCCCATACCACACTACCAGCTGACGAATACTTTGCTAGGAAGACGTCGTTTCCACCTGTGAATGCCAGTGTTGCACCTGTTGTTCCACCTGTATTGTACAGTGTTAAGGCTGCTTGGTAATTTCCAGTCACAAACACATTACCACTTGAATCAGTTGCGACTGCTCGTCCTTGATCGGTACTCGTTGTCGTACCCGTAATCCGAGTCGCCCATAGCACACTACCAGCTGACGAATACTTTGCGAGGAAGCAGTCGTATCCACCTGTGAATGCCAGTGTTGCGCCTGTTGTTCCACCTGTATTGTATAGTGTCAAAGCTTCACCGTAATACCCAGTCACGAACACATTTCCACTTGAATCAGTTGCGACTCCGTATCCAATATCGTTATACGTTGCGGCAATCTGAGCCGCCCACCCGTTCGTGACAGTTGCCGTCTGTCCCAATCCCAATGTATTCCCAACCACAGACCTAGCTGTCACAGCCTTCGTAGTATCAAACGTCCCCAACATCGGATAGCCACCATTCCCATACACCACGTTCATATATGCGGCTGCGGCAGGTGCAGTCGTGTTCGAATACACTGCGAACATAGAATACGCATTCGAAGGAAAGACGTACGCAGTATTCGAGAACGCCTGAGTGCTGCCGTTAAATGTCATATTGCTACCCGACCATGTAGCTGTTCCTGTCATGGTATTCGACAGTCCAGACTTATCATTCCAGGTTGTTACGGTGGTTGTCGAGTTCATGGTTGAGTTGTCTGCTGCGTCCATCCACAACGCGCAGCCGGGAATATCTGTTGGTTGAAACGGTCGCGAGAACGCAGGCACAGAATAGAAGGGGTGGATCGCGGGAAGACCTGAAGTGATAGTGATTGACCATTTCTTCGATAGGTAGTTTTCGACGGATTGGCGTTGGGAGGTGGATAGGACCGAGTTGTAGACAACAACCTCGTAAATTGAAGAGGATGAAGAATATGTGGTATACGAACTTCCAACCCACTCTCCACCAACCGAGAATCCTTGTGCAGTACTGGTTCTGGTTGTATAGGTAGCAGTTCCGCCCACAATTCCATTGTTCCACTGTTGGAATACACCTGCACTCGTTCCGGTTACCGATATCAACGTTGCAGTCGATGTAGTAAGCCCGGTTGTCGTGATAGACTGACCGGCAGTTGGATATCCGCCATAAAACCGTGTCTGTGTCTGGCCATCCAAATAGAAACCAAATCCATCTGTAGAATTATAGCTTGGAGTCGTATTAGGTCGTGCGGCAAAAAGTGGTATATTAGTATTGGTATTGTTGTTCTTCACAACAACGAAGAAGGTGAAGGTGGTAAGATCAACTGCACCGGTCGCAAGTAGATACGATGTAGATAACGTAATCGCACTGCTTGCGTAGCTCGTGGTTCCTGATCCAGGTGCTAGAGTGTATGCTTTGGTGGATTTGTCCCTCCACGCTGTAACCGTGGTAGTTCCGGTTACAGTTGAGCTATCTGCCGCATCTAGCCATAAAACACAAGTAGAAAAACTCAAAGGAGTCGTTATTCCCTGGACTTGAAGCCCCCACTTCCAGGCCAAATATCCTTCAACGGATTGGCGCTGAGTGGTAGAGAGGACCGTGTTAAATACTAGAATTTCATAAATCGAGTTCGAAGAAGAATATGTGGTATACGAACTTCCAACCCACTCTCCGCCAACCGAGAATCCTTGTGCAGTACTGGTTCTGGTTGTATAGGTAGCAGTTCCACCAATAGTTCCGTTGTTCCACTGTTGGAATACACCCGCACTTGTTCCAGTTACTGAGAATAGTCTTGCAGTTGACGTAGTGAGTCCGGTTGTCGTGATCGACTGACCGGCAGTTGGATATCCGCCATAAAACCGTGTCTGTGTCTGATAATCCATGTACCAACTAAATCCATCTGTCGAGTTATAGCTTGGAGACGTATTAGGCCTTGCTGCAAACACTGGTTGATTAGTATTGGTATTGTTATTCTTAGCAACGATGAAGAATGTGAATGTAGTAAGATCAACTGCACCAGTTGCATACAGATAAGAAGTGTTTACGGTGATTGCATTATTCGCATAACTCGTGGTTCCTGATCCAGGAACTAGACTGTATCCTCTACCAGACTTATCGTTCCACGCAGTGACTGTTGTGGTTCCAGTTACAGTTGAAGCATCAGCAGCATCCAACCACAGTGAACACCCCACAATACTTCGTGGGTCAAACCCAGAGATGCTTTTGGAAGCACCGACCAGCATTGTATACTTAGAACAAAACATACCCTAAAACTGAACTAGGGAACGTCACCATCATCGTCAAGGAGTTTGCAGGTGGAATCGTGACGGGGTTTGCGGGATACGTGGTTCCTGCGGTGGTGTAGGTGAACGTAATCGACAGGTAGCCCGCAGTGTTGTTGCGGAACACCCAATATGCGTTCGAATCCGTTGAACCGACCACCGTAGGAAGTGTGATACCGGTAATGGAAGATGCGGTGATGTTGAAGTGTGTGCCGTAGGCTGCGGATGGGACCGTAAAGGATGTGCCGGAGGATACGTTAGAGTAGGATGGACGATAGCCGTTGCGAATGGTCACACCACCATTCACATCGAGGGCTGTTGCTGGGGTTGTAGTTCCGATACCGACATTTGCGTTTGAAAGCACCATGCCTGTCCCGGCATAGTTATTGAACCAGAGCGATATAGCATTTGTTTGAAGTCGTCCATTTGGCGTAGAGTCTGTATAGATATATGTATTTGTAGCACCATTGTATGCGTATACTCCGTTACCTCCTCGAACAAAAACGTTACATACTGTGTTAATGTTTCCACTGACGTCCAATGTATATGCAGGTGCGTTACAGTTGATGCCTACACCCGTTGGGGTAACCATCATCACATTAGAAGGAACGCCGCCATTGCTTCCAACACATAAGGCAATAGCCCCCGCGGCAGCATAAGGTGCTATGAGACGAATGGCAGTGGCTCCGCCCGGGTAGTCGGTAGTAAGTGATAGTATATCAGTTGAGTTTGAGGTGAATGAAGCGATGTTATTGGTGATGAAAAAGTCACTATTGTAAGGAGAAGGAGTGTAATACGACCCAGTCATCCTCGTAAACGTATTTCCATTTCCAATACGGATCAAGTTGTTACTCAACGTCACACCCCCAATCGAGTTTGAAGTCGTGGATGTCGTGGTCACGTTCCCAGTCACAGCGAGAGTAGACCCGTTGAACGTCAAGTTAGCATTCGCGACTGCCGTATTGGAAGACGTGGAACTTGCAGTGGTCAGAACGTAGTTGGTTCCAGGCGTTGTAATGGTCGAGAATCCGGGTCCAGTGGGTCCAGTGGTTCCAGCCATACCGGTTGGACCTGTGGTTCCAGCCATACCGGTTGGACCGGTAGCCCCAGTGGGTCCCTGTCCACGGATTGATGTAAATGCGGATCCTGTCCAGTAGATGTTGACGGAGGTTCCAGCGTTCAATGTGAGCGTAGACCCCAGTCCAGAGCCAGACGTGTAGGTGATTGAAATGGTCAAGTTCGATGTGGTTGAATTCGCGAGCGTCCAGAACACGCCGGGCGAGGATGTTGTATACGTCGGCAGAGTCAGTGCATTGAACCCGGTGTTTGTGATGGTATACAGTGCAGCAGAGTTCGTGCTGGGATACGGTGTTGTCGGTGTAGGAATCGTCAAGGAGGTTCCACTGACCGTAACCATGTTCGTTCGCCATTCAGTTGGGCCTGTGATGCGGAAGTTGTTGTTCGGTGCGACTTGGATGTTTCCTGTTACGTCGACCGTTAGATTTCCGACACTTGTGGTTCCAGCCGACGGGGTTGCAGCGTAATACGGGTGAGTGTTCGGAAGGCTTGATTGAAGTCCCCATTTCCAGGCCAGATATCCCTCAATCAGCTGTCGGTTGGATAAGGACAACCCGGTATTGAAGGCAACCAACTCAGCCAAATACGAGGGATAGGAATTCGTCGACGTTCCACCTTGACCGTTGATAAAAAGAGGTGCAGTGACCGCCGTTGTTCCGGACTGAGTCACTCCGGATGCAACAAGGGTTCCATTGGTGTAGACCGCCATCGTAGAAGACTGCGATGGATCTGGATTGAGTGCCTCTAACAACTGCCATGTATTGGTAGTTGTTAGATTTGTTGACCCTACACTGGTCGCCATTGTTTTAGATAAGGACAATTAATAGCTGATAATACTACTCACGGCTACCGGAGAAAGACCCGATACGTTTGAGGCGGCAACCGTGAAATACCAGTAGGCTCCGGAGGTCAATCCAGTAGGAGCAGTTACAGGTGCAGTGGCTGAGCCTGTCGTAGTTCCTGATGCGTTTGATGTTCCGTAGTATCCATTCGACGTTGAACGGTAGAGCGTCCAGTAATTGCTCGTCGCACCTGATGCTGCTGTCCAGCCAAGTGTTGCGGTTCCGGAAGCGATCGACAGAGCCAGAGAGGTTGGGGAAGGCGTTGAACCTGTTGTAAGGACGACAACAACCAAACCAGTTCCGCCAGCAGCACCCAATTGACCACCGGAACCTCCACCGCCTCCACCGGACCCTGTATAGTTGATTGCGGCCCCTGGAACGGAATAACCGTTGTTGTTGTTACCACCGGAACCACCTCCACCTAAACCGCCTGCAGAAAATGTGCCTTGTGCCTGCTGCCAGCAACCACCACCGCCACCACCTGCAATGTATCCACCACTTGTAGCTGTTTGCCAGTCGCTAGGCATGGATGATGAAATGATCGAGAGAAGCGATGAGTATGAATTTGTACCGTTTCCTCCAACACCTCCAACCTGACCTGAACTATTAGAACCCGCTGCACCTGCACCTCCACCACCTCCACCACCTCCAGGATCTGTAAGACCGCTTCCACCAGCATTACCCAGTCCTCCACCTGTTTTTACACTCGCTGCTCCAGATGTTATAGTAGAATAACCATTTCCGCCGCCACCTGATCCACCTGTAGAAGCGTTTGAGCCGCTGTTGGCGCCGCCGCCCTTTCCACCATAGTTTGCACTGATTGAAAACGCCGAGCTAGCAACACCATTTGTAGCGATTGGTCCACCTGTACCGACTACGATAGAATACGTAGTGTTCGTGATGGATGCTGATGTATAGACCACTTCACCTGCTCCACCACCACCTCCGTGACTTGATCCACCCCCACCTCCACCTCCGATAATGAGTGTATTTATAGACAAACTTGAAGGCGATGTAAGGACGAAATTTGAATTTGTAGTAAATACATGATACCTGTACAGACCTGAAGTAACAATCGTCCCCCCGGTTGACGTAGTTGTTGCTGGAGTAATATATTGCACAACCCCACTCGTCGCCAACAGCGATGTGCCCACCGAAGTCGTGACGCTCACTGTGTAGTAATAATATGTCCCCGAAACCGGTGAAGAATACGTGAACGTCGCGGTAGGGGCCGTTACCGTACCTGTTGCTCCAGACACGGCTGTTCCGTTATAGGAGTAAATCGAGTTGGAATACAGTGTGTAGAAATAGGTTGACGCACCGGTGTACGCAGACCACGCACCAACCACTGTAGTTCCGGACGTAACGAACGTCAATCCACTTGGGGGTGGAATACTTGTACGGATCAAAAAGTTGGAGATTCCAGACTCGACTAAGAATCCAGGATAGAGCGATGAGTTGCTCGATTGCTCAATGGGTGGACCGTTTGCCGCCTGTCCGTTCGGGTAATAGACCATAAACACGCTCATTTGTGGCGAAAGGACGAACGACGGAACTGTTACGCCGCCTCCAGTTGCGAACTGGATCACTCCAAGAGTGTTCTTAACGTTGGGGGCATAGACTGGAGTCCCGAAGTTGGTGGCTGTATACAGACTGGTCGATTTATCCCTCCATGTCGCGAGATTTGATACACTGCTAAACGTCATGGTCGAGGTGTCTGCACCGTCGAGCCACAGCGTACAACCGCTGACTGATGTAGGTGCAAAAGGTGCTGTATACGTCAATCCTACATTGCATACGTTCGTGATCGAGTTGTTACACATGTTCTGTGATGCATTGAGTGTGAGGGTTGACCCTGAGAAGGTCATGTTCTGATTCATGTAGAGGCCAGTCTGTCCACCCGCAAGACCGGTCGCAGTAATCACTCCACCCTGCGTCGAAGGACCACTCAATGTAATGGTTGTTCCCGGTCCAGTGGGTCCAGTTCCAATGGGTCCAGTAGGTCCAGTAGGTCCAGTTCCACCAGGTGATCCAGGTCCAGTAGGTCCAGTGGCGCCCGGATAGTAAACAGATGGATAGGCGATGACTACGATGCCTGAACCACCAGCCGCACCAATACCGTTTGTAGCACCATAACCACCACCACCGCCACCACCGCCCGTGCCGTTTGTTCCTGCTACGGCATTCGCTGATGACCCAGCACCAGTTCCACCACCATTCACAGCAGCACCGCCAGACGAAGTAGAGAGAGTTCCACCACCACCACCGCCGCCAACGAGATATGAAACACCGCCAATGATAAAAGATACTCCACCTCCACCAGTTCCCGTAGTTGAGTTAGCACCAACAGAAGACGCTCCACCACCACCTCCACCATTATATGAGTTCGTGCCGCCTGCACCGCCTGCGTATCCAGCCGTTCCTGCTCCGCCACCCGCCGGCCCGGCGGGCGCACTTCCACCGCCACCGCCACCACTTGCACCTGAAAGACCAGCATTATCCATCTTTCCTCCACCACCACCACCAATCGCAGTTGTTCCGAAAAAAGAACTCGAACTTCCGTTTGTTCCCATAACCCCGTTCGCAGAAGCAACGCCACCGTTACCAACGACAATCGACGTAGAACCCCCTACTGTAAATGCAGAGAAGACTACTTGACCGGCACCACCGCCTCCTCCGCCGTTTCCTCCGCCTCCCGAACCACCACCGCCTACAATGAGTGCGACTACGGGCAATGTAGCCGGCGTTGTAAGCACGAATGTACCTGTACCCGAGCTAAACGTGTGAAATGTGTATCCGTTTGCATAGGTTACTGTGCCGCCAGTAGCGACAACGACAGTTGCCGGTGCACCAGCAGGCCCAGTCACACCTGTAGGTCCAGTCCCAACAGGTCCAGTCATCCCGGTGGGTCCAGTGAAGCCGGTGAATCCGATGATTCCAGTGGGTCCAGTAGGTCCAGTAGGTCCAGTCATCCCGGTGGGTCCAGTGAAGCCGGTGAATCCGATGATTCCAGTGGGTCCAGTAGGTCCAGTTCCGATGGGACCAGTGAAGCCAGTCCATCCGGTCCACCCCTGTATCCCCTGGAAGCCCTGAATACCCTGCGGTCCAGTGGGTCCAGCTGTGCCCTGCAGTCCCTGGTTTCCCTGCAGTCCCTGATTCCCCTGCGGTCCGGTTGCGCCATATCCGGCTGGCCCCGTTGGTCCTGTTCCTCCTGGAGTTCCGGGCCCAGTTGGCCCAGTCGAACCAGTTCCTCCACCAGCTGGTCCAGTCACACCTGTAGGTCCTGTTATGGATGATGCAGGTCCAGTTGGCCCAGTCGAACCAGTTCCTCCACCGGCTGGTCCGGTCACACCTGTAGGTCCAGTCACAGCAGGGCCCGTTGTTCCTGTGGTACCCGTAGGCCCAACTACACCCGTCGGCCCGGTAGGTCCAGTGGGTCCAATGATACCAGTCGAGCCAGTGGTACCCGTAGGTCCAATCGCACCCGTAACACCTGTCGGTCCAGTGGGTCCAGTGACTCCGGTGTATCCTGTAGCTCCAACTACACCCGTAGGCCCGGTAGGTCCAGTGGGTCCAATGATACCGGTCGAGCCAGTGGTACCCGTAGGCCCAATCGCACCTGTAACACCCGTCGGTCCTGTTGCACCCGTAGTTCCAGTTGATCCAGTGTTTCCAGTCACGCCTGTAGGTCCAGTGTTACCAGTATATCCCGTCGCCCCTGCGCCTGTGGGACCAGTCATACCTGTAGTTCCAGTTGGCCCGGTGATTCCAGTGTACCCCGTAGCACCCGCACCTGTTGGGCCCGTAGATCCGGTTACACCTGTAGGTCCCGTCACACCCGTCGGACCCGTTGCACCTGCACCTGTCTGTCCAGTGTACCCCGTGGGTCCAATCGGCCCAGTCACTCCGGTGGGACCAACCGAGCCGACAGACACGAGTGTTGTATGAATGTGGCTTGGTGATATGTCACGCATTCCAATCGTGAGCGAACTTCCAACTGGGGTTGTAGCGTACAGTCGAATCTGTAGGTTTGTCGTGTAGGTGTGCGAAGGGACATAGAGAGAGTACGTGTATTGCTGCATGATTGTTGCCTGGTCGATGGCCGTCGCGTCAGCGGATGAACCTGCTGCTACAAGCGTAGCACCATCGTAGACGCTGAAATAGAAAGTAGGTGGAGAGGAGGCCACGCCCGGTGTCGCGTGTAAATTGAGGTCCCAGAGTCCACCCACCGCAACCGTTCCGGGCAAGGAGGCAGCAGCAATCGTGAACGACGCGACATATGCATTGAGGGTATTCGCGGGAACCGTGATATCCACCTGAGTTCCCACATTAAACGCTGTTAACAAGTCACCAGCCAACGTGGTTGTCCATGATGTTGTCGTAGGATAATCGAGCTGGAGAATCAGACCGCCGGATACACCCGCAAGACCTTGCGCGCCAGTCGGACCAACTGAACCGGTGGGTCCGGGAAAGCCAGCTACATACGGAAGACTGGACCAAGGAGTTACCCCATCGCCAACCTTGACGTACTCAAACGTCGCCATTGATTATTGCCCGCAAAGAAATCAGAAACAATCTAACTGAACGGAAACATCCTGTGTGGCGTTCCCAACTGCATCATAGTAAATTCGGAGGTGGAGGTAATCACCTGCTGCGAAATTGACTGATGCGTCGTATTTGGTCAGGATCGTCTGTGCGTTGGAAAAGGTCAGTGAATAGACCGTATCCGCAATTGAACCTCCAGAAGGCGTCTTTCGCACAATAACCGTGGTTGAATGTCCTGTTCCAGGAGATACGTTCAACGATGCCGTCATTCCAGACAAAATCATGGGTTGTTGAACACGAAAAAAAGGAGGAGTTGCAGTTACGTCAGGATACTGAATGAACTGTCCACCGCTTCCGTGAATGGTTACAGAACCAGGCCACAAGTAGGCAGGCGTTCCTGTTCCTGGATTTCCAGATGTATTCAAGGTTCCAATTGCCCCATAGAAGAGCGTAGTCGGATACACATAGGTTGAGAATCCCTTTTGTCCTGCTGTTTTGGTCACCAAGTCTGTTCCTGGTCCAACTTGAATACCTGGCGACGCAAGATAGGTTGGGTCTGGGATCGACGTAGGATTGGTTTGCAGAATGTCGGAGGCGGTATAGGTTTGCAGTCCCGTTGGTTGAACAGCGCCTATTGTCGTAGAACGAAGTTGGATAGAACCTAGATTGTTCGAATCGGCAGTTTCAACGCCTACGTATGAACCTGTAAACGAAGCATTGCAGGACGCACCAGCAACATAGATGTTTGTATCACGGAAGGTTGCGATGTTAGAGTTCGTCACAATCACACCACGCTTGTTTCCTGATCCGTTGCCGTAGATGTTGATGGTTGACCCCTTGTAGCAGTTGAAGGAGAATGTCGTGAATGATCCACCTGTCCCGTCAAACTGAACACCATACAGATTGTTGGACGATGTATAGGCCATCGACGCATTGCACAAGTTTAACACGGTCGTCCTGATTTTTGCAGACACGGTAGAGGTAGCATTGAAATACAAACCCACGAGGTTGTTAGATCCGGCATAGGAAGAATTTCCCAACGTCATCGTCAAATCTTCCATACGTGTGTTCGCGGAAATGTAGAACAGTGCCGTGTTCTGCGAAGGATTTGAGCATTGGATCGTACAGGTCTGAGTACTGATGCCTCGTAACGAGGTTGTTTCAGGAAGTTGAAGCAGTGGATAGAGTGTCGCACCCGTGCTGGTTGTGATGGTTCCGTTGGTTCCAGTGGGCGATATGTTGTAGACTCCGGGAAGCACCCAGATGGTCGTGTTTGAGTTTTGAGGTGTTGCGACAGACCCACTTCCAATCACAGCCCTGATCGCAGCAGGAATGGTTGCAAAAGGTAACCCACCGATATACGCAGTCGAATCGTTTCCATACACTTGGTCAACACGTGCAACGTTACCCAGCTGTGCAGTCGGTATTGCGTAGAACGCACCCGAGAGCTGGTATCCGATTTCACCGGGACCCAGTACATAGGAATTCGTCGGGACGAGTGTCGCGTATCCATGTCCAACGGGACCGGTGGTTCCAGTAGGGCCAGTGGTTCCAGTCATTCCTGTAGGCCCAGTCATCCCTGTCGCGCCGGTAGGACCCGTAGGACCAGTCATACCCGTAGGGCCAGTAGGTCCAGTGGGACCGGTGGTTCCTGTGGTTCCAGTTGACCCAGTTGATCCAGTCATGCCTGTCGGGCCAGTGGATCCAGTTGAGCCAGTTGAACCAGTCACACCCGTGTATCCCGTGGGACCAGTCATACCTGTCGGCCCAGTAGGACCAGTTGCACCAGTTGAACCGGTCACACCCGTATATCCAGTGGATCCGATATCTCCCGTTGGCCCAGTGGGTCCAGTCATACCCGTCGGTCCGGTGGGACCAGTGGGACCAGTCGTCCCGGTCATTCCAGTTGCGCCAGTTGAACCAGTCACACCCGTAGGGCCGGTCGTCCCGGTTGGTCCGATGGATCCGATATCTCCTGTAGGTCCGGTAGGTCCAGTCGTACCGGTGGGTCCGGTCATCCCCGTTGGTCCAGTGGGTCCGGTCATCCCCGTTGGGCCAGTTGAACCAGTTGAGCCGGTGTTTCCAGTAGATCCAGTGGATCCGATGGGTCCAGTTGAGCCGGTGTTTCCAGTATACCCCGTTGAACCGGTGGATCCAGTGTTTCCCGTAGGCCCAGTGTTACCCATCGACCCAATGTCGCCTGTAGGTCCAG
>Ga0209401_1001747_pt1 | contig 14309 bp, 37 predicted proteins | sample M_140807_MF_Meta_FD_187318 | JGI IMG/M metagenome (GOLD analysis project Ga0209401, IMG submission 187318) | Freshwater microbial communities from Lake Montjoie, Canada to study carbon cycling - M_140807_MF_MetaG (SPAdes) (version 2) | ecosystem: Environmental > Aquatic > Freshwater > Lake...
GATGCTTTTGAAGATGTTAAAACATTTTGGAAAGATTATGCTAAGAATGTAGAACAGTTCTACAATAAAAAATAAATTATATTTATAATTCAAAGAGTTATAAAAAATAATATTATTTACTTATTATCCAACTAGCACTATCTGACTTTTGCCAAACCAACTATAGGAGTTTGTCTATGGCAAAAAAAAAGAAATCAGTTGAAGACATCATTTATGAGATTAAAGATCTCCTTGATGAACTTGAACTAAAAGTCAATCCAGAAGATACCTACGAAGATGATGATGAATCAGATGATGAGGATATTGATTTGGATGATGATGAGGATGAAGATAACTAATAAGTAATCCTTACAATAGGGGTGGGTTTATATCCACCCTTATTTTTAACACAATCTATAATTGACTTTTTCATACCGCTACATATAGTGGCTTAATGAAGAAGAAACACAAGACAGTATCATCAACTGCAATTCGTTTATCATCACATGAAAAACTTTGTGCTGAACGAATGTCCCAACTTATTAAAACAATAGATGAGTTACGTAGTGATGTTAAACAATTACACTCAGATATGAATAAAGGAAAAGGTGTTATAGCTTTTCTTGTAATCATAGGTGCATTGTTAGGTTCTGTTCTTGCTATTCTTAAATTTGTTAAATAAACAACAAAGGCTACAAATAAATTTGTAGAATTTAAAAGGTTTTACATTGCGAAAGGCAGACAAAGGATTAGTATCTGAAGCATTGGCTCAAGCATACTTTGCTAGAGATCCAAACCTTATTGTATTCACTGCACTGGGTGGTGTGGGTCCAATAGATCTTGTTGTATTTAATAGTAAGACAAATGAATATACTAACTATGATGTTAAGACTGTATCATATAGAAAATCAAATACTAAGTACGCACACAAAAAGAATGATCGTATCAATAGATCACCATCTAAAATACAACAGGCAATGAACGTAAAGATTGTTTATGTATATGAAGATGGTAAGATTATAGTTAAATGAATTACGAAGACGTTAAGACACGCATAAAGAAAAATGAAGGTTTCTCTGCCAAAGTTTATTTAGATTCACTTGGCAAGCAAACAATAGGCTATGGTCATCTACTTACTGAAGACGATAATTTTGAAGAAGGTATTATCTATGACAAAGATATATTAGAAAGATTGTTTGATAAAGATTTTAATAAAGCTAAACAAGGTATGGAAGAATTAGTAGGTACATCACCATTACCTATGCTTGTTAAAGGAGTTATTATTGAGATGGTTTACCAACTAGGAAAGACTGGTGTATCTAAGTTTAAGAATATGTTTGCAGCTTTAAATGAATATGATTATACCAGAGGTGCTGCAGAAATGATTAACTCAGCATGGTATAGACAAACACCAAGCAGATGCGAAGAGTTGGCTAACCTAGTCAGAAAGTGTGAAATATAAATGTTACCCATGTTAGGAGCAATAGCTCCACTTGCTAAGATACTATTCTCTACCATAGAGAAAGCAGTTCCAGATAGAGATTTACAAGAGAAATTAAAAGCACAACTTAATCAACAGTTATTACAGTCAAGCACAGAAGAATTAAAAGCAGCAGCATCTATCGTAGAAGCTGAAGCTAAAGCTGGATGGTTTACTGCATCATGGCGACCACTACTAATGTATGTACTTATATTTATTCTAGTATGGAATTATATTTTGGGTCCAGTAATTAAAATATTTACAGGATCAATTATAACATTTGAATTACCAGGCGATGTCTGGACTTTATTACAGATAGGTTTGGGAGGTTATGTCATTGGCAGATCTGGAGAGGGGATAGCAAGATCTTTAGCTAACAAAACAATAATTAATAAAGAAGAATAATGTCTAACGATATAGGCACAATGTTTTCTCAAGCATACAGCAAGAAAGTATCTTTACTATCTCAGCAAGGTAGTAATGTTAAAGTAAAAATTACTAAGAAAAAGAATGGCAAAAAAAAATCTTGAGAACAAACATATACGCAAACCACCTAAGAAAAGAAAAGGCAGACATACAAAGCGTGTTAATAAAAACAAAACATATAAAGAATATGTTGGTCAGGGAAGAATATAGTTTATGTTAAATGTCAAATGTATTTTTTGGTTAAGAAAAGGATTTTGTGCTTTACTAAAACAGTGTAAATGCTTTAAGATAAATGAGGATGACTACAACCCTTTTAGAGAGAAATTATAATGGTTAAAAAAATGTATCAAAATCCAAGCGGTGGATTAAACGAAGCTGGTAGAAAATACTTTAATCGTACTGAAGGATCTAATTTAAAAGCTCCTGTAAAGTCAGGTGTAAATCCAAGACGAGTTTCTTTTGCTGCAAGGTTTGGTGGTATGAAAGGATCTTTACTTAGCAAGAGTGGTGAACCTACCAGATTAAAACTAGCATTGAAGGCTTGGGGTTTTGGATCTAAAGAAGCAGCTAGAAATTTTGCCAATAGAAATAAAAAGAGTTAATGGGTAAGAGAAAAGAAATATTAAAGAGCTGTGGTAACTGCCATATCTGTGGCAAAGAACACATGAGCAATGAAGGTGGATGGGTTATAAATGCAGAGAAACTTAACTTTTGCCATAGCCTTGATCATAGTTGTTATGATGTTTACTTTAATAATGTAAGAGCAGCAGAGAAACAAAAGGTTGTCATCAATACAGAAAATGATAAGCGTATGAATATGTACATAGAATATTTAAAATCTAAAAAGTGCAGACATAAATACGCAGGAGAATAAATGCCACTGAATAAAAAAGGTAAAAAGATTTTAGCAGAAATGCAAAAGGAATATGGTAAAGACAAAGGTAAAGCTGTATTCTATGCATCAGAAAATAAAGGAACTATTAAAGGTGTAAAAGGTAAGATGGTTAAAGGCTTTAGATCTTTATTATCAATATAATATGAAACATAATAAAAAAGAAAAGAAAGAAAAAAAAGAAGATTATCATAAGATGCCTAATGGTTCTTTGATGAAAGGTAAAAAGCATAAAGGTAAATCACTAATGAGTATGTATTAATGGAATCTAAATATCACAAAACTAAAGAAGGTAAGATGGCTCGCAAAGGTTTATACTATAATATAAACAAGCGTAAGGAAGCTGGTACATCAAGATCTAAATCTGAATCTACTATATCTAAAAAATCTTATAAGAGTTTGTTATCAGGATTTAAAAAGTAATTACTTTACTTGATCCATCACGTACTTATATCTATTCCAAATAATGTGATCAGGTTTCCAGAAATGTTCCTTATTCATTTTCATTCTAACATGGTGGATCATAGTGGTATGATCTCTGTTACCAAGGATAACTCCAATCTTTGTAAAAGGCATTGCGTACTTATCTCTAAGCACATTAATTAATATGGATCGTGCAATCACAGCTGATTGTATTCTAGTCTTAGCAATAACATCATTAACATTAACACCCAGTTGATTGGCAACAATACATAATATTTCTTTTACGTTCTCAGGGACCACAACATCATTGATGGTTACATACTTAATAACTTCTTTAACGATTGTCTGTTTGTGCCTAATGTAAGTTCTAAAATATTCTCTTGCTAGTTTGTAACCAGTTTTAAAACCAGTACGATATAATTTTTTTTCTTTATCATTTAGATTTGAAAAACTATTAAAACCATACCTAAGTTTTATTTGTTGTTTAAATTCTTTTGGTGTCATAGATCTCCCCTTGGTTGTTTAACAACCTACTGTTGTTTTTTTAAAACGATAATAGTTTAAGCCATTATCTTTTCTTTTGTCTGCTCTATTTCAAAGATTAACTTCTTTGAATCGTACAAATACTTTTGGTATTTATACTGATAATCAAGAGCCTTGCGATACTTCTTTTCTTGCAGATCTCTCAATTTTTGCAGACGAACTTTTAGTTGTTCCAACTAATTGCTCCTTCTGTTTAATCGTTGTAAAAACTGTTTTAATACTGGAAATCTTAACATCAATCACTACACCTTTGGCAGCTGGATCTGATGCAATTTCTGCACTATCAAATTCTTCTGTATAAACAAAAGAACATTCACAGTTCTTATTACGTATGAACTTTAGCACTACTTATCCTTTTTGGCAATACTGTTTTTATTCCTTAGATTCTTAGTCATTTTGCAGTAGATAGCAAGATCATCGTAGCTATCCGCCTTATATCTTTTGGTGCAACGATAGAGTTTAAGTGCCATCATTATATGACCAACGTCTTCAGGCACTAATGCAACTTTAACCTTATCAAATAAAACGATAGAGAATAGTTCTGCAAGTAATGCAAAGTTCTCTTCGTAATCTCCATACTCTTGATGACGATCTTCTATAATTCTTTTCTGTATTTTTTCTTCAATGTCAATGAAGTCTGATTTGTTTACCATGTATAATCCTTTTCTGTTTTTTACTCTACCCCTAGGGAAACAAAGTGAAAGGGTAGGCATGACTGCCTGATGAAAACCCTAGGGATAGAATTAATAGTTACTTACGTAGCTATTAGTATTGTCTATTACCGAAAGACTTATTGCTTGTAAATGGTTTCTTTTGAAATCCACCAGCTTTAAATCCTCCTTGTTTATTTGCTCCTGCTGTTGCTTGTGCTTCTTTCTTAGTTAAGATCACAGTGTAACCACCTGTTGCGTTACCTTCTATGTCTGTTCCATCAAACGCACAGTAGTCGTACCACTCATTATTAATGTTCACATTCATTTTCCAATTTTTTCCTTCTGGAGCTTTTGGAGAATTAGGTGCTACCATTACTGGTTGGTTATCGCCTTCTTTTTTATTTACGTTTGGAACAAGATTCAAATAGATCTTGTTCTTTGGTTGGTCGTTCATTTATACCTCATTTTGAGTTGTGATCTCATCACGCTTACTATTAAATTTATTTAAAATAGAATTGTAAGTTGCGAGATCTTTTATTTTTATCTGATTAAGAAGATCTTTATTAGCACGCCACAGAAAATCTAGTCTTGCTGTATGCGGTGCGTAATTAATTTTCTTAGTCAGCTCTAAAATTATACCATCATCATATCTTATAGCGGCTGATGTAGTATCTTTTCCATTCATTGGTTGTACTGGGATCTCTAAATCCTCGTACTCTTCTTTGCTTGTCAAATCTTCCAAGCAAATTCCAAAGAATGATAAAGCTCGTGTAGTAGCAAATGTTTCAGCTATCTCAAGATAACCTGGCTTATCTCTAAACTGCTTAGAGTAACCTGTTGCTATAATTCTTTCAGGATCGTAACCCATGATTAAACATTTAACTATGACATATCTGTCAGAGTGTTCTACAATCATAGTATTAATACCAAACTCAGTGCCAAATACTTCTCTAAAGTATTTTACTTTACTCCAAGCTGATACAGTTTTTTTACCATGTTGATTTATGTAAGCACCATTGGCTGCACACAATTCATTAACCTGTTTTATTTTTTCTTTCATTATTTCCTTTAGTTGTTTTTTCTATTGAGCAGCTGTAAGCAAATACTTCTTTTGATTTATAGAAAGTACCTTGCTTATTCTTACCACTTGTTTTTCCTTTGTAAGTTACACTGTCAAATAACTTATCGCAAGTTCTAGCGTTATAAGATTCAACTTTATAGCCTAGATTATAGACTGTACCATTCATCATTATTAACATTAGAATTACTTTCATCTATAATTATTAATTACTGCCAATAACAATATAGCAATAACAATAATCAAAAATATTTTAATAAACATATTTCTAAATTCCTTATCTTCTCTCTCTTTAATTTTACGCATCATAATATCATGTCTATAACTTTCCATAATCTTATAATGAGTTTTTTTATAAAAATTTATATCCATGATTCTACACATTATCCCAAAGACTAGCTGCTTTACGTACATGCTCCTGACTAATATTTTTCCACATAAAACCTGAGAAGTCTGGCGGTGGAACTAAACGAGCCATTTCAAAAGGGTTTCCTTTACATAAGTACACAAGATTCTGGCGAATTTTAGCTGTGATTAAATCTTGTTGAACTAAAAATTCCATATACTCTGGAGTAAGTAATTCACAAGTGTCAGGAGTAAATACATTGTAGCTATCTTGATTAACATAAAGCAAGTGTGGAGTTTTTTTTGTAGCGTACCAATAAAAAGCACATTGGCGTACATGGTTCATGTCTGGATTTTTTGGTAAGTAACCTTTAATCCAAGAGTAACCTTGTTTAGTATCTGATTTTCTTTTTGATCTATGTTTTGTTTTTAATTCCACCAACTTAGGTTTAGTACCACTTACAGAAGTATCCATTTGCTCGTAATCTATCCTGCCGATTTTGGCTAAAACTAATTCTTTAAATTTATGAGTGCAATATCTTTCACTTGCTACTTCATCACCTAATTTAAGATCAGCTAATGCTTTGCACGTCAGTTTTATCATGTCTGCAAGATAATTTTTTGTATCTTCTTTTTGTATTTTATCTTCTTCATCTGCAACAACATATTTATCATACTCAGTTAATTCTTCTTTGATGATACTATCTAAATCTTTTTTTTCATTAAGAATTTTTTTCTCAGCATCGTACATATATTTAGAAACAAATCGCTGCGAAGCTCTACCAATAGAAACTCCCGCTGACATTTTGTATGAACCTTGTAAATTTCTGCGATCTTCTTGTGTAAAAAAACAATATCTAACGATCCAATCTCCCAACAATAATTGATCTTGTGATGGAGAGCTGTGGTCCAAACCTAGTTTAGAATAATAAGAGAGTGCCAAATCCTCATCAATATTTTTTATAGCTGCTATAGAATTGTTCTTTGTTAAATCAATAACCATTTTACGCCTTTCATTTTTTAACCTACATTAGTCTTAATAACCTTTATGTCAATAATAATAATTGACACTAAACCATATTGGTTTATAAGGGTTTTAAACAGAGAGGTAAATATGAATAATAATAAACTACAATTAAAAAAACTATTAAAAAGGTATCACAGAATGTTTGATGCTTTTGGTAATAAAATAAAAAGGAAAACTAAATGAAACACAAATTAGCACAATGGCAGGAAGAAAAAAAATTTAAGAACAAAGATGCTGCAAAATTTTTAGGATTAAAAGGAACTAATCCAACAGTTACTTTGTTAAGGTGGAAAAATTGCCAACGCATTCCACATCCACGTTTTATGAAACAAATAACTAAACTAACTGGCATCACTCCAGTGGACTTTTATGAGGCATGGTATGAAACCCATAAACTTTGATAAAGTTATTATAAGTTGGCTGGATATAAACAGTTGCGACAACGCATGGAATACTGAGGAAGATTTAAAAGACTTAGTTCCTGCTATGTGTACTACAATAGGTTATCTTTATGAAGAGAATAAAGATTGGGTAAAAACTTTTGCAACATATAGTTTTAATAAAGACAGTCTAGACGTAGGAGATTGCGTTGTAATTCCTCGTGGAGTAATTTTATCTATTAAAAAATTGGAGAACTAAATGATTGATCAAGAACTACACATTGAGGATGTAATAGAATTGTATGAAGAGAAGATCGTCTTACTTAAAAAAGAAATAGATAGGCTTAATGAAGAAGTTCAAGTTCTTAATATGGAACTAATGAAAGCAAGAGCCAATGTCATTTCTTAATCACAACATACCAGTATGGAAAGCCAAAGTTAGATTAGAATATTTATACAATAAAGAAAAACACATTGGAGAAGAAGAGGTATGTCTTATCCATAGTATAACTACACTAGAGGGTAGAACACCATTGTTTAATATCATGCTACCAAATGGTGCTAACTATGCAAGGCTACCGATCACAGCTTTTTTTTCTGATCAATATAATAGAAAAAATGTAGTTGATTTAGAATTAAAACAAACTGTGTATTGGGATTGCTTATCTTATTACGCTAATGTTATTGAGTACAATGCTCTAGCCACAGCACAGTGTAAGTTTATTGATCGCAATAATAAATTACATAGAGCTAACTATCTATTTAGTATTGACTATGCTCAACCTGATATGAACTTGTTAAACATAACTTATAGTGAAGTAAGTGCAGAACATAAGCATCATCATATATTAGAATTAAACAAAGGTGATAAGTGGCAAGGTAATTATGCACTCATGCCAAACAATAAAATATTATTTAATCTACCTAACTTTACAGTCAAAGATCAGATACCAGATTATAAAACTAATACCGAGTATTTATCAGTAGAAACTGACAGTTGGTCAACAAGTGATGACGATAGTTTTTATTATAAGATCAAAAATTAATGGCTAAAGATATTTATTTTAACCAAGCCAGAGTTAATTGGTATAATGAATGGCATAGACATATTCAAGACGACAGTTGTTTTAGGATGATTGATTTAGATTCTTACGAATATTGTTCAAAGTGCAGAAATGGTATTGCTATTATAGAATCAACCTATGATGTAGGCAAATATAACAAAGTTGCCTATATAACTGCTGATGTAGGTACTAAATTAAACATCCCTGCTTATATAGTTTATTATAACATAGAGGGAGTGGATCATCCAACCTTTGTTGTGTCAAAAATCAATGCCATTTTAGAAGAAATAGACCCTATTTCAGAGGGATCTATGGTTGAATTAAATGAGGCGGAATACATAGGTTATTTAAATTGGCTAAGAGAACAACACACATGCTAATAATATAATGGCAAAATATAATCAACACGTTAGGCTACCAATAGGATTGTTTAATCACAGTGGCTATCTAGGCTTGGCAGAGGAACGTAAGGCTCAATGCTTGGCGATACTTTTAGTTCTGCTTCGCTTTGCTAATCCCAAAACAGGCAGTTGTTATCCTCGCTACTCTAAGATTAAAAACATGATCGGCTTATCTCGCATGACACTCTATCGTTGCATTAGACTGATGATTGATGCTAAACTTCTAATAAAAAGGCGGCTGTCTTCTACTAATTTATACACATTAGCACCTATAATGTTAGTTAATGATGTATCCAATAGGTACGAGGTGGTATCTAATAGATACCTCAGTGGTATCCATAAGGTATCTATTAATAAAACTAATATTAATAAAACAATATTAATAAAAAATGGAATGAGTATTAATAAAATAGATAAAATAGTTAATAGTAAAGATATAGATAAACAGACTAAGATAATAGAACTAGCTAGTGTACCTCTGGCAGAATTACAAAGCTATTATAGTAAACATCCTTATTACATACAACAAGCCATTGAGTACCAAGAGCAAGAGCTGCGTGATAAAATAGCTGTGCCAAAGCATATTGTAGAGCAAGCCATGACAGCAGCGGTATCAAAGAATGCAAAGAATAGAAGTTTTAATTATCGTAAGAAGATTGAGTTCAATAAAAGAAATGGATTGAATTGGAAAGGTGAACCAATAAAGAAATGATAGTACATTATGGCAGGATTTAAATCTAAGAAGATATTCTGTATGGGTATGTCAAGGTTATCAGGCACGTATTGTCAGGCTAAAGGCTATCCTACAAATAGCTTTACCAAAGAAGGCGTTCAGAAATACCTGTGTCGTTTTCATGGTGGTCAGAATTCTGATTACTTTGGTTTTAGAAACAGAGCTGGAAAAGGTGGATTTAAAAAAGAAAATTATTCACACAGCTCTAGGCTCAGACAGCTCTGTACTTTAAAACAATTTAAAGATAAACCGATTGAATATGTCAGAGATTACTACGAAAGAAACATTAAAGAACGAATTGACAATAAGCAATTCAGCTCTGAATATGGTCGAAGAGCTGCTAGTAAATGGCAAAACACTTACAGAAATTTTTTCAGATCAAAAAGTATTGCCGATCAGCTTGTACAAATTTCACTTTTGGTTAAGAAAGCCAGAAAACAAGGAAGCAAAGATTAGAATATTAGAGGCTCAAAAATTAGGAGTACAGACTTTAGTTGATCATCTGTTGTCTATCTACATGCAGGATATAAATGGTAAGCAGCTAGATCCTAATGTTATTGCATGGACTAGGGAGAAGACAAAGTTCATACAATTTTTAGCAACAAAGATAACAGATCTATACTCAGACAACAAACCACAGGAAAGCAATGTTAAACAAAGTATTACTGTGTCATGGCTTGATAGTGCTGAACTTCAAAAGCAATATTTAGATCTTGAAGCTGAAGAACTAAATGAAGTTAAGACAAAGGAATTAGAAAGCAAGCCAAATAATTAGAATTGCTTATCAAATTTATAGTCAATGGCTAACGCCTCGTTCTCTCTGTATAGTATTTGTTTCACCTCCAATTTATTATTAAACATATCCTCTACGTTGTAATTGTTTTCTTCAATGTGCTTATCTATGAGCTTATTTATTAGCTTAGATATTGTCATTTCTTCATGTACAGCACACGAAATTACTTTCTTCCATACGTTTAGTTTAAGGCTTAGAGTTTTTCTATTAGCTACAACGTCAGCAGCATTTAGTATTATTTTTTTTTTATTATATGTATTCATACTCATAATTATCCTCCATTATTTTATGATCAAGCAATTTTCTTTTATGCAATTCATATTCAATAATTTTATAATAAATTATTTCTTTAGTGTCTTGCAAATTAAACGAAGAGTATAAATCAAATTGATTAAGTAATTTCTCGTCATTTAATTTAGTTATATGTTCTTTTAACTGTTGGATTGTTGTCATGTTAATAATAGTTAATGTTAGTTTTATAACGCTTTGATAATTTATCAGCATATTTATATGCTTGATCTTCAGCATTTTCTAAAGACTTATAATCATCAATATGAAAGTCTTTCTCAGCAATCATATCAATCTCACCATCTTTATATCCCACGTCATACCAAACACACACGTTAGTTGCTTCTTTTTTGTTGTCTGTGTAGGTTAAGCCATCCATTCCATCCCTTTTAATTGTAGCTGGTCTTGACATGTGCATTCTTACCTCTTTATTTTCTATTTTTCTTTTCATTATGCTACCTCCTCCTCTTTTCTTATCCATCCACATTCAAGCAAATAATCTCTTGATCTAGACAAATATTCATTTGTTATATTTTCAAGTGCCATTTCGTAAAGTTCGCTATAATTTAAATCACGAACAAATTCTTCAGCACTTTGCATAACTTGACTTTGTTCTTCTCTCGTTAGTTTTTGTTGTTTAGTTGTCATTGTTTACCCTTTCAGTTGTTAATAAATTGACAGTTTATAATATCCATCTAGGAATACTAGCAAGTGCATTACGCCATAACCTAGACCAATAATTATAACTGTTGCTAGTAAAGCGTTTAGATCGGATCTATTAAACATATTATAATCTTTCACAGTTTAAAAAATTATCCAAAGAACCATTAAATAACTTCTTAACTTTGTCTGTATTTTTTAAACATGCCTTGTATGTTTTTAGAGCTGATATACTGTCAGTTGGATAGCCAAAATCTAAACAGAAATCCTGAAAAGATAAGCCATCAACAAAATCTATTTTTAAAGCATCTAAAACAGAATCAATTTCTGGATCATTTTTAATTCCATAGCCTTGACTAAAATTGATTGAAATAGATTTGCTGCCATTTTTTAAAGTACATTTAAAATGATTAGCATCATTCCATTTTATATCTTTTCTTTCATCTATTCTTTTAACAGTCATTTTAATGTCGTTGTCTTTAATGAACTGCTTTAGTGTATTTGTCATTATATAACCCTTTCAAAGTTATTGTTTATATTTATACTATAATATTAACCTAATTGGTGTCAATGATAGTATAGATCTTATTTTAAGATCTCATTACTCCATAAAAATATGGAGTAATAAGTTGTTAAAATTATGCTGCTTTACTTTGTTTTTCAATTACTGCTTCTTTAATACCAATACCTTTTTTATATGGAATTATTTTATAAGGCGTAATACTTGATGCTGCTATTTCTATACATTCCTTAATATATATATTCCAATTTGTAGAGGCTTCACTCATTGTTTTTTTAATCATCTATGCAACCTCCTTGTTTAAATCAATAGTTCTACCTAAACCTTTCATTGGAATATATTTTTTATCATTTACGAAAACAACAAAGTTTTTTTCTATTCCATATTCACAAAGATCAATAGCTTCTCTAACAGTATTAACTTTAAAAGGTTTAACTGTTTTTAAAGACTTAACTTCATTTCCAAAAACATTGTTAACTTTATATTCTATCGTTATCATTGGTTTTACTTCGTATGTTTTTAACCAAGATTTTTTATTTATTTTTTGCATTTTATTTCCTTTCATTGTTTAGTTAATAACCTTTTAGGGTATGAATAATAATAAGTAAATCATTATTTTAACAAAAATAGTAAGCTATTGAATTTATTATTTTATTTCTTTAGAGTGTTATTTTATGCGGTTAATTAAATTAGAGCCGCCAAAAGAAAAATAAGACAAATAGAAAAGATTAATAATAGAAAAGAATATATCCACAGCTTAACTAGAGATTGAATAAAAGGAATTAAACATAAACTAAATACAGACTTAAAGAAAACATTACATCAATTAAAACATTTGAGTGTGTGAGTAATTATAAAGATCAATTAATTATATATTTGTAGTAAAGTTGGATTTAGCTAATACATTAATCATCAATCAAAACGTGTGTATGTAATCGGATGTTGTATTTATGCAACACTATACAGCGTCAGTTGTAATAAAGTTTAGTGTGATAATAAAAAGTTATAAGAATAAATTATTTGTAATTGCATCCGACCAATTACATTTAAAAAAAAGCAATAAACTTTTTAAAGTTTTTGCTAAAATTCCTTATTAAATGAGGGGGTGCACCCAAAAAAGCCGCCAGACTTTCTATATTGATATACATGGGACTTATTAGGATACCCTTAGCCATAGTCAGTTCATTACAGAATTTTCGCCACACACAAAATCGCTAACTTATAATGGGTATATCCAGAAACAACCCACCTCCTTTTCCTTTGCCTGACCAACCTTTATATAATATTAAAATACTACTAATAGTATATGAACAGACTAATGCACCCAGATGATGAAGATTATTACAATACTAATGTAAAAGCAGTTGTATTTATAAATAGTGATAATTCTATCACAGTTAAGTTTACTGGTTTTGAAGACAAAGAACATTCAGCAATTTTTAGTTCTTGGTTAATGATGTTATTGAATATTGAGAACGCAATTATAAATAATTCAAAATCTAAATTAATTCATTAGTCATGCTAACACCAATTACCGAAACAATTATAAAATCTAATAATTCAGAATATAAAATACCCTATTCACCAAGAAGAGAGCAAACAAGACTTCATTTTAAACTAATGAAAAAAAGATGGTCTGTATTAGTCTGCCATAGAAGATTTGGCAAAACAGTATGTATGATTAATCATCTATTAATGTCAGCTTTAAAATCAACAAACAATAATCCTCGTTTTGCTTATATAGCACCTACCTTTAAACAGGCTAAGTCTATTGCGTGGGATTATATGAAACAATACACATCATTAATACCTAGTGTTAAATTTAATGAAACAGAATTACGATGCGATCTTCCTAATGGTGCGAGAATAACATTGTTAGGTTCAGAAAACTCAGATGGGTTACGAGGTATCTATTTAGATGGTTGCGTTATTGATGAGTATGCAAACGTACAAGGTAAGTTGTTTACAGAAATTATAAGACCAGCATTATCAGATAGAAAAGGATGGTGCGTATTTATTGGTACACCACAAGGAACTAATAACAATTTCTATGAACTATATCAGCACGCACAAGGAGATGAAGAATGGTTTCATTATAAAGCTAAAGCATCACAAACTAAAATAGTAGATGATTCTGAACTTATTGCGGCAAGAAAAGTAATGGGTGAAAAAAAATACGAACAAGAGTTTGAATGTGATTGGATTGCAAATATAGAAGGTGCTGTTTATGGAGATACTATTGCTAAGATAGAAGATGCTAGGCAGCTAACAAGAGTTCCTTATGATCCATCACTACCAGTTAGCACAGCATGGGATCTAGGAGTATCAGATCATTCAGCAGTTATATTCTTTCAACAAATGGGAAGAGCAATTAATATAATAGATTATTATGAAGAACGTGGTCAAGGTTTGCCACATTATGTTCAAATGTTAAAAACAAAAGATTATGTTTATAAAGATCATTACGCACCCCATGATATTGAAGTTACAGATTTTGGTAATGGCAAAACAAGACGTGAGGTTGCTTATCAATTAGGTATTAATTTTAAAGTAGTTCCTAAGATTCCATTTGAAGATGGAATACATGCAACTACAATGTTACTACCTAGATGTTGGATTGATAC
>Ga0209401_1001749_pt1 | contig 14302 bp, 9 predicted proteins | sample M_140807_MF_Meta_FD_187318 | JGI IMG/M metagenome (GOLD analysis project Ga0209401, IMG submission 187318) | Freshwater microbial communities from Lake Montjoie, Canada to study carbon cycling - M_140807_MF_MetaG (SPAdes) (version 2) | ecosystem: Environmental > Aquatic > Freshwater > Lake...
CCTCCGGAGCAACACCCATCAGAACCGGAAATTGTTTGGCGATAATGATAATTCCAATGGCCGCTAACATGCCATGAACCGCTGCAGCAGGAAAAAAATCACTCAGCGACCCCCAACGAGCCAAGGAGATCAGGATTTGAATGACAGCCGCAACCATTACGGCAGCCGTGACCATGGGCCAAGCCTGATCTCCGCCAAATTCCAAAAAGGCACCGGAACAAATGGTAATCAATCCGGCCGCAGGCCCCTTGATGGTTAGGGGAGCGACTTTGAAAAAGGAGGTGACCAAGCCGCCGACCATCGCGGTGAGGACCCCCATCGCTGCAGAATATCCGGAGGCCTTGGCGATACCTAGACTTAGAGGCAAGGCCAATAAAAAGACCATAAAACCAGAGAGCAGGTCACTTCGCCAATTTTGGGCTAGACCCTCTGAAAAAGAACTTTGAGATTTCGTTTTCATTTTTAGCAAATTAAATCGTTAGAGGAGTAGAATGTTGCATTGATTTGGAATAATGACCCAAAAAGAGGCGGGCATAGAGGCGAATTACGGCGATACCATTGAGCACAAAGGTGATGGAAAGTAAGAAAGCCCTGCCATAATCCCCTTCCGCAATATGCGATAAAAGAAGATCTTCACCCAAAAAGGTCGTAGAGACAGGAAAACCTGTCAGCCCCAAGGCGCACAACAGAAACAAGAAACCGATAAGAGGGCGGCTTTGAATCCATCCTTTGAAGCCGTTCAGATCCAATCGTTGACCGTAGAGCTGTCGAAGTTTCAATAGGATGAGAATACCACCGACCAAGGCAGGAATCAGTCCACCGAGGTATATTCCTATTTCTTTCACCGTAAGTTCCTGGTTAAGACCTACCAAGGGCAACATGAGCAGATTTGCCAAACCCAAAAGTAGCCAAGCGTGCAAAGCATTACCTCTTTCGTTGTAGGCCCACATGACGGCCAAAACAGCCCAAACCCCACTGGTTATGGAAAAGAAAGCCCTCAAAAAAGCATCGTTCGAACCTGAAAAACCCAAACCCGCATACAGGATCATTCCAGCAAACCAAGCGGCTCCTCCCAACAAAAAGGACTTTGAATTAAGCCATTGACGAAGTCGGTTTCCTTGCTTCACAGGCCATAAAATTCCCCTAAAAACCACCTGATCCAAATTCCACTCCATCAAGCTCCACCAGTACAAGCGGTTTTGGAGGCGCTCCAACCATTCAGGGCGGAAAATTTTCGAAGAACGAGGCTTGAATCGATAGAATTGATCCCGAATCAAATAACCAACCACCGAAGGAGAAATCAACAACTGGTAGGTCCGCAACAAAGCATTAATCGCAAAATGAACCAAAGCCAGCCCCTCCAAACCCGCCGCTACTTCAACAAAAATCAAGCCAATTTGAGCCGATGAGCTGTAAGCAATTTGTCCCTTGATGGTGGATTGGACCCTCGCAATCAGAGAGGATACAAGGGCGGTCAACAAGCCAAAACCCGCAATGACCCATCGAAACCACGGAAGCATTTCCCAAAAGGTATGGGTCCTTAGCAACAAATAAACCCCGAGGTGAACCGATAAAGAACCGTAAAAGACGGCGGAGGAAGGTGTTGGCCCCTCCATGGCCCTTGGCAACCAAGACGAAAAGGGAAATTGGGCAGATTTGGCGAGAGCGGCCACCAAAACCATGATGGATACCATCGTAGCCAATCCGGCATGATGTTCAAAATACAAATCACTCCATCGGTGTTGACTCAAATCCCAAAAAGTTATGTTGGCATGCCAAAAATGATGGCTTAGCCACATGGCCAACAACAATCCAACATCACCTATGCGATAAACAGTATAGACTTTGACGGCATTGCGAACGGGTTGATAACGCAAACGATAAAAAGCTACCAGCAAAAAAGATGCCAATCCGATAAATTCCCATCCAATAAAGAGGGTTTCAAAATTGCCTGCGCATAACAAAAAAACATACCCGGCATAAAAAAACAATAAAGTGTTAAAGAATCGCTTGTACCCGGTTTCGCGATGCATATAACGTCCCGAATAAAACAGAACCAGGGCAGCAATAAACGAACCTACAACCAAGTAAACCAAGGTAATACGGTCGAAAAACAAATCGATTAAAAAGACATAATCAGCATGCCTGTAAAGGACCATTTCGGGAAGGTTCACCATGGACGCTCCGGATTGCAGCCACCTTTGGGCGAAGAGCAATAGCAGGATGCCATGCATCAAAACAGTCCCAAAGGAAATCCGGCGTAACAAGCCTTCAAATCGTTCGGGGATCATGAGGCTTAAACCAAAACCCAAAAAGGGCCAAACCACCAGCGCCGTAAATAATAAATGGAGAGATTGCATCATTGGGTCGTTAGGGGTAAGAAATCAGCTTCAAGAGAAGTGGCCAAATAAAACAGTCCGTCGGCTGGGTCATGGACTGCCAACCATACCCACCCGTTGTACACCCACTGGGCCAAGGCAGGGTTGTTGTTCAATAGTTTTTGAACAACCTGAGGATGATGCTCCACGACATAAAGCAGGCGAATCGGTTCATGTATTTCCACCATTTGGGATGGTAGCCCCGGCCTCAGGTCACCGTCTATCCCATTGTTGACGGCGAACAGACCCACGACATTGTGAGGCAGTTTGGTTCCGGCACCCAAACGATGGGGATCGACCCTCGAAAAGTAATATTCCAGGTTAATACCACCACAAACAGGAATGGCAGCTGACAAGATTGACTGAAGGAAGACCCCGTCGGGGTCTTGGCTGTAATCGTAATTGTTAATAAAAGGCCTTTTATCCCAGTTATGACCTCGGTACAATTGGGCTGAACCAATAAGCACCAATGCATTATCGGTATGGTTCCATTCAGGTCTTGGCTCGTAGAATGCATAGGCTCTTTGACGAATGGCTTCAATTTTTTTGGAGTCGGACCATTGCGGATCAATGTTATCAAAACGAGAAGTCCGTTCCAATTTGTTTAGACGCAAAGCTTTGTGAAATCCTTCCACAAAATCCAGGTGTTTGGCCCAGGTATCCGGGTCTTGAAGGCCTGCCGTGTCATAAAAAACCACCGAATCAAGGGTCGTATCGTGCAAACCTGCCACAAAGCGTGTATCATCAGGTATTCGAATCCCGTGTTCTTGCTCCAAGAGAAGTCGAACATCCGACCGATTCGCCATCATGGCCAGAATACGGGCATTCACCGAGCCTGGACGACCGCAGCAAGCCCCGCAATCGTATCCGGCATAATAAGGATTGTTTGCTGAAGAAGCTCCGTGCCCAATGACGTACACCAACGGTGCAAAATCATGGGTTAAACCGATGCTCTTGAGGGTTTGACTCACACGAACCCCCATTTCTTGAACAGTGAACCCTCGTTGCAACCCTTCAAAATAGTCGCCTTTGAATTCTATTTCCAACAAAGAATCGGCATCCATATGAGCCCCGGAATCAGCCATCACCGGCGATGGGGAAGGACTGACCAGATTCAAAAGCAACCTTGCCGTTGATGAAAGGCTGAGATGACCCGCGGTTAGCATGCCCCGTAACAACGATTGGCGGTGAGATTCCATGGAATAGTCTCGGGCCGATCGTTTTTTGCGTTCAGTCTCAAAAATCACATGCCCTGGATGAATGGGAAAAGGGCAACATTTGGTCACAAATTGCCCATGCTCTGGCCTGAAATAAAAGGCAACCCCAAAGAACCCCGGCGTTCCATACGTTGAACACGATGGGATTACAAACTCCAAATGCCGCCTCAAGGAATGTTCTCGGTCGTCGATGCAAAAAAGTGCCTGAACATCAGCGGAAGCGGGCTTTTGGAGCCGACGATCCGATGAGAAATTTGCGGCTAATTTGTTCAATACCTGCCGATAATAAGTCCATTCATAGGCCTCTTGCCAACAACGAAGGATGAACCAATCACCGGAATACTCTAAATCATTGAACAAATGGGGATAAGGTGGCGTAACATGTTTTGATAATGGATCCCAGCCCTTGGGGAACTTCTGGTCCAGGGCATCAATCTCCAGTAAACATTCGAACCAAACCCAATCATAAAAGGAAATCTTTCGCGTGTCCAAGAGCGCGCTTTCCTGAAATTCTAAGGTGGCCACCATGCCGGACCAGCCGGGATGCTCCAATTGTTGGTCCCACAAATACGCCTCAAAAAACCGGGGATCCCCTACCAAAATTCCAAGCAAATCTTCCAGGCTTGTTTGGGCATTGTGTAGTAAATGATGGGCCCTGCGCTTACCAAAAATCACGCCACCGGTTGAACGATCCAATTGACGGAGGTTCTCCAGCAATCCTGATTCAACAAAAGGAAACTTCCAAGATGAAATACCCTGATCCAAATAGGCGGCAACCATTCGAAGCAACAAAGGGTGAACGGCCTTGTTCAAGTTCATTTTGAGGACATCCTTCCAGCCTTGGCGAAAACCGCCTAATCTCCCTCGGTAGTTATAGTCCGAACGGCTGTTGAGGGCTTTTGCTAGCCATTCCTTGGTCAGATCGGTTATTGAGCCAGCTTCTGTGCCATTGTTGCTCGATTGTTGTTGATGAAGGGCCCAACGGATTCGCTCCACCAGAATATCCTCGCGAATTCGGCCGCTGGCAAACAAAGCCCGGTATTCTTCCAAGGAGAGGTAGGTAGAATAACCAAAGACCTCGGCTGCTTCAAAACAGGCCTGGTGAAAACTCCGGTCTTGAAAGCCATGCAGGGTGTTATGATGAATAAAATCTTTCAGGGACGCCTGCGATGGAAGGTAGTGCCTGATATGTTCAAGGGCGTGTTCTATTAATAAATGCATGAATTATTCACTTCGAATTAAGGTTAGGAATGAATGGAGGGTAAAGCGATGGCTTTACCATCATGGAACGTATCCAACCCATCGTGCGCATTCAAGCACCCGATGTGGAACCGTTCAAAATCCTGATCCTTACGAAGGAATACGCAAGGCGTGATGCCTCAAGTACAAAGCCGGCGGTACGGCTAAATTCTTTTCTCCAATGCGTGCCCACAGCCCGAGGGCAGCAAGACTCTTCCAAGTATTGAAATCTAAAACACCCGACTGAAAACAAGGCCCAGAGCTGTTTTCGTCAACTTCTTCGATGCCTGCTTCAACGATAATTTCCAATTCCCCCAAGCCGGTTTGTTGCTCGTCCATCGGGAAGGAGTGACGTTGAGCTTGATTTAGGGAAGAGGGTACATTTGCGGAGTACCTGGCCTCCGAATTGGTAACTTGTGAATTTTCATGAAACAGGCCCCAACCACTGGGCGCCAAAAAGGCAACGGCGAGAAACCAAACCGTGAACCTTTGCCATACAGATGACTTTTTCGTCTTCAAACTCCGGCGTTGAACGCTCAAAAGTACACGAAAATGGAAGTTTCTTTCTACAACTTAAAACAAACTTCCTATAGGTCCGTTATCAGTAGTATTACTACTATCAATATCTTTACAAGCTCAGAAACGCCTGTTTGAATGCTAACTGCCGCCCCATCCTCATCCAAAAACCTTTTTGTCAAAGACCCTTTGAGCTCGGTACTTGGCCAAAAGCTTTTGAAGGAATCGGCTCGTATGCTTGGTGAGGATGGATTTGACGCCTTTACCCTCAAAAAATTAGCCCAAAACCTACAAACGACCGAAAGTTCGGTCTACCGCTACTTTGATAACAAGCACCGGCTCTTGGTTTACCAGATCAATTTATACTGGGGCTGGCTGAACCAACAGGTGGATTTAAAGTGCTGCCAAGCGGGACTTAGCGGAAAAGAAGCTCTTGAGAAGGCCTTTGAAATCATGTGCTTCCCGGAAGCTCATTCATGGCCATCGGATGGGGTCTCTTTTGAATGCATGCACAAAATCCTGACGCATCAATCCGTCAAAGCGTACTTCAGCGAACACGTAGACCACGAAAACCAGGACGGCGCCCACCGCGCCCTCAAATCCTTGGTCAAACAAATGAGTGAATGGCTGAAAGAAGGATCCCCGGACTTTGAATTTCCCAAATCCCTGATAAGCACCCTTTTGGCCTCTGTAATGATTCAGCCTTTTTATGCCGAGCACCTTCCTTCGCTTACCGAATTACCGGCCCCCAACCCAACCAACTCCCAAACGGCGCAACAAACCTTCCGGTATATCTGTCAAATACTCGATCGACTGACCATCCAACCCCTAACTGTTTGAACTATAGCTCATGGCAGCACCTATATACACTAACCACGATAACACAACCCCTGTCCAAAAGCTCTTCAAGCTCTTGGAGAATTTCAAATCCGAAATCAAGGAGATTTACCTCTTTGCGCTCTTGAACAGCTTGGTGTCCCTCAGCTTGCCTTTGGGCTTGCAGGCCATCATTCAATACCTTATCACGGGCCAACCCTCCTCGTCGCTGTATTTGATTATGGGGGTGATTGTTTTGGCGACCGTCCTTAACGGCTGGATGAACATTCATCAACTCAACATCAGCGAACATGTTCGGCAGATGCTCTTTGTGCGGGGAGCCTTTGATTTTGTCCACCGCATTCCACGCCTGGATTTGCAGCGCTTGGTCCGAGGCTATGTGCCCGAAATGATGAACCGCTTCTTTGATGTCGTTGCCATTCAATCCAGCCTCCAAAAAGCGCTGATGGACTTTAGCACCGCGTTTTTTCAAATGATCTTTGGGCTCTTGCTTCTTTCATTCTACCATCCCATCTTCATTGCCTTGACCTTGATTTTGTTGTTGTTATTCTACTTCGTGATCGTTCTCTTAGGAAAGAAAGCTCTGTACTACAGCATTAAAGAATCCGGTCATAAATACAAAGTGGTGTTCTGGCTCGAAGAAATGGCGCGACTTTCAACGACCATTCGCTTGCTCCCCAGCTTGGAACCCGGAATCCGAAAAATGGATGCCGAGGTCGATGCCTACCTGGAGGACCGCAACGCCCACTACCGTATCCTCAAAATCCAATATTGGGGCCTGGTCATCATGAAATTGCTGGTCATTGGAAGCCTCATGGCCTTGGGGATTATTCTACTCCAAAAACAACAGATCAACCTAGCTCAATTTGTAGCCGCTGAAATTGTGGTTTTGCTGATTATCTCGTCACTCGAAAAAATCATTTTTCAAATGGACTCGATTTATGACCTGATAACCTCCGTAACAAAGGTGGCCCATGTGGCGGATTTACCCTTGAAGGAAGCCTCAACGGTTGCGCCCGAACAACGCTCCGAAATCAAAGCCAAAGGACCCTTGTCCTTATCCCTCAGTAATTTGAGCTTCAAATACGATGATAGCACTCAATGGAAATTCCGCGACTTGAACCTTCAAGTCCAAGCAGGTCAAAAAATTTGCATTAGCGGTCGCGGTGGCAGCGGGAAAAACACTTTGTTAAAATTATTGACGGGGATTTATAGCGCCTCCCAAGGACAATTGCTGATCGACCAAAAGCCCCTGGAATGGATTGACCGATTAACCCTTAACAAACGTTTGGGGCACTGCTTAAACACCGAAGGGGTTTTTGAAGAAACCCTTTACAACAACATCGATTTAGGCAGCGGCTGCACGGCTGACCAAATTATGCAAGCCTGCAACGAAGTTGGGCTCAAATCGTATCTGGAACATCTGGAAGAAGGGCTCTTCACACCGTTGCAATCAGAGGGTTCTCCGCTGTCCGCAACCGCGGCCAAGCGCGTGGTCCTTGCGCGTTCTCTGGTTCATCAACCCGGCCTAATGATTTACGAAGATGTATTTACATCCCTAACCCAAGACGAAAAAGCCGAACTCTACCGAACCCTCACCAACCAGCCCTGGACCTTGGTGGCCTTCAGCAACGATCCCCTTTTGCAACAAGCCTGTGATCTACGTTACGAACTCATCAATGGGCAAATCACGCGACTTTCCTAAGCCTACGTAAAATCCTATGTTGAATTTATCCCCCCAATCGGTTGACAAGGTTTATCCCAAAGAAAACCTCGAATCCTACAAACATGGCGAAAAAACCCGTCCTCCGCACCGAATCCGGCATTGGATCGTGGGCCTGGGAATTCTGGGCCTCATCTTCTTGTTTATGCCTTGGACCCAGAACATCCAAAGCAACGGGTATGTTACAGCCTTGCGGCCGGATCAGCGCCCACAGACCTTGCAGTCCATCATTGGAGGACGCATCGAGAAGTGGTATGTTCAGGAGGGCGATACGGTCCGGAAAGGAGACACCCTCCTTCACCTTTCCGAAATCAAGGAAGCCTTCTTTGATACCTCTCTCTTGCAGCGTACGGCCAATCAAGCAGCCGCAGCAGCTTCCAAGGTCCAGGCCTACCAATCCAAGGTTGATGCCTTGGATCGTCAACTCAAAGCCCTCCAAGCCAGCAGACTCAACAAGCTGGATCAGGCCCGTAACAAATTAATTCAAGCCAGACTCAAAGTTGAATCCGACAGCAACGATTTGGTGGCCGCACAGACGCAGTTCCAAATTGCCGAGAGCCAATTGGACCGTTCCAATGCCCTCTACAAAGAAGGCCTCCAGCCCATCAACGAGCTCGAAGCCCGACGCCAGAAGGCCCAAGATGCCCGCGCCAAAAGAATCACAGCCCAAAATAATTTACTCAAGTCCCGGAACGAAATCATAAACGCCGAAATCGAAATCAATTCGCTGGATAACGATTACCAGGAAAAAATTGCCAAAGTCAATTCCGAAAGTTTTGCGGCCCAATCGGCTTATTTTGAAGCGGAATCGGAGTTCAACAAACTATCCAACCAATACGCCAATTTTCAATACCGAAACGGGCTCTATTGGGTCTTGGCGCCCCAAACCGGGGTCATCACCAAGTCCCGCAAAACCGGTTTGGGAGAATTGGTCAAGGAAGGCGAGGAGATCATCAGTATTTCGCCCATTCATCCTGAATTAGCCGTGGAATTGTATGTTAGGCCTTTGGATTTACCCCTTTTGCGCAAAGGAAACAGCGTCCGCTTTCTTTTTGATGGGTGGCCCACCCTGGTCTTTAGCGGTTGGCCCGGCCTGAGTGTCGGTAGTTTTGGAGGTGTTGTAACAGCGATTGATGCTTTTAGTTCGGAGAACGGGCTGTTCCGGGTTCTGGTCCGTCCCGATCCCAACGATGTCGCCTGGCCCGAAGCCCTCAGGGTCGGATCGGGGGCCCAGGGCATTGCCCTGCTCAACGATGTACCCATCTGGTACGAAATGTGGCGGCAACTAAACGGCTTCCCGCCGGACTACTACGATATCCGTCAAAAAAACGAGGACAGCAAGGGTCCATCAGTCCAAAATTCAAAAAAATAGAATGCTAGGGCGGTCACATTTTTGTTCAGGGTTGGGGGTTTTGTTTCTGCTGGCGAGTACGGCGTTCGCATCGCAGGGACCCGATGATAGCCTAAGTCTGGAGCAGTTCCTAGCAAGGGTCCGGGCGAGTCACCCCGTCATTACCCAGGCCCGTATTCTGGCCGATCAAGGCCTGACCCAAATCCGTGAGGCGCGTGGGGCCATGGATCCCCGCGTGACTTTGATGCAGCAGCGCAAAACCTGGGAGGACCAATTGGAATTGGGGCTCCAGGATTTTGACCTACGAATACCAACGCTTTGGGGACCCGATATCATGCTGGGTTACGATCAAAGCGAGGGCTCCAAGGTCAATCCCCAATCGACATCCATTCCCGGCGGTCAATGGAAAAGCGGTATCCGAGTGCCCTTGGGACGCGAAGGTTGGATCAACCGTAGACGGACCGATCTCCGACAAGCGTATGCCATGGCCGATATGGCGGCTTCCCAAAGGGACAACCTCATCAACGATATCCTCCTCGATGCCTCCCAAGATTACCACCGCTGGGAAGCCAGCCAACGCCAAACCGATATCTATACCGAGGCCTTGGGGATCGCCAACGATGTGTTAAACTTTGTTCGTTACGCGGCAGAAATCGGAGAAAGGCCCTTTATCGATACCTTGGAAGCCGGTATCCAACAACGAACTTGGCAACAAAGGTTGGAAGAAGCGAGAATCAAGGAAATCGAAGCCCGCTTTGCCCTGGCCGTTCATTTGTGGGACAGTCTTGGGGTCAATGAATTAAGCCGTAACTACCGTCGATCCGTGCACGCCTCGGCGTTGCCTACACCCGCCCCGGTTCATGATTCGGCCACCTATGCCGGATACCTAGCTGATCACCCCCGCCTCCAACTATTGAGGAGCGACATTGCCCAACAAGAACTTGAACTGCGTTGGTTGCGAAGCAGGCTCATGCCTCAATTGGATTTGGAATGGAGCTTCACCCCGTTACCGGGATCCTCGCCATCGTATAACATAGCTAACGGCGGTCAATTCACGGGGATTAATCTGGATATTCCCCTCTTTCTGAGACGCGAACGAGCCCGCATTGAACGACAAAAACTCAACATAACCTCCCGACAATGGCAATTGGAATGGACCGGGGCCGGCCTACGTCAGGAACTGGAGCGAAGTTTGCAACAATACGTACTTTACCGCAATCTTTTGGTTTTACAAGAAAAGTTGGTGGTCGAAAATCGACGGATGTTGGAGGCCGAGAAAACCCGGTTTCAGGCTGGTGAAAGCAATGTTTTTATCCTCAATCAACGGGAAGTCAATTTGATTAACGCCGAAGTCAAAGTCGTTGAATTGCAATTGCAGCAACATTTGAATGTTCTCCAGCAATTTCACCTAAGCGGACTGATGAATCGCTACGCTTTGCCGCGTTAATGCCTTCAGCTTTGCCGCATTAATTCCATTCCAGGCCCCGGGTTAGTCCTCCTGAAAGTCCAGGTCCCTGCCCCAAGTTTCATGGAGGTGGGAGAGGGCCACAAAGGCGAGGCCCAAGCATACCATGCCAACAGCCAAGGCAGCATAGGTTTTGGTGGTCCACGTCTGACCATAACGATAACCCAGGGTAATCAACACCGTTGATCCCCGTACAAAATTGGGGACCGAAGTGGTGGCCGTTGCCCGGAGATTGGTCCCAAAATGTTCGGAAGCCATGGTGACAAAGACGGCCCAATACCCGGTTGCCAATCCAAGGGCCACGCAAAGCAAATAAAATCCATTTAAGGAGGTCACCCAGCCGGACAGATAGACACCGGTGGTCAAGACCGTTAGCCACAAAAAAACACGGACAATCTTTTTGCGTGTTCGAAACCGTTGACTCAGAGCCCCGCTGAGAAAATCCCCTACCGTCAAACCGGCATAGGTGCACATGACGGCATAGGCTGGATTGACCCTGCCTTCCACCCCCAATTCACTGGCCAATTCCGGGGAAAAAGTGATCAAAATTCCCACACAAAACCAGATGGGAACGCCAATAAGAATGCTATTCAAAAACAACAAGGCCCGGGAACGAGGTGTAAACAACTTCCAAAAGGCCCCTCGGCGAACGTCCGTCTTGAGTGCTTGTTGGAACATACCGGATTCCAAGGCCCCAAAGCGTAACAACAGAAGAGAAAATCCCAAAACACCCCCTACAACATAAGCCGTTTGCCAGGTAAAATTGGAAGCGACCACCCCGGCCAAAATCGCACCGGCCGCGCCCACCGTGGCAACCACGGTGGTCCCGTGACCCCTGCGTTCCGGAGTCATTAATTCGCTGACCAGGGTAATTCCAGCACCCAATTCCCCGGCCAATCCAAAACCAGCCACCAAGCGTATCCATGCATATTGTTCGACCGATTGAACCCAGGCATTGGCCAGGTTAGCGGCGGAATACAACAAAATGGACCCAAACAAAACCGAGCGCCTTCCCACTTTGTCACCCATCACCCCCCAGGCAATGCCCCCAAGCAACATCCCAACCATTTGCATGTTCAGAATAAAGACTCCATCCGCCTCCATTTGAGTATCCAGTACACCCAAATCCCGTAGGCTGCTGACCCGTACAATGCTAAAGAGAACCAGGTCGTAGATATCCACAAAGTACCCCAGGGCCGCCACCAGAACGGCTTGCATAACCCTCTTGGAGGTGTCTTGGGGGTTGTTGGCCCCAAGGTTGCCGGCTTCTTTCATACAGGACCAGGTTAACTTCGTTCTAAATTAGGTTCAAAACAACCAACCTTCCGCGACACCCAACACAAGGCCCGAGCGGCGCATGCCTTGCCTAATTTCGCGGCCGCATGCCTTGTCTGCCTATTCGCCCAGCCCTGAGGCTCTTTTTGTTTCTCCTGGGAAGCTTGGCGGGTTGCCCCAACGGGGGCATTATAGCTCAAAGCCTCCCCAAACCAATGCCGGATACCTTGGTGCATGCTCCCTGGCTACGCGAGGTCCTGGTGGCCGGGACGCGTAACCGCAAAAGCACGGTCAGCCTCCCCCTCCCGGCGACGGTGATTTCGGAAGAACAAATCAAACGCTCCGCCACCCTCCGCCTCAGCGATCTCTTGCAAGACCAAAGCGGTTTGATTCTGCAACAAGGTTTTGGGACCGGAATCCAAATCCAGGGCCTGGGCCCGGAGTACAACCTCATCCTTTTGGATGGAGAGCCCCTCATCGGTCGCAGTGCCGGAACCCTCGAACTGCAGCGCTTGGGATTAAACCAGGTCAAACGGGTCGAAATCGTCAAAGGCCCGTCCTCGGCTTTGTACGGTAGCGAAGCATTGGGCGGGGTTGTTAACCTGGTCACGGACGATGCCGAGAACCATCCAAACCAGGGTTCGGCCTCCCTCCGAGTCGGCACCCTCAACACCTTGGACCTGGGCATCCAGGCCCAACAGCGCCTGAGCAAGCGCCAACCCGCTTTTTGGGACGGGGGGGTCAACTATTTTCAAACCGATCAATACAGCCTGCGGCCTTTCACCCAATCCCCGCTGCTCAGCCCCCTCCGGCGATTTTCGCAACAACAAAAATTTCGCTGGACTCCTCACCAAGACCATCAGTTGTTGATGCAATGGCGCAGCAACCATGATCAAAGCGAAAGTCTTTTGTCAGCGGTGACCAATGGCCAACGCGTAGAATCCCTCGGCAACGAGCAAAACGGCGAACACAACGTACGCCTGGATTGGGTTCACCAGCCATCCCACAACTTCAAAAACTATAAAGGGCGGCTGCGCTTGTACGGCAGTCAATTTGACAAAAAACAAAGCCTCGAAAACGCAGACGGCCCTCTTTACAGCGATGGCTTTGAACAGCGTTACCTCAAAGCCGAATGGCAAGGTATATGGACCTCTTCATCGCAATCCGAATGGGTCTATGGAATGGGAACAGTCCGAGATGCCGTTCGTAGCGAGCGATACGGGGGAGATATGCAAGAAAGAACCAACCCGGTTTGGTATGTGTTCCAACAATGGGATCATAAGTTGAATGAACGGGCTTCGATGCTTGCAGCGGTTCGCTTTGACCGTTACCAACTCTTTGGTTCGGCGTGGAGCCCCAAGCTCGCCGTACAATGGTGGCAAAATCCTTTGGTCAATTGGAAACTATCCATCGCAAGAGGCTTTAAGACCCCTGATTTCAGGCAATTGTACCTGAATTTCATCAATCCCGCCGCAGGCAATTACCGGGTTCTAGGAAGCCTGAACGCCCAACAAGTCATTGCCGCTTTGGATTCAGCCGGGCTCATTGCATCACGTACGAATGAGTTTGCCCTGCTTCAAGAATTGAGGCCGGAATATTCGACTTCGATTCAATGGGGGCGCACCCGTTACGGCCGGAGCGGAATCTTGGATTGGCGCTGGGAAAGCCATTGGTTCGGACACCTGCTCGAGAACATGATTGACAGTCGACCGGTGGCCATCCAAACAGACGGTTCCCAGATTTTTTCGTATCTCAATATCAACCGCGCCTACACCACGGGCATCGAAAACAAACTAAGTTTGGAGCATCCACGTTGGTCTGCCAACCTGGGTTGGCAAATGTTATGGACCGGCCGGCCGGAAGATTGGGTTCGCATTCGTAACAAAGAAGTATACACCCGAGGAGAGGATGGATTCAGCCGACTGATGCGGGCCTCCGATTACCGGGGCTTGCCTTTTCGATCCAACCAACAAGTGCAGGTTGGCTTGACGAGGATCGTGAAAAGGGGTTCTTACCTCCGTTGGCAGACCACCTACCGTTCCTCTTGGTTGACGGCCGACACCGACGGCAACGGGCTCTACAATCGTCAGGATTTGCGGGCTTCCGGATTTGCGGTGCATCGGCTGGTGGGAGGCGGGCCGATCACCTGGAACAAAACCGGGGTGGTGCTCCAGTTGCAAGCCGGGATTGATAATCTATTCAATTATCGCGATGCGTTTTTTGTACCAAACCTTAACCCCCGTACGTTGTTTATCCAAATTGAATGGCGCCCTGCGTCCTAAAAAATCCCCCTCCTCATCG
>Ga0209401_1001750_pt1 | contig 14301 bp, 14 predicted proteins | sample M_140807_MF_Meta_FD_187318 | JGI IMG/M metagenome (GOLD analysis project Ga0209401, IMG submission 187318) | Freshwater microbial communities from Lake Montjoie, Canada to study carbon cycling - M_140807_MF_MetaG (SPAdes) (version 2) | ecosystem: Environmental > Aquatic > Freshwater > Lake...
CATCGTTCTCGGCAACCAAAGCCAGGATCAACTCCCAGGCAGCCGCTGCCGAGGCCTCCCCGCTGGTAGGCCGCAGCCAATGGCCAGGATCGTGCCGCTCTAGGGCCCAGATCATGATCTCGAGGCTTTCGCGAAGCCGTGAACCATCGGGCTGGTCCAGAAGCGGCACCGTGGCCGGTGGACCCAGCATCAGGAACTCGGGGGGCCTGGCCGCCAGATTCACCTCCCGCACCTCCACCCCAACACCGGCAGCGGCCAGGGCGATCCGGGCCCGGATCGCATAGGGGCAACGGCGGAAGCTCCAGAGGATCGGGCGCGGTGGGGCGTCGGTCGGCACCATCAGGGCTCCGTTCAGGAGAGAGAGGCCAGCACCAGCACCACCGCCATGCCGATCAATGAGATCACCTGAAAGCGCTGATCGGCCCGATCGATCCGCTGCCGTGTCGCCACCGCCGCCGCGGGGGTGGGGTCGCCCCCAGCGGCGGCAAGCACGTTGATGCCCCAGACAAAGAGCACGAAGAGGGCGATGGAAACGACATAGCTGTAGCCATAAAGAATGTCGAGAAAAGTGAGATAGGGCAGCGGCGGTAATTCGGCCTGGTAAGTCTGTTGCATCACCACCAGGGTGAGCAGGGCGGTGGAAGGGATGGCCAACCGCAGTTCACCGAGGGAGCCCTCCAGACTCGGAGCCAGAAACACCACCGCCATCACGATGAACAGGGGCATCAGCCACTGCAGGAAGGCCGTGAACCAGGGGATTCGGTAGAAGATCCGCAACTCCGTCATGGCAAAATCTTGGGTGGAGCGATCGCCAAAGTCGGTGGGATAACTGTGAATCAAAGGCTGAATATTCACGCCCTCCTCCTGATAGCCCTTGATCGAGGCATAAGCACCCACCAAGCCCTCCACATTCGCCTCAGGCACCAGAAGCACCGGCTGCTCCCCATCCACAGCAAAGGACTGGGGACGGATTTCAAACAGCAGGGGGAGAGAGAGCTGATTGAAGGGTGAGTGGCGCAGATTCAGATCATCAATATAGAAACTGCCAGAGAAGCGAAACAGCTGGTAGCGGCTGCCATCAGGTCGCTCAAGGGGTTCCGCGTTGTCGGTTTCCACATTGAAGTCGTAGCCGATGATGTTGTTCACCACCTCCACCAGCTGATCGGGATCGATCTTCTCGGCCTCGATCCGTTGCTGCACCGCCTCGGGCCATTCCAGCCAGTACCAGCCATCGGCCATGTAGGTCTGGTCAGGGATCGAGAGGTTGTAAGCGTTCTCAAGATGCACCCCCAGGCGGATGCGCGGTGCAGCGGCCATCGCGGGAGTAACGGGCTCGAGGCGCCTGTACAGATCGCGGCGACTGACCGGCTTGGGCTGCATGATTGGCGGATGCAGCAGGGGATCTCCGGATTTCAGGGTCGATCGGCCATCCCCCGCTCCGGCGGCACCGTGATGAAGCAGCGGGATGGCCAATCCCAGCGTGAGCAGCAACGCCAGAAGACTTCTCAACCAGCGCCCCCGAGCGGCCACGGGCTGGGGAGCTGAGATCCGGGGCCGCTCCGCCATGCCGTGTCCGCGGGAAGGTCGCTCTGGTGTTCACCGCCCAATTTGGCATGGGCCCAGTCGCTGTCGGGGAGCTGGCCAGGCTGCTGGGCTAAGTCGCTTCCGAACCAGGCTCGAACAGCCGGCCGATGTGGGCCTCGCCGCGCCGCCGGGCCAGCACCACCTGACGCTGGCGTTCGCTGAAGCGTTCCCGATCCTCCGGTGCCAGGCGGTCGACGCAATGGCGGCAGCTGACCCCCTTCTCGTAGTTCGGCAGCTGCCTATCGGCGGGAGAGAGGGGCATGCGGCAGCCATGGCAGAGGCTGTGGTCGCCAGACTCAAGACGATGGTTCACAGCCACCCGCTGATCGAACACAAAGCATTCGCCCCGCCAGCGGCTCTCGGCCGGATCCACGCTCTCCAGATAGCGCAGGATGCCCCCCTGCAGATGGTGCACCCCCTCAAACCCCTCCTGGATCAGATGGGCCGTGGCCTTCTCGCAGCGGATTCCGCCGGTGCAGAAGAGAGCCAGGGCCCGGGGACGGCGCTCCTCCACCAGGGGACGCAATTCACGCTCCACCCAGCCGGGGAAATCGCGGAAGGAGGCCGTATTCGGATCGAGGGCTCCTTCGAAACTCCCCACGGCCACCTCGTAGGCGTTGCGGGTGTCGATCACCAGGGTGTCGGGGTCGGCGATCAGGGCGTTCCAGTTCTGGGGGGCCACATAGGTCCCCACCGCAGCAGTGGGATCGACCTCCGGCCTACCGATCGTCACGATCTCCCGCTTGATCCGCACCTTGAGCCGATGGAAAGCCTGATCCTTCGTGCTGTGGTGCTTCACCTCAAGAGAGGCCAAGCCCGAATCCGCCTGCTGCAGCAGCTCCAGCAGTGTCTGCACCCCGGACTCCGGACCGCTCACGGTGCCATTCACCCCCTCGCGGGCCAGCAGCACGGTGCCCTTCACATCTCCGGCATGGCCCACCGCCAAGAGGCCCTCCCGCAGCGCCGGCAGAAGCGCCTCGGCCAGAGGCGCGAAGCGATAGAAGGCGGCAACCCGCAGACTCATCGCACCGAGGCGGGCTCGGCATCCACCTGCACCCCGGCCGCCGCCAGCAGCTCCCGATCGACCTCCACGGCCGGGTTGCCGGTGGTGAGCAGGGTGTCGCCGTAGAAGATCGAATCGGCCCCGGCCAGCAGGCAGAGGATCTGGGCCTCGCGGTTCAGTTGCTCACGGCCGGCGCTGAGGCGCACGCGGCTGTGGGGCATCAGGATCCGGGCTGTGGCCACCATCCGCACCAGCTCCAGCGGATCCACCGCCGGGCGGTGCTCCAGGGGAGTGCCCTCCACCGCCACCAGCGCATTGATCGGCACGCTCTCCGGGTGGGGATCAAGGCTGGCCAGCACCTGCAGCAGAGAGGCCCGGTCGGAGCCGCTCTCGCCCAGGCCAATGATGCCGCCGCAGCAGAGCTGAATGCCCGCCGTGCGCACCCGCTCCAGAGTTTCGAGCCGCTCCTGGTAGGTGCGGGTGCTGATGATCCGGTCGTAGTGCTCGGGGCTGGTGTCGAGGTTGTGGTTGTAGGCGGTGAGGCCGGCGTCGGCCAGCCGGGCGGCCTGGGGAGCGGTGAGCATGCCGGCGGTCACGCAGGCCTCCAGGCCCAGCTCCCGCACGCCCCGCACCATGGCCAGCATCGCCTCGAAAGGGGCGCCATCGCGGATGTCGCGCCAGGCCCAGCCCATGCAGAAGCGGTGGGCGCCGGCCTCCCGGGCCGCCCGGGCCCGCTCCAGAACCGGCTCCACCTCCAGCTCAGGGCGGCCGCTCACATCACTGCTGTGGTGCATCGACTGGGGGCAGTAGGCGCAGTCCTCCTCGCAGCCGCCGGTCTTAACGCTGAGCAGGGAAGCCAGCTGCACCCGGTAGCCCGGGTTGGCCGCGCGGTGCACCTGCTGGGCCTGCCAGAGCAAGTCCATCAGAGGGAGATCGAGCAGCACCTGAATTTCGGCCTGGGTCCAGTCGTGACGCGTGATCATGGCGGGTTCTCCACGCCCCCGAAGCGACGATGGCGGCCCTGGTAATCGAGCAGGGCCGCGAGCAGGGCCTCGGCGTCGAAATCGGGCCAGAGCACATCGGTGATGTGAAGCTCGGCGTAGGCCAGCTGCCAAAGCAGGAAGTTGCTGATTCGTTGCTCACCGCTGGTGCGGATCAGCAGGTCGGGATCGGGTTCACCCGCGGTGTGCAGTTCGGCCGCGAAGCGGGCCTCATCCAGGCAGGCCGGATCGAGGTCGCCCCGGGCAGCCTGTTCTGCCAGCCGGCGGGCCGCCCGAACCAGCTCCCGCCGACCGCCGTAGTTGGTGCACACGTTGAAATGAATGCCCGTATTGGCCGCGGTGCGGGCCGTGGCATCGGCGATCAGGCTCTGCAGGCCCGAGGGGAGTTCCTCGAGATCCCCCAGAAAGCGGATTCTCACCTGCTCCTTCTCCAGGGCCTCCAGCTCCCGGGCCAGCACCCGCTCAAAGAGGGTCATCAAAAAGGTGACCTCTTCGCCAGGCCGGCTCCAGTTCTCCGTGGAGAAGGCATAGGCCGTGAGGGCCCCGATGCCCCAATCACTGCAGAGTCGCAGGGTGCGTTTGAGGGCCTCCACTCCCGCCCGATGCCCCATCACGCGGGGCAGACCACGCTGGCGGGCCCAGCGGCCATTGCCATCCATGATTACCGCCACATGGCCAGGCAGACGATCGGGATCGAGCTGCCGAGGCAGGGCCTGGCGCTGGGATAGGGGAGTGGTCGCCAGGGCGCGACTCATCCGCGTGCCTCCGGCGGGTCCGTTGCCACCGTACGACCAGCAGGAGCCGAAACGGCCGCCGCCAGAGCTTCAGTCAGCAGGTCATGGAGACGGCTGCTGGTGATCGGACGCTCCAGCCGCCCCTGGCTGGCCAGGGAGAGGGTGCCGGTCTCCTCGGACACGACCACGCAGAGGCATCGGTCGAAGCGCTCGGTGAGGCCAAGGGCTGCCAGGTGACGGGTGCCGTAGCGGTTCGGGCCCTGCCGGGAGAGGGGCAGGATCACGCCGGCGGCCACCACCCGGTTCTTCTGCACCAGAACGGCACCGTCGTGGAGGGGGGTATCGGCAGCAAAGAGATTGAGGAGCAGATCCACCGAGAGGCGCGCGTCGAGATGGATGCCGGGATTGAGGAAATCCTCTGGCCGCAGGTCGCTGCCCACATCCAGCACCATCAGCGCCCCACGCCGGGCCTGGGATAGCCGCCCTGCCGCCTCGGTGAGGGTGCTCACGGAACCGGAGGTGAGCTGATCACCGCTGCGATCGGCGAAGAGTACCCCGATCCGGCCGGTGCCCAGCAATTCCATCAAGCGGCGCAGATCGCCCTGCCACAAAATGGCCAGGGCCAAGCTGCAGGCCAGCACAAGGGCATCGATCAGCTTGCTGGTGAGGGGCAGCGGCGCGTAGCGCTGCACCAACCAGGCCAGGGCCACCAGCAAGAGATAGCCGCGCAACAGCCAGAGGGTTCGGGGTTCCTTCACCCTTCCCAACAAAAGAATGCCGATGGAACCGGCAAGGGCAACATCCACCAGCAGCAAAAGAAAATCGCCGGTGGGCTGCCAGATCACTGGTTGGGTTCTTCCGCTACTGAAATCAGGCGCCCCGGCCAGCTGCCCATGGACGGCCAACCAATGCCCTAAGTCAACATATCGGCTTGAGATGGGGCGGAAGAAGGTCGTAGCGCAGTAGTTCCTCCGGCTGTTCGCGCCGTTGCACCACCTCCGCCTCTCCACCGTGCACCAGCACCGCTGCCGGGCGGGGGATCCGGTTGTAGTTGGATGCCATCGAGGCGTTGTAGGCCCCGGTGGCGAACACGGCCAGCACAGCCCCCGTGGCGGGCAGCGGAAGGGCAACATCCCGGAGAAGCACATCCCCGGATTCACAATGCTTGCCGGCCACGGTGAAGGAACCAGCGGCCTCGGCCAGGGGTTGGTCCGCCAACACGGCGGTGTACCGCGATTGATAGGTGATCGGTCGGGGGTTATCGCTCATGCCCCCGTCCACCGACACATAGGTGCGGATGCCGGGGATCTCCTTGCGGCTGCCCAGCGTGTACAAGGTCACCCCGGCGGTCGCCACCAGGGAGCGGCCGGGTTCACAGAGCAGGCGAGGGAGGGTGAGGTTCCGACCGTGGCAGGCCTCGGCCACGGCGACGGCCACGGTGCGCACCCAGTCCTGGATCGTGGGGGGGTCATCAGCGGCCACATAGCGGATCCCCAGCCCTCCGCCCACGTTGAGATCGGAGCAGGGGTGGCCGAGGGAGCGGGCCAGGGCCAGGGCGTCGGCCAGCACGGCGGCCAGATCGCGGTGGGGGTCGAGTTCGAAGATCTGGGAGCCGATGTGGGCATGCAGGCCATCGAGCCAGGCCCAACGGCAGCCAGCCAAATGGCGAAGCACGGGCTCCAACTGATCGGGATCGAAGCCGAACTTGCTGTCGAGATGGCCGGTGCGGATGTACTCGTGGGTGTGACACTCGATGCCAGGGGTGAAGCGCACCAATAGCCGCACAGGGGACTGGCGGCCAGGGGCGATCCGGTTGAGGATCTCCACGTCCTGCCAGTTGTCGATCACCACGGTGACGCGGTGGGCCAGGGCGAGCTCGAGCTCCTCCTGCGATTTGTTGTTGCCGTGGAGCACGATCCGCTCCGGAGGCATTCCCCCCTGGAGGGCGGTCAGCAGCTCTCCGGCGGAAACGGCATCGAGCCCGAGCCCTTCGGAGGCCACCAAGGCGGAGAGGGCCAGGGAACTGTGGGCCTTGGAGGCGTAGAGCGCCAGGGAAGGACCGGGATAAAAAGCCTCCAGGGCCTCTCGGTAGGCCCGGCAGGTGGCCCTGAGGGTGGCCTCGTCGAGCACGTAGAGCGGGGTTCCGTAGGTGCGGGCCAGGTCATCGAGCCGGCAGCCGCCCACCATCAGGCGGCCCTCCTGGTCCAGCGATGCGGTGATCGGCGCAAGGTTGCGATTCGGGCTGGCGCAATCCACGCCGGCTTCGAACGGTGCCAGTCCCAGTCCAGTTGCCGTGGAACCCAACCCGCCGGTGAAGCCGGATGGGGCACTGTCGGGGGCAGACATGGACACCATGGCACCAGGGAGGCAGGGTTACGGGGCTTGAGCACAGCCCCCAGCCCCGCTGAATCGAAACGATCAATCATCGTAGGGATCTCCGCACCCGGAGCGGCTTGAATTGCGAACCAGGAACAGAAGCGGGGCAGAGCCTGATGCGACCGCTGGTGCCGCAGGATCTGGAGGAGTGCCTGGCGCTCGACCAACGCGCCCTGGGGGGCCTCTGGAGCCCATCCCAGTGGCTTTGTGAACTGGCCGAGGACAACCGGCCGGGCCTCGGGATCTGGTGGGGAGCCGGGCTTCGGGCCATGGCCTGTGGCTGGCTGGTCCTCGACGAGCTGCAGATCACGGCGATGGCGGTGGATCCAGCCTTCCGGCGCCGCGGCCTCGGCCGTGCCGTGCTGGCGGGGTTGCTGGCCCAGGGCCAGGCGGCTGGAGCCCGGCAAGCCACCCTGGAGGTGGCCGCTGCCAATGGGGCCGCCAGAGGGCTTTACGCCGCGACCGGCTTCCAAGAAGCGGGGATCCGTCGCGCCTACTACCGAAATGGCGACGATGCCCTGATCAAATGGCTTCGGCTGGATCGCTGAGAAGCAGTACGGGAAACCGGCGATTTGCATGCACGCCGAAACCTATTTCAGCGGCTTGTTTTATGCCCGAAACGGCCAGATCCCTTGCGATCACAAGAAGGGCAGTCATGCTGCCAACCGCAACCCACGCGGCGCTTCAATCCTGATAGCTTGGCATCACGTGCATCTGGCCCGACCCATGTTCGAGCGGTTTACCGAGAAGGCCATCAAGGTGATCATGCTCGCCCAGGAAGAGGCCCGAAGGCTGGGTCACAACTTCGTGGGAACGGAGCAGATCCTGCTCGGGCTGATCGGCGAGGGTACTGGCGTGGCGGCCAAGGTTCTCAAATCGATGGGCGTCAACTTGAAAGATGCCCGGGTCGAGGTGGAGAAGATCATCGGCCGCGGCTCCGGCTTCGTGGCGGTGGAGATCCCCTTCACCCCCCGGGCCAAGCGGGTGCTGGAGCTCTCTCTCGAGGAGGCCCGCCAGCTCGGCCACAACTACATCGGCACCGAACACCTCCTACTCGGCCTGATCCGCGAAGGTGAAGGCGTCGCTGCCCGGGTGCTCGAAAACCTCGGTGTCGACCTCGCCAAGGTGCGCACCCAGGTGATCCGCATGCTCGGTGAGACGGCCGAGGTGGCCGCCGGCGGCAGCGGCAAGGGCTCCACCAAGACCCCCACCCTCGATGAGTTCGGCAGCAATCTCACCCAGATGGCGGCCGAAGCCAAGCTCGACCCCGTGGTGGGCCGCCACAACGAAATCGACCGGGTGATCCAGATTCTCGGCCGCCGCACCAAGAACAATCCCGTGCTGATCGGCGAACCGGGTGTCGGCAAGACCGCCATCGCCGAGGGTCTCGCCCAGCGCATCACCCAAGGCGATATCCCCGACATCCTTGAGGACAAACGGGTTCTCACCCTCGACATCGGCCTTTTGGTGGCCGGCACCAAGTACCGCGGTGAATTCGAGGAGCGGCTCAAGAAGATCATGGAAGAGATCCGCTCCGCCGGAAACGTGATCCTGGTGATCGATGAGGTTCACACCCTGATCGGGGCCGGGGCCGCCGAAGGCGCCATCGATGCGGCCAACATTCTCAAACCAGCCTTGGCCCGCGGCGAGTTGCAGTGCATCGGTGCCACCACCCTCGACGAATACCGCAAACACATTGAGCGCGATGCGGCGTTGGAGCGGCGCTTCCAGCCGGTGATGGTGGGTGAGCCCTCCGTGATCGACACCATCGAAATCCTGCGGGGCCTGCGGGAGCGCTATGAGCAGCACCACCGGCTGAAAATCTCCGATGAGGCTCTGGTAGCCGCCGCCACCCTCGGCGACCGCTACATCTCCGACCGTTTCCTGCCCGACAAGGCGATCGATCTGGTCGATGAAGCTGGGAGCCGGGTGCGGCTCTTGAACTCCAAGCTGCCACCGGCCGCCAAAGAGGTGGACAAGCAACTCCGGGCCGTGCAAAAGGAGAAGGAGGACGCTGTTCGCGATCAAGATTTCACCAAGGCCGGTGAACTGCGCGACAAGGAAGTCGGGTTGCGCGAGCAGATCCGCACGATCCTCCAGACCCGCCGCGATGGCGAAATCAGCGAAAGCGGTGAGACCCCGAATCCGGAAGAAACGGCAGCGGCTGGCCCCGAAGCCAGCGAGCCCGCCGCTGCTGATCGGAGTCCCGTGGTGACCGAGGAGGACATCGCTCAGATCGTGGCCGCCTGGACCGGCGTGCCGGTCCAGAAGCTCACCGAGAGCGAATCCGTGAAACTGCTCAACATGGAGGAAACCCTCCACCAGCGCCTGATCGGCCAGGACGAGGCCGTCAAGGCTGTCTCGAGGGCGATCCGCAGGGCCCGGGTGGGATTGAAGAATCCCAACCGTCCGATCGCCAGCTTTATCTTCTCCGGGCCCACCGGCGTGGGCAAAACCGAGCTCACCAAAGCCCTAGCCGCCTATTTCTTCGGCAGTGAGGAGTCCATGATCCGGCTCGACATGTCGGAATTCATGGAACGGCACACCGTCAGCAAACTGATCGGTTCGCCTCCGGGCTACGTGGGCTTCAACGAAGGGGGCCAACTCACCGAGGCGGTGCGCCGCCGTCCCTACACCGTGGTGCTCTTCGACGAAATCGAAAAAGCCCATCCCGATGTGTTCAACCTCCTCCTGCAACTCCTGGAAGACGGCCGCCTCACCGACTCCAAGGGACGCACGGTCGATTTCAAGAACACCCTGATCATCATGACTTCGAACATCGGATCAAAGGTGATCGAAAAAGGTGGCGGCGGGCTCGGCTTTGAGTTCGGTGGCGGCGACGCTGACGAGACCAATTACAACCGCATCCGCTCCCTGGTGAACGAAGAGCTCAAACAGTACTTCCGGCCTGAGTTCCTCAACCGCCTTGACGAAATCATCGTCTTCCGCCAGCTCAGCCGTGATGAGGTGAAGGACATCGCCGAAATCATGCTGCGTGAGGTGTTCGGCCGCATGCAGGAGAAAGGCATCACGCTCTCGGTCACGGAAGCTTTCAAGGAGCGGCTCGTGGAGGAGGGCTACAACCCCAGCTATGGGGCCCGCCCGCTGCGGAGGGCCGTGATGCGGCTGCTTGAAGACAGCCTTGCCGAAGAATTCCTCTCGGGAGGCCTTGGGGATGGCGATTCAGCCTTGGTCGATGTCAACGAGGAGAAACAGGTGGTGATCCGCAAGCAGGTGGACACTGTGGCCGTCCCCGAACTTGCCGCGGCCTCGGCCTGAGGCCACCGGCACGGATCGCACTCGGCCAGACCATGCTCAACACCACCACCCAGGCCATCGCCCCGGCCCATCTACTGCGCGGTGATGTTCTCTGGCCCGAGGCGGGCGAGGCGATCGCTCAGCTGGGCCGGCGTCCCCTCCTGTTGGGACGCAGTGACGCCACTGCATCGATCCGGCAGGGTCTGGCGGAGCTGTTGGGCCGCCATGGGCTGAGCCCAAGGCCCGTCGCCCTCGCCCACGACTGCTGTGAGGAGGATCTGGCGCGCATCGCCGCCCTGGCCGCCACGCCAACGTGTGACCTGGTGATTGCCGTCGGAGGGGGCAAGGTGCTGGATGCAGGCAAGCTCCTGGCCGATCGCCTCGACCTCCCCTGTGTGACCGTGCCGACGAGCGCCGCTACCTGCGCCGGCTGGACCGCCCTGGCCAATCTTTACTCCCCGGGCGGCGCCTTTGCCCACGACGTGGCCCTGCGGCGCTGTCCTGACCTGCTGATCTTCGATCACGCCCTGGTGAGCCAGGCACCCCTCCGCACCCTGGCCAGCGGCATCGCCGATGCCATGGCCAAGTGGTACGAGTCCTCGGTGAGCAGCAGTGGGAGCGAAGACGGCTTCGTGCACCAGGCCGTGCAGATGGCCCGCATCCTGCGAGACCAGCTCCTGCTGGAGGGCCAGGAGGCCATGGCGAATCCCGGCGGCGCGGCCTGGAGGCGGGTGGCCGAGGCCTCTGCCCTCACCGCTGGTCTGATCGGGGGCCTAGGGGGTCCCCGCTGCCGCACCGTGGCCGCCCACGCCGTGCACAACGGCCTCACCCAGCTGGAAGCCACCCATGGCAGCCTGCACGGTGAAAAGGTGGGGTTCGGCGTCCTGGTGCAGCTGCGGCTCGAGGAACTGGTAGGGGGCAACCGTCTGGCTGCCCAGGCCAGACGCCAGCTGCTCCCCTTCTTCCGAGACCTGGCACTGCCCCTCAGCCTCGCCGACCTGGGCCTGGGCTCCGCCAACCTCAGCGATCTTCAGGCTGTGTGTGCTTTCGCCTGCCGGAAGGATTCCGACCTGCACCACCTGCCCTTCCCGGTCACCCCCGACGACCTGCTGGCGGCCCTGGTGAGCACCACCGCCGAACGTCAGCCCGCATGACCCAGACCCCAGTCGTCCGTGATGGCCGCCAGCTCGTCGAGACGGCAGCCAGGACCCTGCTCGACCCCCTGGGCCGGGAGTTGGCTGGGGCGGTGCAGTGGTGGGAGCTGGAGGGCCTGCCCGACCGCTGGCCGGTGGCGGTGTGCGGCCAGGGCCCGCCGCTGTTGCTACTCCATGGCTTCGACAGTTCCTTTCTCGAGTTCCGCCGGCTGGTGCCCCTGCTCGCTGCCCACCACCGGCTGATCATTCCCGACCTCTACGGCTTCGGCTTCACCCCCAGGCCAGCCCAAGGCACCTATAACCCCGCCGGCGTGCTGTCCCACCTCGGGGCCCTGCTCAAGCGGCTCGGCCGAAGCAGCGGCCCCGAGGAAGCGCTGGGCGTGATCGGGGCCTCGATGGGGGGCTCGGTGGCCATGGAACTGGCCCGGCTCCACCCCGCTCGGGTGGCGCGGCTGCTGCTTCTGGCCCCGGCCGGCCTCACCGGTCGGCCCATGCCCCTTCCCGCCGGCCTGGATGCGCTGGGGGTCTGGTTCCTGGGGCGACCGGGGGTGCGGCGAGGACTCTGCCGCTCGGCCTTCGCCGATCCTGACTCCGCCGTGGGAGCCGCCGAACTGGAGATCGCCTCCCTGCATCTGGGCAGCCCGGGCTGGGGCATGGCCCTGGCACGCTTTGCCCGCTCCGGTGGGTTTGCCGGTTGCGGCGATCCCCTACCGCAGCAGCCCCTTCAGGTGCTGTGGGGACGGGAGGACCGAATCCTGCGGCCACCCCAGAAACGAGCCGCCCAGGCGCTGCTGGGTGAGCGGCTGCGGGAGCTGAGCGACTGCGGCCACCTGCCCCATATCGACCAACCCCAGGCGGTGGCGGCATGCTGGCTGCAATCCGATCCCGATTGAGCGATGCCCACGACCCAGGTTCCGATCAGACCAACCGGCCCGGGGAACCTTCGCAACGGCCCCAGAGCCTGGCGGCGAGCCCCCTTGCGGGCCTGCTTCGCCCTGACCTTGGCCATGCTGCTGGCCTTCATGGTCACCCCACCGGATGCCGCCTGGGCCTCCCTGCTCCACCTGGAGGGGCCTCCACCGGCCGACCTGGGGCTCCACCAAGCGCACCTGTCACCCTGCCCGACTCCCGCCCACTGCGCCCGGGAAGATTGGTCCGTGGCCGATCCTGCCGCCGCTCTGGATCGGCTTCTGCCCGCCGTGCTGGCCCTGGAGGGCATTGAGATCGTGGAAACGGGTTCCGGCTACATCCACGCCACCGCCACTAGCCGCATCTTCGGCTTCGTGGATGACCTGGAACTCCACGCCGCAGCGGCTGATGGCGTCATCGAGGCGCGCTCGCTGTCACGGGTCGGCGACTCCGACCTGGGGGTCAACGGCCGTCGGCTGGCCATCCTCCGGCAGGCCCTTGAGGCCACTTGAGTCCCCCCGCCTCACCCCTCCCCGCCTTCTCCTCCCTCGCCACCTTCCCCTCCCTGCTTTGTGGTGGCCGGCTTCGGCGCAGCGGGAACCGCAGGGGGCGCCTCAGCAGGCTTCCCCATCTCCGAGGGGGCAGGGCCGTCATCGCCGGAGGGCACCTTGGCGCAGCCACCGCCGATGGCCACCAGGCTGGCCGTAGCGAGGAACAGGGCAATGCGGGAACGATTCAAGGCAGCTTCCAGGCAACGATCGCCATTCTTGGCGGGCGGATCAAGAGTCGGCGGCCAGAATGCCACCGCTGCCTGTGCCATTGATCACCTTTGCCAGCACCATGCGCTTCCAGCTCGATGCCCTGCTCGATCTTCAGGCCCTCCAGGAGCTGCAGGAGGAGCTCCTCTCGCCGCAGGCCGAGTGGCGTTCAGGCCAGGAGAGCGCCGGCTGGCATGCCCGGGGTGTTAAGCACAATCGCCAGCTCGACCGGAGCTCCCCCCTCCATCAGCGTCTGGCCGCCCGGGTGACCGGCAGCCTTGAGGTGCAGCCGCTGCTCCAGGCAGCCGCCCTGCCGGTGCAAATCCATGGCCTGCTGTTCAGCCGCTGCGGACCCGGCGAAGGCTACGGCCGCCATGTCGATAACGCCTTCATGGGCGGAGGTCGGGCCGATCTGTCCTTCACCCTGTTTCTGCAGGATCCGACGGCCTACGAGGGCGGCGGCCTGATGCTCGAATCGCCGGAGGGGGAAGAGGAGGTGCGCCTGGCGGCCGGCAGCGCCATCGTGTACCCAAGCACCCTGCTGCATCGGGTGGCGCCGGTGACCGTCGGGGAGCGGCTGGTTGCGGTGGGCTGGATCCAGAGCCGCCTGCGCGACGCCGAACAGCGCGAGCTGCTCTTCGATCTCGACACGGCCCGCCGGCAGCTGTTTCAACGGGAGGGCAAGTCGGAGGCGTTCGACCTGATCAGCCGCAGCTACAGCAACCTTCTGCGCCGCTGGGGGGAATGAGGCGCCAGCATGGCCAACCTCCGGGCCTCCGGAGCCCCCAACGAATCGAGAACCAGCCCCCATGTCAGAACTGCCCACCAACCCGGTCGACAGCCAAGGCCTCGGCCCCGGCCGGAAAGCCGTTCTGGCCGCCTCGGCTCCCTGGCTCGGTGCGTTGCTCAACGTGCTGCCCGGCCTGGGGGCGGCTACCTCTATCAACGTCGCTGGCGAGCCTGGTGGATCACCACGGTCCTCTCCAGCGGCTGGTTTCTGCTCGGTGCCCTCCTGGAACCGAACCCGACCGCGATCGATCCCCGCAGCCGCCTGGTTGGTCTGGGGGGACTGCTGCTGCTGGCGGCCGTGAGCGCTGGAGAAGCCTTCCTTGCGGCCCGCCGGGCCCGGATGGACTAAGTCTGTCCCTTTCAGTTAACAGAACCTAATTTCCCTGCACACGCATGGACACGCTTTCCCCACCCAGTTCCACGCCCATGCCAGCGGCAGGGCCGCTGCTGGGGCTGGTCTCCAAGGGACTGGAATTGTGGCTGCGCCAGCAGTGCACTTCGATCGAACGGTTGGAGATCCGGCTGGAGGGCTCGGCGGCCCAGCTGATGCGGGGGCGGCTGCAGGGGGTGCGCCTGCGGGCGCATCGCGTGGTGTACCAACACCTGCGCTTCGAACGGGTGGAGCTGGGCAGCGGTGCGATCCAGGTGCGGATGGGGCCCCTGCTGCGGGGCCAGAGCCTGCAACTGGAGCAACCCTTCCAGGTGCAGGGCATGGTGGCCTTCAGCGGCCCCGAC
>Ga0209401_1001753_pt1 | contig 14291 bp, 13 predicted proteins | sample M_140807_MF_Meta_FD_187318 | JGI IMG/M metagenome (GOLD analysis project Ga0209401, IMG submission 187318) | Freshwater microbial communities from Lake Montjoie, Canada to study carbon cycling - M_140807_MF_MetaG (SPAdes) (version 2) | ecosystem: Environmental > Aquatic > Freshwater > Lake...
GGCCCTGCCGGTGCTGAGCCAGCTGTTGCAGTGCCCCTCACCGCCCACCGTGCTGCTCAGCCTGGCCAACCCGCACCGAGTGGTGATCCGGGCCGCCCTGACGGCCGGGGTGCAAGGCCTGATCAGCCAAGAGAACGTGGGACGGGGCGTGGTGCTACACGCCCTCGCCAGCCTTGGCCGGGGGCAGGCCTTCCTCGATGCGCGCTGCCAGACCGTGCTCGCCGCTGCGGGTCCGGCCAGCCATGAACTCACCGCCCGCGAGGTGGAGATCCTCGCCCTGGTGGCCGAGGGCTGCACCAACCGCGCCATCGCCGAGCGGCTGCAGATCGCCGAGGTCACCGCCCGCGATCACGTGCAGCGCATTCTCTCGAAGCTGCAGGTGCCGGATCGCACCGCCGCCGCCGTGGCCGGCCTGCGGCTCGGCTACCTGCCCTGAATCCGCGGGCCGGCCCGCTGCTGAGCTGCGAGCGCGGAATCCTTCATCTGCAGGATGGCGGCGGCCCAGGGGCCGTCGAAGGATCGGAGTGATAACCGTCCCCCCTCCCCCATGGCCATCACCACCGCGGGCAGCACCCCTGGCATCAGCCTGACCCTCACGATCCGCAAGCAATGGAACGGCGCCTTTGACGGGGAGATCAGTCTCACCAACACCGGCAGCAACGCCCTGAGCCAGTGGAGCGTGAGCTTTGTGAGCCGTTACGCGCTCAAAAAGGTGAGCAACTTCACCCTCCAGCAAACCCAGCAGGCCGATGGCACCTGGCTGATCACCCTGCGTCCCCCCAGTTGGGGCACCACCCTGCTGCCCAACCGCACCAGCAGCTCCTACGTGCAGGGAGCCCTGCCGAGCGGTACCCGGCTGGCGAGCCTCAGCGCCAGCGAGGTGCTGCTCGCCGGCAGCAGCGGCGGGGGCAGCTCCATACCAACTCCGCTCCCCACGCCGACCCCAACTCCGACTCCAAACCCGACACCCAATCCGACTCCTGGCACCGGCGGCGGCACCACCCCAAGCGGAGGTGGCGGCACCGCAACCACCCCCCTCACCCCCCTCACCCCCGGTGGCGTGAACTCCGGCAATGCCGCCGATGCCCTCTGGGGCGAGCGCTTCTTCGCTCCCTATGTGGACATGGGCCTCTATCCCGTGCCCGATCTCGATGGCCTCGCCCGCCAGCACGGTGTGGGGCTGTTCACCCTCGCCTTCATCCAGGCCACCCCAGCCGGTGATGCCGCCTGGGCCGGCCTGCAGGCCCTCACCCTCACCAGCACCAACAGCCAGGCCATCGCCATCCGCAATGAGATCAGCCAGCTGCGGGCGATCGGCGGCGATGCGATGGTGTCCTTCGGGGGGGCCGCCGGCTTGAGCCTGGCCGAGAAGCTGGCGGCCAGCGGCGCCAGCGCCACCGAGCTGGCCAACCGCTACCGCCAGGTGATCGACAGCCTGGCCCTCAACCGCATCGACTTCGACATCGAAGGTGCCGCCCTGGCCAACCGGGCCGCCAACCAGCTCCTCGCCGATGCGCTCAGGCTGGTGCAGCAGAGCCATCCAGGTCTCGAGATCTGGTTCACCCTGCCGGTGCTGCCCCAGGGCCTCACCGCCGACGGCCTGGCGGTGGTGCGCCAGGCGCTCAGCGCCGGCGTGAAGCTCGATGGGGTGAACCTGATGACCATGAACTACGGCGACGGCGCCGCACCACCGGCCCGGCAATCGATGGGGCAGTACGCGATCGATGCCGCCAACGCCAGCTTCCGCCAGTTGGGCGAACTCTTTGGCGGCTTCGGCCAGGGTTTCGGCTGGAACCAGCTCGGCATCACGCCGATGATCGGGGTCAACGACATCCGCAGCGAGGTGTTCAGCAGCGGCGATGCCCAGCTGGTGGAGGACTTCGCCCGCAGCAACGGCGTGGGGATGCTGGCGATGTGGTCAATCGCGCGGGATAACCCCGGCCCCCTGGGCCAGGTGGCGAACACCCATACCGGCACCAGCGCCGCCAGCGGCAGCTACAGCGCTATCTGGGGGGACTACGGCACCGATCCGGTGATCTCCGGCGGCACCACAGGTGGGGCCATGACGGGCGGAGGCGGCACTGGGAGCCCAGCCGGAAGCGGCGGCGGCCCAATCGGCGGGACGGCACCGAGCACCACCATCGCCGTGGCTGCCGCCACCACGGCCCTCACGGCCAGCGCCACCACGGTCGAGCGCTTCCAGCTCAGCTGGGCCTGGGGCCGCAAACTCACCATCAGCGGTTTTGATCCACTCCACGATGCAATCGACCTGAAGGGCTTCTGGGCCGAAGGCCAGCAGGCCCGCGTGGTGGCCACCCCCGGCGGCGCCAGCGTGCTGCTGGATTTCAACGCCCAGCAGGTGCTGCTGCCCGGCGTCGACCCCGGCGCCCTCACCAGCGCTGTGGTGCAGATCTGGCAGGGCTGAAGCGGCCTCCGGGGAACTCAAATCGGCCGGTAGCCAAACCAATCCGGCACCTGGGGCTGCTCGCGGCCATCGGGGATCAGGTGCACCGCCCAGCCATCGGCGGCATCAGCGGCGAGGCTGAGCTGCACCTCCAGGCAGTCGTCCACCACGCCGGCCAAGGCGGTCTCAACGCCATGCAGGTCGTCCTTGTGGCGCTCCAGCGCCTCCGGCAGCAAACGCCGCCGGGCGGCGGCCTTGGCCGCCTGGGGGCTGGTGGCCACCACCAGGCCGAAGGCGTGCAGCTCCGCTAGCTGCTGCGGGTCGTAGCCGCCCATGTTCACGAACCAGAGCCGCTCGGGGCCCGCGAAGGGCTCCGGCCGCAGCTCCACCCGGTAGCCATCCACAAAGCGCACCGCCATCCAGCTGTCGAGGTGCAATCCCTTGCGCGCTCCGAACCACTGGCGCCGCAGCGCCGGCAGGGTGTCGTCGATGCTGGCGCCCGCCACGAAGCGCACGTCGTGCAGCTCAATGTGGGCCCCGGCGATGCGACCGCCCAACACCACCAGGAAGAGGATGGGGGCGGGCCCATCTCCGGAGGCTGAAGGAACCGCTGGGGACGCGGCAGGATTCGGAGGTGCCGCCATGAACCCGTCGCCACAAAGACGTGGTTCATGATCGGCGGTCGGGGGCACCGGAGAGCTGTGGGGCCGCCGCCACCAGGGCGGCCCCAGCTGGAGCGGGCCCTGAACAACGTTCCGAAGACTTCCGGCGGATGGGGGCGGGATCTCACCTGACGCGGATGCCGATCGGCAGCTGCTGCTGGCGGGAGCTGGCTGGGATCGGCCGGACCGGGGCCCACACGCGCCGATCCAGGTGGCGGGGCCTCCTGCCGCCCTCCAAGGAGGGCCTCCACATCCATCCCCGCAGCCTCCGCCGGTTGACGATGGGGTCCTGATCCGCGCCGCAGCCCGTGCTCAACCCCAGTCGGATCCGGGTGATCGCGGTGGGCAAGGTGCGCAAGCGCTGGATCCAGGAGGGCCTGGCGGTGTACCTCAAACGACTGCCGGGGCTGGTGGTGAGCGAGCTCCGTGATGCTGACCCGGCGCGGGAGGGGCAGGCGATCCTGGCGGAGCTGAGGCCGGAGGAGCGGCTGGTGGTGCTCTGCGAGGAGGGGGAGCTGCTGCGTTCGCAGGCGCTGGCACAGCGGCTGCAGGGCACGGGGTCGGAGCGGCTGGCCTTCGTGATCGGCGGCGCCGATGGCCTCGATCCGGCCCTCAAGGACCGCGCCAGCTGGCGGCTCAGCCTCTCGCCACTCACCTTCCCCCACGAACTCGCCCGCCTGCTGCTGCTTGAGCAGCTCTACCGGGCGCTTTCGATTCAGCAGGGCGGGGCATACCACCGCTCCTGAGGGTCAGCCACCAGATGGGCGCGATCCTCAGCTGTGCTCCCGCAAAAATCCGATCGTGCCCACCAGCTCCTCGGCGAAGCGGTCGATCTCGGCTTCGGTGGTGGTGAAGCCGAGGCTGGCGCGGGCGGTGCCGCTCAGGCCGTAGTAGCGATGCAGGGGCTGGGTGCAGTGGTGGCCGCTGCGGATGCAGATGCCGGAGGAATCCAGCAGGGCGGCGATGTCGTTGGCATGCAGACCCTCCACATGGAAGGCGGCCAGGGCGGCGCGATCGGGTTGCTGCTCGGGGGTGGGGCCGAGGATCTTCAGGCCCTCGATCGCCTGTAGCCGCTCAAACAGCCGGCGGGTGAGCCGCTGCTCCCAGGCGTGGATGCGCTCCATGCCGATCGCCTGCAGGTAGTCGATGGCGGCGCCCATGCCGATCGCCTCCCCGATCGCCGGGGTACCGGCCTCAAACTTGTGGGGCAGGTCGGCCCAGGTGCTGGTGTCGAGGCCCACGTCCTGGATCATCTCGCCGCCGCCCAGGAAGGGGGGCATCGCTTCGAGCAACGCCTCGCGCGCCCAGAGGAAGCCCATGCCGGTGGGGCCGCAGAACTTGTGGGAGGAGCCCACCAGAAAATCGCAGCCCAGCTCGGCCACGTTCACGCTCTGGTGGGGCAAGCTCTGGCAGGCATCCACCAGCAGCAGGGCGCCGGCGGCGTGCACCAGGAGCGCCAGCTCGGCAATCGGGTTGAGGCAGCCGAGGGTGTTGCTCACCTGCACCAGGCTCACCAGCCGGGTGCGATCGGTGAGCTTGGTGCGAAAGTCGTCGAGATCGAGTTCGCCAGATTCGGTGAGGCCGGCATGCCGCAGCACGCAACCGGTGCGGGCCGCCAGCAGCTGCCAGGGCACCAGGTTGCTGTGGTGCTCCATCACCGAGAGCAGCACCTCATCGCCGGGGTGCAGGTTGGCCTCACCCCAGGTGCGGGCCACCAGGTTGATCGCCTCGCTGGCATTGCGGGTGTACACGATCTCGCGGGCGCTGGCCGCCCCCACGAAGGCCGCCACCTTCTCGCGGGCATGCTCGAAACCCTCGGTGGCGCGGGCGCTGAGTTGGTGGGCGCCGCGGTGCACGTTGGCGTTGTCGTGGCCGTAGTAATGCTGCAGGGCTTCGAGCACCTGGCGGGGCTTCTGGCTGGTGGCGGCGTAATCCAGGTAGATCAGCGGCTGGCCGAGGCAGGCGATCTGGCTGAGCAGCGGAAAATCGGGCCTGGTGAGGGCCGCCAGGTCGTCGGCGGGTTGTGCGGCACTCTTCGCCGGAGTGCCAGAGCTGGAGACGGATGCCGTTGCGGCGGCTGGCTCGGCGGCCACACCGGCTCCGGCTGGGGGGGATGACGCCGCCGCCGCCGCGGCCCCTGCCGGGGAAGACTGACGCGGGATCAGCGAGGGTTCCGCATGCCCAGCGGAAACGATCGATGGTTCAGATGCCGTGACGGACATGGGGAGGTTCTCGACGGCGGCAGGAGCTGGGGTGGTGGCAGGGGGTGGGGGGCTGTCACCCCGGACCGCATCGATGGGGGTTGGGGTAAGGGTCATGGCCGGGGGGCCTCCTCGGCCAACACCATCGCCAGAGGCTGCCAGATCGCGGCCGCCGCCGGCAGCTCCCGCAGCACCTCCTCGCAGAATCCGCGCAACAAGAGGCGGGCGGCGGCGGCGGCGGCGATGCCGCGGCTGCGCAGATAAAAGAGCTCCTCGCTCTGCAGCCGGCTCACGGTGGCGCCATGGGCGCACTTCACGTCGTCGGCCACGATCTCCAATTGGGGCTTGGTGTCGATCCGGGCCCGCTCCGAAAGCAGCAGACTGCGGCTGAGCTGCACGGCATTGGTGCGCTGGGCGGAGCGGGGCACCGCCACGGCGCCGTTGAACACGCTGCGGCCGGCGCCATCGGCGATCACCTTGTGGAGCTGATCGAGCGCGCCCCCGGGCCCCCCGAAGCGCACCTGGCTGTGCTGGTCGGCGATCTGGGCACCATCCACCCGCTGCAGGGAGCGCAGGCTGGTGGTGGCGGCGCCGCCGCTCTGGAGCAGCCTGGGCTCCAGCCGCGACAGGGCCCAGCCGGCCACGGCACTGGTGAAGGCGTAGTGGCTCCCCGGTTCCTGATTGATCGCCAGGTCGGCCAGAAGCACGGCGGCCCCTCCCCCCTGGCCGATCAGGCCGTGGCTGAGGTGGGCACCGGCCCCGAGGCGAGCCTCCACCAGCACGGTGGTGAGGCTCGCGCCGGCGGCACGATGCACCTGAAGGAGCTCCAACCGGGCCTCGGGTTCCAGGACCAGCAGCACCCGCAGGGGCTGAACACCCGCAGCGCTGGCGGCATCGCTCACCAGTTCGAGGGTGGGCTCCACAACACCCCGCACCCGCAGGGCCAACACCCGGCCGGCGGTGGCGGCTGCCAGCAGGCCGCTCCAAGGGATTTCGGAGCCGGCCCTGGCCGCGGCATGGCTGGAGAGATCGTCGGAGCGATCCTTGGCCTTGGAGCGGTCGTCGGCGCCCCGGTCGCTGGGTTGATCCTGCAGGAGCGTTTCCAACGCGGCCGTTGGGATCGCCTCAAGGCCGGCCGGCAGACTCACCCCCGCGAGCGGATCGCCATGGCCATCGAGCACCAGCCGCACAACCCCGGCCGCGGCCGGGGGCAGGAGCGAGCCTGAGCTGGCCTCAGGGGCGAGCGGGACCGGCTTGATCGCCTGCAGGGGTGCGATGTCCGTGAAGCGCCAGGCTTCCTGGCGCCGCGAGGGAAGCGGACGCTCCGCCAGGACCCGGGCGGCCTGTTGCCGCATCTCCGCCAGGGCAGGCTCCGGTGCCAGGCCGGCCGCCACAGCCTCCAGCAGAGCGGACGCCCAGCCAGCTCCGCCCACGGCAATGGTGGCGGGCATCGAGAGGGCCGCCATCACCCCACCTCCACGGGCTGGGACGCCAGGGCGGCCAGCTCGGCATCCACCCAGTCGTAGCCGCGATCTTCAAGCTCCAGAGCCAGTTCTTTGCCGCCGGTGCGCAGGATCCGGCCTGCCGCCATCACATGCACGTAGTCGGGAGTGATCACGTCGAGCAGCCGCTGGTAGTGGGTGATCAGCAGGGTGGCGTTATCGGGGGTGGCCAGCTGGTTCACCCCGCCGGCCACGATGCGCAGGGCATCGATATCGAGGCCGGAATCGGTTTCATCGAGGATCGCCACCAGCGGTTCCAGCAGGGCCATCTGCAGGATTTCGTTGCGCTTCTTCTCGCCGCCACTGAAGCCCTCGTTCACCGAACGCTCCAGGAAGGCCGGATCCATCTGCACCACCGCCAGCCGCTCGCGCACCAGATCCTCGAAGGCGAAGGTGTCGAGCTCCTCGGAGCCCTGCTCCAGGCGACGGCCATTGGTGGCCACCCGCAGAAACTCCAGGTTGCTCACCCCCGGAATCTCCACCGGGTACTGAAAGCCGAGGAACAAGCCGCGGCGGGCCCGCAGCTCCGGATCGAGGGCCAGCAGGTCCTCGCCCCGGTAGGACACGCTGCCCCCGGTCACGCTGTAAGCCGGATGGCCCGCCAGAAGCTTTGAGAGGGTGCTCTTGCCACTGCCGTTGCGGCCCATCACGGCGTGAATCTCGCCGGCGCGGATGGTGAGGTTCACCCCGTGCAAAATCGGCTGATCGGCCACGCTGGCGTGGAGATCGCGGATCTCAAGCAAAACCGGGGCGTCGGGGCGAATCACGGCGAAGCGGGAAGGGCGGACTGGAATGAGATATAAGTCTGTAACCGTAGCGGCCAGATGGCTTCCAAAAAGCCAGGAGGCGGATGGGAACGTTTGGCCAAAACCCGATGGCTGTCGTAAATGGCTGGGGGCGGCCATCGGAACCAAAGAGTGAATCCGTGGTCTGCGAAGAGAATCCGGGCTGAGGAAGACCCCGCTACCCCACCGAACCCTCCAGCTTGAGGGCGAGGAGTTTGTCGGCCTCGGCGGCGAACTCCATCGGCAGCTGGTTGAACACATCGCGGCAGAAACCGCTCACCATCATCGACACTGCCTCCTCGAAACCGATGCCGCGACTCTGGAGATAAAACAGCTGATCTTCCGAGATGCGGCAGGTGCTGGCCTCATGTTCAATCGCAGCATCGGGCTGCTGGGAGCGGATGTAGGGGTAGGTGTTAGCGGCGGCTTGGTCGCCGATCAGCATCGAATCGCACTGGCTGAAATTGCGGGCCCCCACCGCCTTCGGACCCACCTGCACCAAGCCCCGGTAGCTATTGGAGGAATGGCCAGCGCTGATGCCCTTGCTCACGATCGTGGAGCGGGTGCGGGGCCCCACATGGATCATCTTGGTGCCGGTATCGGCTTGTTGGCGGTTGTTGGTGAGAGCTACCGAATAGAACTCCCCCACCGAATCAGCCCCCTGCAGCACACAGCTGGGGTATTTCCAGGTGATCGCAGAACCGGTTTCGACCTGGGTCCAACTGATGTGGCTGCGCTCGCCGCGGCACTGACCACGTTTGGTGACAAAGTTGTAGATACCACCAACTCCATTCTCATCACCGGCATACCAATTTTGCACGGTGGAATATTTGATCGAGGCATCATCCAGAACCACCAGCTCCACCACCGCCGCATGCAGCTGGTTGGTGTCAAACATCGGTGCAGTGCAGCCCTCGAGGTAGCTCACCGAAGCCCCTTCCTCGGCCACGATCAGAGTGCGCTCAAACTGCCCGGTATCGCCGGAATTGATCCGGAAGTAGGTGGAGAGCTCCATCGGGCAGACCACTCCCTTCGGGATGAACACGAAGGAGCCATCGCTGAACACGGCCGAATTGAGGGCCGCGAAGTAATTGTCGTTGCTGGGCACCACCGTGCCGAGATAGCGCTCGATCAAGTCGGCGTGGTCCTTCACGGCCTCACTGATCGAACAGAAGATCACGCCGTGCTCCGCCAGCTTCTCTCTGTAGGTGGTGGCAATCGAAACGCTGTCGAACACCGCGTCAACCGCCACATTGGAGAGGCGCTTCTGCTCACTGAGCGGAATGCCGAGCTTGTCGAAGGTTTCAAGCAGCTTGGGATCCACCTCATCGAGGCTGCCCTTCTTCTCCTGCTGCTTCGGGGCGGCGTAATAAATAATGTTCTGATAATCGATAGGCGGGTGGCCGAGGGCCGCCCAATCGGGCTCCTCCATCTGCAACCACTGCCGGTAGGCCCGCAGACGAAAATCAAGCAGGAAGGCAGGCTCATGCTTCTTGCTGGAGATCAGCCGCACCACATCCTCGCTCAGCCCCTTGGCGATCTTCTCGGTTTCGATATCGGTCACGAAGCCGTATTTGTACGGCTGGCTGACCAGATCTCCGACGGCGGCGGTGCTCATGGCAGGAAGGGAACGGAGGGAAGGATCAACTGGTGGTGAGGGCCCGAACCTCCTCCAAGCTGATGGTTTGCTGCTCGCCGCGGAAGGGGTTGTCCTCGGTGAGGAAGAGCATGCAATGGCATTCCTTCCGCTCCCGCATCGGCACGCAGGGGCAGTTCCAGAAAGCTTGGGCCACCTCGGCCTGCTTGTCCTCGTAGTGGCGGCACGGACAGAGGGCACCACCGAGCTCATCCTTATGGCGGGCCAGCCCCTCGAGCACCACCGCCGTCACGCCCGGATCGCTGCAGAAATAGGTGCCGGTGCGCTGGGCGTAGGTCTCAGCGAACTTGCGGATCACCTCCAGGCTGTCGGAAACCGGGCGTGCAGCGGTTTCAGGGTCGGAGCTGGGAGCGTTGCCGGGGGGGATGGGGGGAACGGTCACGGCAGGAGGGCAGTGGTGGGGGGTAAAGGCAAGGCGCGTAGGCTCTCACCGGCCGGTGGAAAGGGCAGAACCGAAGCAGCCGCGAAGCCACGGGCCGGGCGGCACCACCAACCACCAATTACGAAACATGGATGTTTCGTTAGCAAGTCAGCCTAGGGCACGGCAACCGAGGCCGGGGAGCCAAATCCGCACCCACGCCATCCTGAAGCGCGGGCCAAGGGGCCCAATGGCGATGGGGCCGTGGCATGGTGAATGGGAACGGTGGAACCATGACCGCCTCCCCCCCCTCAGGCTCTCCACCAAGTCCAGCCCTCAACGGCAGCCGTCGCCGGGGAGACTCTGCTGCTGGGCTTGCCCAGTTGAGCGATGCCCATGGGCAACGCCCGGCCGCCCCAGAGCCCGCCGAAGCCCCACCAACCCGCGAGGCCGTGCTGGCCCTTCTGCTGCGCCATGGCGAAGCCACGGCAGCCGATCTGGCCGGCAGGCTGGCCGTTTCGGTGCAGGTGATGCGGCGCCACCTGCGCGGACTCGAAGAGATGGGCCTGGTGGAAGCCAGTCCCACCGCGGAGGGTCCGGGCCGCCCCAGCAACCGCTGGCGCCTCACCAGCGCCGGACATCAGCGCTTTCCTAACGGCAGCGAACACTTCGCCCTGGGCCTACTCCACTCCCTCGCCGGGGCCATGCCCCCCGATGCGCTCCGCCTGCTGCTCAACCAGCAGGCGGTGGAGAAGGCCGGCGACTACCGCCGCCGCATCGGTAGCGGCTCCCTGGGCGAACGTCTGGAGCGCCTGGTGGAGCTGCGGCGTCTCGAGGGCTACGTGGCGGAATGCCAGCCCGATCCGGAGCAGCGCGGGGCTTGGGTGATCAATGCGTTCCACTGCTCGGTGATGCGGATCGCCGAACAGTTCCCGGTGATCTGCGACCAGGAACTCGCCCTGATCGGCCTCACCTTTCCCGACTGCCGCACGGAGCGGGTGCACTGGCGCCTGGAGAAAGGGCACTCCTGCGGCTTCCGGCTCAGCCCTGTCGCCGCCGTGCCGTGATCGAGGCGAGCGAGCTGGCGGAACTGGAGGCCACCCTGCTGCCGGCCCTGGAGCGCCATCACCTGCGGTTGCTGGCCCATGGCCTGCGCACCTTCCAGGCCGTGGCGGGCCGCCGCCAGGGTCCCCTGCCGGCGAGCGATGCCCTGGCGGTCTGGGCCAACGACCAACCGCAGCTGGCCGGGGATCCGGGCTTTGCTGCCACCTTCCTGGACCAGCTGGCCGGGCTCGGAAATCAGCTGGAGTCGATCGCGCTCCGGCGGGACTGCGATCCTCTGGCCCTGGAGCTGACCCACCTGATCAGCTGGGCCGAGCAGCAGGCCCACCAGCGGCTGGAGCTCTCATCCGTCAGAGCGGACCCGGCAGCCCCACCACCAGGCTGATCCCGGCCAAGGCAGCGCTGGCGGCGGCCAGGCCCCGCCAGCCGGGTCGATCGCCCTCGAACCACCAGGCCAGGGGCAGAGCCATCACCGGCGCCGTGGACATCAGCGCCACCGCCAGTCCGCCGTTCAGCCCGGCGAGGGCCGCCTGCTGCAGGGCGATGCCGGCGCTTGTTCCGAGCAGAGTGGCCAGCAGCAGCAAGGGCCAGCGGCGCCCCGCCGGCCTGGGCCGCGGCACCCGCAGGGGGATCCTCCCCGCCAGGGGCAGCAAGGCCAGACTGGCAGCCGCCAGCCGCAGGGTGGCCGCCTGCAGGGGAGAGATCGGTCCCGAGAGCAGGGCCGCCCGGGAGAGCAGGGCACCGAGGCTGCCGCACAGCAACGCGCCCAGGGCCAACAGCACCCCGCCCAAGGGCATCCCCCCCGGCCGAACGGATCCGGAGGCCCCAGCAGCACCGCTCAAGGGGGTGGTGCCAGCGGACTCCGGCGGCGACTGCGCCGGCCCCCGGGCCACGAGCAGCACCGCCAGGCTGATCAGGGCGATGCCGGCGATCTGGGCCGGGCCGGGCCATTCCCGCAGCAGCACCACCCCGGCCAGGGTGGTGAAGGCCGGCCCGCCGGCATCGATGGTGAGGGCCCGCCGGGTGCCGAGCCGGCGCAGGGCGGCGAAGAAGAGGCTGTCCCCCAGGGCGATTCCCACAACCCCGCTGGCAGCGAGCAGCCCCAGGCCCCGGGGGGGCAGCTCCCAGGGCTGGCTGAAGACGAAGGGCAGTTGCAGCGCCACCGCCAGCAGATTCTTGAGCAGGTTGAGCTGCACAGCCGACAGGGAGGTGGGCAGGCGGCGCCACAGCAGGCTGGCGAGGGTCCAGCAGAGGGCCGCCAGGAGGGCGGCTGTGGCCGGCAGGGGGAAAGTAGGCAGGGGAAGGAGTGCGGGGGAAGGGGGGCAGGGACGACAACCGGTGCGCTGGCTTGCGATCATCGCCAGTGCCTCCCCCTTCCGGGTGTCCAATCCCGGCGAGCCAGCGTGAGCGGCAGTCTCCCCAGCCCCAGCGAAACCACCGCCAGCGATCACCAGGCCAGCGAAGGCCAGGCCGCCGCTGCCATCGCCGACGCGATCAGCTTCTTCCGGCTCAGCTGCGGCCGCTGGCGCTCCCAGCGCAGCAGCCACCACCTCCTGCACCGCCAGGCGGAGGCCGGCAGCTCGTATATCGAGGTGGTGGAACTCGAAGCCGCCGATCCTCGCCTGGTGGCGATCGCCGAGCTCCATTCCGAAAACCCGGCCGCTCTGGTCGGGGGATGCCGGGTGCGCTGGAGCGGCTCGATGGCCTGGGACAGGGCCGGTGAAGCCCACGAGGGTGAAAGCGTGTTCGGGCTGATCCCCACCGATGCCCTCGGCCGCGAGGGCCTGTTGCTGCGCGACCGCGGCTATGCCGAGACGGCACCGGTGGCAGGGCGCTTCGCCATGGACGAACGGGATGCCCTGCTGCTCACCACGGCCTACGAAACGATGAACAGCCTGGAGCGGTTCAGCTTTGCCGGCCCCAACGTGCGGCTGCGCACCAGCACGGTGGAGGGGCTCTCCAACACGGCATCCTTCTGCATCGAAACACGGATCGACGCTGCTGCCGGCAGCGGGGGCGAATCGGTGGGGGAGAGCGCGGCCGTGCCGGCAGGCAGCCATGGCACCGCGAGGCCCGGGGAGAGCGTGTCGTTGTTGGGCTGGTGAGCTTTCGGCTGAACCAGACCTCCGAGGGGCGGTGATGCCACAGAGCCGGCCTACCGGGCCGGCCTACCGGGCCGATCAGACCGCGGCCGGTGGCTCCGGTGCCAGAGGGCCAACGACCCTCGCCGCCGCGGCAGCACAGGCGCTTGGCCGAACGGCCATCTTGGTCGCCAACGTTACGGTCTGTAAGTCCTGACGGGACCGGCGGAAGCCAGGTGCGGCCGCACTTCTACGATCCCAACCAACGGACGCCGGACCCCGCGTGGCTATTCCCCTCCTCAACTACGCCCCCACCACCCAGAACTCCCGGGTGGCCCCCCTACGGGTTGGCTCCGACGAGGACCCCAAAGCCATCTCCATGGAGAAAGCCATGGACCGGGAAGACCAGAACTTCGTGATTGAAGCCGCCTACCGCCAGATCTTCTTCCATGCCTTCAAGGTCGACCGCGACCGCTCCCTCGAGTCCCAGGTGCGCAACGGCCAGATCACGGTGCGGGATTTCATCCGCTCCCTGTGCCTCTCGGACACCTTCACCCGCAGCTTCTACAACCTCAACAGCAACTACAAGGTGGCCCGCCACCTGGTGGAGAAGCTGCTCGGCCGACCCACCTACGGCAAATCCGAAGAGATCGCCTGGTCGGCCGTGATCATGACCAAGGGCATCAAGGGTGCCGTGGATCAGATCCTCGATTCCGAGGAATACCTTGAGAACTTCGGCTACGACACCGTTCCCTACCACCGCAACCGGGTGGTGGGCTCCCGCGCGGTGGGCGAAACCCCCTTCAACCTCACCTCCCCCCGCTACGACGCCTACTACCGCGGGATCCTGGGTTTCCCCCAGATCGTGTACACCGGCACCACCAAGAGCTTCCCAGCCCGGGCTCAGCAGCGCCGCGGCGGCTTCCCCGAGGACTACCTCCCCTGGGTGCGCAGCCTTCCCGCCCTGCGCGGCAGCAGCGCTCCCCAAGGCAACATCGGCATGGATTACCTCTCGAAGGTTCCCTACCGCAGCATCGGTCGCTGAACCTCCGGAGCTGGTTGTTTAGCTCGGCAGCAAGGGGAGGAGCCATTGCCCACCTTCCCTTTCAGGGAGTCTTCGGGGCTCCCTTTTTTATGGGCCCATCGCCGGACACCGATGGGCAGCGTGAAGGGTGGAGCCCCAACCCCACCCCCAACCCCACCCCAACCCCGGGGGGTCAGTGGATGCTGACCACCTTCTGGCCAAAGCCCCCCTGAAGAGAAATCTTCTGCAGACTGAACTACGACGAAATCTTGAGCAGTGAGCCAGCAGACACTGACATCCTTGGCCCTGATGACGTTGCGGCAGCTGCGTCAGATCGCCAGCGACCTCGGTGTCTCCCTCTACAGCCGCAAGTCGAAGGAGCAGTTGGTGGAGGCGATCAGCACACTCCAGGAGGAATCCGGACTAAGCCTGGCCGCGATCGAAGCCGAGATGGCGCCGGCTCCCCGCCCGGCCGCTGAAACCCGCGTGGTGTTCCTACCCCGCGATCCCCAGTGGGCCTATGTGTTCTGGTCCATCGCCGAAGCCGACCGCCAG
>Ga0209401_1001764_pt1 | contig 14215 bp, 11 predicted proteins | sample M_140807_MF_Meta_FD_187318 | JGI IMG/M metagenome (GOLD analysis project Ga0209401, IMG submission 187318) | Freshwater microbial communities from Lake Montjoie, Canada to study carbon cycling - M_140807_MF_MetaG (SPAdes) (version 2) | ecosystem: Environmental > Aquatic > Freshwater > Lake...
CCGCTTCCCGCAGCAGCCGCTCCAAGGTGCGGTTGTGGCGTTTCTGGTCGGGCCGGCTGGTGGGGCAGCCGCGGTGCAGCTCCAGGTAGAGCTCATCGCGCCACACCGGCAGCTGCCCCGTCAGGGGCTCCAGACCGGCCAGAAAGCTGCGCAGGCTGCCGTGGCGCTGGGGAGCGGCGGCCGGCTGCCCCTGCCAGAGGGCCAGCTGCTCCAGCATCTCGGCGGTGGGACCGCCGCCGTGGTCGCCCACACCGGGCAACCAGAGCGCATCCGGGCAACCGGTGGCGGCCTGCCATTGGAGCCGGTAGCGCTCGATCGCCACCGGATCGCCGTCCGTGCCGATCGGGGCGCTCATCAGGGCGAGCAGCTCGGCACCGCAGCGGCTGCGCCAGCGAAACAAGCGGTGGGGGAAGGGATTGGTGGCATTCCAGGCCAGCTTGTGGGTGCAGAACCAGCGCACCCCGGTGGCGGCGGCCACCGCGGGCAGGCCGGCGCTGAAGCCGAAGCTGTCCGGCAGCCAGGCCACGCTGTGCTCCCAGCCGGGAAAGGCGCGGCGGCTGTAGTGCTGACCCTCCTGGAACTGGCGCAGGAGCGAGGCGGTGCCCACCAGCACGCAGTCGGTCTCGACCCAGGGGCCATTCAGAGGTTCCCAGCGACCGGCGGCCACGGCTGCCTGGATGGCGGCGAACAGGGCCGGACGGTGCTGCTCCAGCCAGGCGTAGAGGGCTGGGGTGGAGTGGCCGAAGTGAAGGTGGGGGAAGCGCTGCAGCAGATCCAGGGCGGAGCGGAAGGTGCGCTCCGCCGCCCGCCAGGTATCGGCCACCGGCCAGAGCCAGGCCAGATCGAGGTGGGCATGGCCGAGCACCTGCACCGTTCCTGCACCTGCGCCGGGCGGCACACCGGCCTCGCGGCGCAGGCGTTCGAGCTCCGCCACGGTGGGGGCGAGCAGGCCGAGGGGATCGGCCCGATCCCGGGGTTCGAGCACCACCTGGCTGAGGATCACGGCGCCGTCGTCATGGAGGGGGCTGCGCAGCCGCAGCTCCAACTCCAGCGGCTCCCCCTGCCACCAGCGGAGGGGCAACGCCCAGCGGCAGGCGGTGTCGAAGAGATCGCCGGCATGCACCGGCTGGCCATCGACCCGCAGCTCCACCGCATCGGCCCACCAGCGCAGCACCAGGCGGGCGCAGGCGTCATCAGAACTGAGGTGGGCCCAGGCATCAGGCCGCTCCAGCCGCAAGCGCAGGTGCCGCCACTGGCCCCCGCGGGGCCAGATCACCAGCCCCCGCGCCGTCCAGTCGGGCCGGTGCCGGGGCCCCCAGGGATGCTGCAGGGCGGCGATCGGTTCACCATCAGGACCGGCGCAGCGCCAGAGGGGCTGGAGATCGAGTGGCACGGGCGGCGGAGCCGGCGAACGTGACTGAATCGTTTCAATCCGGGCCTGTTGGCCCACCGGAAGCCCCTCGGGCATTTTGATGGCCTTTCCAGCCCCATAGGATGATGGGCCTGCGGCAGGAATGCCCAGCCATCGCGGCCGGCCTGTCATCCCCTGTCACCCGCCCTGTCACCCGCCGGACAGCCCATGCTCGCCCTCAAGATCTCGGTTTACTCGGTCGTTTTCTTCTTCATCGGGATCTTCGTGTTCGGCTTCCTGGCCAGCGACCCGAGCCGCACCCCCAGCCGCAAGGACCTGGAGGACTGAACCCACGGGGTCCTGGCCAATCCCAGCGCCGATGGTTCAGGCTGGTTCCGCCCCCCAATTCTCCGGGTCAGGGAGGATTGGGGGGTTGTTGCTGGCAAAAGGTGCGGCGGGCGCGGAGCCGCTGAACCCAGCAAGGAGCACGGTTCGCGAAGCGCTCACCGAATCCGGCAAAGCGACCCGCCCCTTCGAACAGCGCCGGAGCCCCATGGCAGGATCACGCACTTCCTGCCTCCCTGCGGCCGACTGTGGTGTCCCATCGCCGGCCTGAGCGAAGCAAGCGGGAGAGGAACCGTTCCATCCGTTGGAAACGGCTGGCGGCTCTGTTCGGCACGGCCGGGGCCTGGCTGACACCCCTGCCCGCTGGCCTGGCGGCACCCGGGACGGGGCCACGGACCGCCCAGCCCTCCCCGACGGCGGCAGCGCCGCTGGAGCTTGAACTCAGCGCCGACAACCAGCGCTACGACGCCCAGCTCGGCCGCTACGTCGCGACGGGGCACGTCAAGGCCCTCCTGGCCGGGGGCCGAATCCAGGCCGATCGGATCGAATTCGACCCCGCCTCCCGCCAGCTGCTGGCCAGCGGCAGGGTGCGCTTTCAGCGGGGTCAGCAATACTTCCAGGCCAGCCGGCTGCGCTTCAGCCTTCTGGAGGGGCGCGGCGACATGGAGGATGTCTATGGGGTGCTCGATCTCGACGGCAGCAAGCAGGATCTCGATCTCAGCCAGCTCCCCTCGGCGCCGCTGCTTCCCCCGGAACCGATCAGCTGCAGCCCGGACCTGCCGCCGCTGCCGAACTGGCACCCCTACCCGTGGTCGGTGACGGCCTGGGGCGGCCAGATGTACACCGCCAACTTCGGCGACACCTTTCTGTTCAACGGCAGCTTCCGGCCGGACTACATGACCGGGATGGGCATCCAACGGCGCATTCTCGATGGTGGTCTGTTCGCCTTCGAGCTGGACGCCAACCTGCTCAACCACCGCTCCCAATCCCAACCCGGGGGCGGCTTTAACCAGGAGGTGCCCTACGCCAACACCCCCGCCCAAAACTTCGGCGACGGCACCCTGGGCCTCGGCATGCGCTTCTGGCTGCAGCCCTGGCTCAGCGTCTACTTCGTGGAAGGGGTGAGCCTGCTCACCGAACCCAGCAACTACGAGAAGACCTTCCGCCAGAACTACTCCACCTTCCTGAATTACCTGGCCTTCGAGGTGGAGGCCTTGGTCACCCCCCAGCTCTCGGCGGTGGGCCGCATCCACCACCGCTCCGGCGCCTACGGCACCTACAACGGCGTGAGTGAGGGCAGCAATGGCTATCTGCTGGGCCTGCGCTACCGCTTCGGCACCTCACCGCCGCCCCGCAAGCCGCCGGATCTGCCGCCGGCCCAGGGTTGCCCGGGGGCCCCGCCGCCGGAAAGCAAGCCGCCCACCGACCTGGCCAGCCAGCTCGACCTGGTGACCATGGGCGCCGCCGCCGGCGATCCGGCCCCTTCGAGCCGTCCCAACGGCGACCCGACCTCAGCCCCGGCCGCCGCCACCCAGGCCCCGACCAGGACCCGCGGCAGCGTGTGGGATCGGGCCCGGATCCAGGAGCGGCAGAGGGCCGCGGTGGTCGCCGGACTCAACCAGCGCGTCAACGATGTGACATTTCAGCAGAGCCTCACGGCGGAGCGTCGCTATGGCTTTCCCTCCACCCTGTCCACCCCGGATCAGGTGAATGAATTCGGCGGGGCCAGGCCCAGCCAGCTCAACAATCTGACCACCCAGGGGAACAGCCAGCTGGTGAAAGGCACGATCAGCCGCTGGCGGGTGCAGGCCCGCCAGATGGCCTTCACCCCCACCACGGTCACGGCCGACCGAATGGCCTTCAGCAACGACCCCTTCACGCCGGCCCAGTCGTGGATGGATTCGGAGAACGTGGTGGCCACCCTGCTGCCCAACGGCGACACCGAGATCCGCACCGACCGCAACCGTCTGGTGCTGGATGAGCGGCTGCCGATTCCGATCACCCGCAAGACGGTGATCAAGAAGAAGCAGGATGTCGATAATCGCTGGGTGTTGGGAGCCGACACGGAGGACCGCAACGGGCGCTACATCGGCTACAACTTTCCTGTGCGGGTTGGCGAGACGGGACTCCTCAGGATCCAGCCCCAGTTCCTCACCCAAAGGGCCATCAACGGCGACACGGACAGCTATCCATTGCCGGGCCAGTCAGCGAATGCACCCGGCGTTTCCCAGCCCACCAAGGCAGGAGACCTGTTTGGTCTTCAGGCGGTTCTGAGGGAACAGGTGCTCGGCTTCAACTCCGATGCAACCCTGGACATGTCCACCTTCAATCCCGACAACATCGCCAACGGCACCCGCAGCTGGGGCGACTTCAGCAGAGCCGTGAAGATGCCCCTGCTGGGCGAAAGCAAGTGGCGCCTCTTCGGCGCCTACCGCTACCGCACCTGGAACGGCACCCTGGGGGAACAGGATGTGTATTCGGCCTACGGCACCTCCCTGGAGCAGACGGGCCTGCTGCCCACCTGGGGCAAGTTGAGCGGCAACTACCTGTGGCGCACGGGGGTGGGTAATTTCCAGGGCAACGACTTCACCACCAACAACCTCGCCGACTCCTGGCGCTTCAGCGGCATCGGCTCGGCGAACCTCAACTACCCCCTCTGGATTGGTAAGCCAGCGGCCCTCACAGCCAGTGCTGCCTATGCCAACACGGGACAACCGGTGGTGCCCGGCCTGTGGCTGCGGACCAACGTGCTGGGCACCTTCGCCTACTACGGCAACGGCGTGAACCAAAACACGATCGGCCTCACCGGTGGGCCCACGCTCACCCTGGGCCACTTCGTGAAGCCGTTCTTCGACTACACCGAAATCACCGTCACGGGCGGCGGCACCCTGCGCCAGGGGGGCAGCCCCTTCAGCTTTGACCGGGCCGTGGATCTGGGCACCATCGGCATCGGCCTCACCCAGCAGATCGCCGGACCGCTGGTGTTCAGCGGCGGGATTGGCTATAACGTTGATCCCAATTCACCAAATTACGGCGAAATCACCAATTCTTACCTCGAATTCCGCTGGCAAAGGCGCTCCTACGAAATCGGTGTGTTCTACAGCCCCTATGACGGCCTCGGTGGCCTGCGGGTGAAGCTGAACGACTTCAACTTTGGCGGCACTGGGTTGCCGTTTGTGCCCTATACCCGCCAGGGACTCCAGCCCGGGGGAATCGCACCCGACCCGGCAATTGGACCAGCGCAGGGCCCGATGAATCGCCCATTCTGAGCCAACAATCAACTCTCGCTTCAGGCCGAAAACCCAGCCAGATAGGGCAAGCGGGAGGCCGTGGCCCGCAGTTCAGCGTCGTGGGCCACCAACTGGGAGGTGCCATCCCACTGGCCGCTCACCAGCATGCTGTGGGGGCCTGCGGCCAACTGGAGGGGTAGGTCAAGGGACGCGCTAGCGGCTGTGCCATCGCTGGACTGGGGGTCGAGCTGCACCCTCAAGGCCTCCAGATCCAGCCGAAGCAGAGCAGTGGGGGTGGCCACAATCGCGGCCTGCAGGACCGCCGCATCGGCGGGGCTGGCGGAGAGGCAGGGGATGCCGAGGGCCAGGCAGTTGCCGAAGAAGATCTCGGCGAAGCTCTCGCCGATCACCGCCCGGATGCCCCAGCGCATCAGAGCCTGGGGGGCGTGCTCGCGGCTGGATCCGCAGCCGAAGTTGTCGTTCACCACCAGGATCGTGGCGTCCTGGTGTTCGGGCCGATCGAAGGGATGGGCGCCGGCCAGCTCGGTGCGGTCATCGGCGAAGGCGCCTTCGGCCAGGCCATCGAAGGTCACGCACTTCAGGAAACGGGCCGGGATGATCCGGTCGGTGTCGATGTCGTTGCCGACCACGGCCACGCCGCGGCCCACCAGCTGCCGCACCGGACCGGCGGGGAAGGGGGCCGGCGCCACGGCGGTGCCGATCGGCTGGGCGGACTCAGCGCTGGCGGCGGCGGGTGAAGGGGCGTTCATCAGAGCGGTGGGAAGGGAAAGGGCCGGAAAGCAAGGAAGGGCGACCAGGAGCGACGAGGGCTTGTGGAAGGAAAGAGCGGCGAGGCCCCGGAGCACGGGCACTCCGGGCAGGCCGAGGGCTGCCCGCAGCAGCCGGGCCCAGCTCCTGCTCAGGGCGTGCTCACAGCCGCGGCAGCACCCACCAGCTCCCGCACATCGGCCACATGGCCGGCAATCGCAGCGGCGGCCACCATGGCCGGGCTCATCAGCAGGGTGCGGCCACTGGCCGAGCCCTGGCGGCCCTTGAAGTTGCGGTTGGAGGAGCTGGCGCTGATCTGGCGGCCCTCGAGGCGATCGGGGTTCATCGCCAGGCACATCGAGCAGCCGGGCTCGCGCCATTCGAAGCCCGCCGCGCGGAACACGTCATCGAGGCCCTCGGCCTCGGCGGCGGCGGCCACCTGCTCGCTGCCGGGCACCACGAAGGCCTTGATGCCGGGGGCCACCTGGCGGCCCCGGGCCACGGCGGCGGCGGCCCGCAGGTCGGAGAGGCGACCGTTGGTGCAGCTGCCGATGAAGCACACATCCACCGGCAGGCCGGCGATCGGGGCGCCGGGCACCAGATCCATATAGCGGTAGGCCTCCTCGGCCAGGGGACGCTCCTCGGCGGGGGTCTGCTCCAGGGTGGGCACAAGCTCATCCACACCGATGCCCTGGCCCGGGGTGATGCCCCAGGTCACGGTGGGGGCGATGGCGGCGGCATCGAAGCGCACCTCATCATCGAAAACGGCCTCGGGGCCGCTGGCCAAGCCGCTCCACCAGGCCACGGCCCGCTCCCAGGCCTCGCCCGCCGGGGCATGGGGTCGGCCCTGGAGGTAGGCGAAGGTGGTGGCATCGGGGTTGCAGTAGCCCACCCGGGCGCCGCCCTCGATCGCCATGTTGCAGAGGGTCATCCGCTCCTCCATCGCGAGGGCGTCGATGGCGGGGCCGGCGAACTCGTAGGCGTAACCCACACCGCCCTTCACTCCGAGCGTGCGGATCACGTGCAGCACCAGGTCCTTGGCGTAGACCCCAGGCTGCAGGGTTCCCTCCACCCAGATGCGGCGCACCTTGAGCTTGTTCATGGCCAAGCTCTGGCTGGCCAACACATCGCGCACCTGGCTGGTGCCGATGCCAAAGGCGATCGCACCGAAGGCGCCGTGGGTGGAGGTGTGGGAATCGCCGCAGGCCACGGTCATGCCGGGCTGGGTGAGGCCCAATTCGGGGGCAATCACGTGCACGATCCCCTGGCGACCGCTGCCGAGGCCGTGCAGGGTGATGGCGTGGTCGGCGCAGTTGGCCTCGAGCGTGGCCAGCATCGCCTCGGCCAGGGAATCGGCGAAGGGCCGAGCCTGGGAGGTGGTGGGCACGATGTGGTCCACCGTGGCCACGGTGCGCTCCGGGTGCCGCACGGTGAGGCCGAGGTCCCGCAGGGCCGCGAAGGCCTGGGGGCTGGTGACCTCATGGATCAGGTGCAGTCCGATGAACAGCTGGGTGGAGCCCCCCGGCAGATCCGCCACCCGGTGCAGCTCCCAGACCTTGTCGTAGAGGGTGCCGGCGCTCACGCGAAAGGTTAAGGAGAAGGTAAACCGAGCCTAGGAGCCCGGGGGATCCCCCAGAGCGACCGGGGCAGAGGCCCGGGCTGGAGGCGAGGGGCTCGATCGAGGAACTCGCAGGGTGGATCGGGCTCGGTCTGCGGCGCGCCAACGCCGTGATCACGAGGCGATCACGGGGCAATCTCGGGGCAATCAGGAACGACGAGGGCGCGCCAGCCAGCGGCCACCGACCTCGGTGAGCTGGAGCACCGAAACCCTCGAAGGGGTGTGCTCTGATAACACAACACGGCACTCCAGACCCAACCAACTCAATTAATCTCAATACATTCTTCCATTTCTCCCCAGAGTTCAACCCATGACTGTTCAACCTGGTTGCATGGTGCGGATCCACGGCCGTGCCGATGCCCCCGCATCCGATGCCCTCTATGAGGTGGTGAGCGTGGAGGAGGACGATCTCCGCTGCTGGGTGCGCCGCTGGCCCCATACCCGCAGGGCCACCGCTCCCTTCGCTGTGCCGCTCAGCCAACTCGAAGGCCCCCTGCGGCAGGAGGCAAGGCCATGATCCCGATCGGATCTGCCGTGGCCATCCGCCTGCTGCTGTGCGGCGCTCGCACCGCCCTGGCCGCAGGCTTGATCGCCCTAGGCCTGGAGAGCATTCACCTCCTGCTCCTGGACACGGATGGGTTGCCCCTGGCCTGAGCAAGCCGGACGGACGCCGCAGGCTCCTTGCTTCCTGGAGCTGCGCTGAGGTTGGTCAAGGCCCGATGACGGGTGCGAGGCCATGGGTGGCCGGGCTTCAGCGACCAGCGCCGGCGGGCGATGGAAGCGACGGGGACGGCGGCAGCACCCCCAGCAGCTCCAGCGCGGAGCGACCCAGTCGCTGGCGCAGCTCGCCATCCGAGCGCTGATGGATGTCGAGGTTGAGGGCGAAGGGAACGGTGCGGCCACCCTTCTCCACCCAGCCCACCCACCAGCCCACGCCGGGATTCGGACCGTTCTGCCAGCCCGTCTTGGCATGGAGCTCCCAGCCGGGACCCTGCTCCACCAAGGTGATCTCCCGCACGGCCCGCTGGGCCTGCAGGGGGAACGGCAACAGCTGGCGGGCCAAGCGATCGAGGAAGCGGGTCTGCTCCACGGCGCTGATCGCCAAAGGTCCCCGCAGCCAGAAGGTGTCCACCACCGAGCCGATCTGGCGGTTGCCGTAGTCGAGCCGGTTGACCGCCTCCCGCATCCTTGCCAGGCCGATGCGGCGGGCCAACTCCTGGTAGATCGGCACGTTCGACACCACCATCGCTTCCCGCAGGCCCATGTCCTTCTCCCAGGCCGGGCTGAAGGGCGGCGTATCGCTGCGGTAGGGGAGCACCGTGTCCACGCTGGTCACGGCCCCCACCGAAAGGCCGATCAGGCTGTTGGGGATCTTGAAGGTGGAAGCCGGCGTGTAGCGGGTCAGGGCGCGCGCCCGGTTGGTGCCAACCAGTTCACCGCGGCGCGCGTCCAGAAGCACGAAGGTGCCGGAGCGGCCCGCCCGGCGGAACAGATCCGCGAGACGGGGCTCCTCCCGCCAGCGCAGACCGGCCGGCAGGGGCAGCGGGGCGAGGGGGGCCGTGAACGGTGCCGGGGAGGAGTCCGATGGGGCCGGGCTGGAAGCCGCCGTGGCTCCGCCGGACTCGGCCCGGACCGCAGGAACCGCACCGCCCACCAGAACCAGCAGGCCTAGGAGGAGCCCCAGCGGCGACAGGAGAGAAAGTGTCCGCATCAGCCAGATCAAACCCCGTTCACCACGTTGCAGGGAGCACCGGCCAGGATCGCTGCGGCATTGGCGGCGGCGGCCTCGATCAGCCGTTCGCGGGCCGAGCGGGTGGCCCAGGCGATGTGGGGGGTGATCACGCAGTTCGGGGCGTGAAGCAGCGGGTTGGAGGGTCCGGGGGGCTCGAGGCTCAGCACATCCAGGCCGGCGCCGCCGAGGCGGCCGCTGTGGAGAGCGGCGGCCAGGTCGGCTTCGTTCACCAGGGGGCCCCGGCCGGTGTTGATCAGCAGGGCGCCGGGCTTCATGCGGGCGATCCGCTTCGCATCGATCAGCCCCCGGGTTTCGGGGGTGAGCGGGCAGTGGAGGCTCACCACATCACAGCTCGCCAGCAGGGTGGGGAGATCCACGCCGCTCACCCCCTCGGCGCTGATGGGCTGGCGCCGGTGGGCCAGCACCTCCATCCCGAAGGCCCGGGCGATCGCCGCCACCGCCAGGCCAATCCGGCCGAGACCCACCACCCCGAACCTGAGGCCGGCCAGTTCGGTGAGGCTGCCATCCCAGAACGCGAAATCCGGGCCGGCACTCCAGCGGCCCTGCCGCACCAGGGCGGCATGGTGACCGGTGCGGTTGGTGAGCTCCAGCAGCAGGGCGAACACCGCCTGGGCCACCGAGGCGGTGCTGTACTCGGGAACATTGCAGAGGGGCACACCCCGGGCCGCCGCCGCGGCCCCATCCACCACATCGTGGCCGGTGGAGAGCATGCCGATGCCCCGCAGCTGCGGAGCAGCAGCCAGATCAGCCGCCGTCAGGCGCGTCTTGTTGGTGAACGCCACATCGGCCCCGGCCAGGCGCTCGGCCACCAGCTCCGGTGGCGTGCGGTCGTGCACGCTGAGCTGCCCAAGCCGCTCCAGAGGTTCCCAAGAGAGGTCGCCGGGATTGGTGGTGAAGCCATCGAGCACCACCAGCCGGGCTCTGGCGGGGCTGGCGGAGGCGGAGGAAGGCGTCATGGCAAGCCTGGCAGGGGCAGACGGGGACTCCATGGCAGGCACGGGGAAGGGCGGCTGAGGGGCTCAGGCCCGGGGGCCTGGCAAGGAAGCCCCCCCACGCTGGAACAGACCATTGAGGTAGTGCTGGGCCACGGAGCGGTCCTGGCAGCCGTGCTGGAAGAGGAAGCCTGCGAGGGCGGCCTGCATCAGGCGGTACTGATCCCACTGGGGATGGCTGCCCACGAAGGCGACCATCGCGTCGAAGAGGTCTTCCGGGAATTGGTTCTCCACGCTCACGCTGCGGGGAGCAAGGTCGGGCACGGCCGAGCTGGAGGGGGTGATGGGGATGAATTCCTGCCGATTCTTCATGCCTGCGTCTTCCGCTGCGGTGTCCGCTCCATCAGGCCACGCCATCCCCCCGGGCGTCAAAGCGACCCGATCGGGCCACTCCCGTGCTGGGAACGGCGCGACCCAGGGCGGGATGCCCGTGACAACTGGGTCGGATGAGCCAACGCGCCTCGGGGGGCCGGGTCGGCGGGGCGGGAGCCAGAACCGTCAAGGGGAGGGGCGGTTTCCCCCACGCATTGGCGAACCCCCAGACGACACGGCGGACCTGGCAGCCGCATTCTGTGGAAAACTCCCCGACCCTTCGCGGAAAACCTCGGCGGACTGGGGAAAACTCCAAGCCACAGGATTCGTGATCGTTCTGCTCCCGGCCGTGAGGGATCCCTATGGCGCACATCTGCCGGATGGTCCAGACGGGTTCAACTTGCTGCATCCAGCTCCAGCCGCAGCCGGTTGAGGGACTCACCCACGCTCAAGCCCTGGATCCAGGTGCGGCCCCGGCTCTCCCCGAACCGCACCGCCGCGCTGCGGCTGCCGGCCGGACCGGCCAGGCCCAGATGCACCAACCCCACCGGCTTGGCAGGGCTGCCGCCCCCCGGCCCGGCGATGCCGGTGACGGAGAGAGCCCAATCGCTGCCAGTGAGGCGGCGCACCCCTTCCGCCATGGCGATCGCCACCGGATCGCTCACGGCCCCGTGCTCCGCCAGCAGCTCCTGCGACACCCCCAGAAACCCTTCCTTCACGGCGTTGGCATAGGCGATCACCCCTCCGAGGAACACATCGGAGGCGCCCGGCACGGCGGTCAGGGCCGCCCCGAGGCCGCCGCCGGTGCAGGATTCCGCCACCGCCAGGGTTTCGCCGCGCTGCCGCAGCCGCTGGAGCACCACCGAAGCGAGGCTGTCGTCGCCTGTGCCGTAGCAGAGCGAGCCGGTGCGGCCGCGCAGCTCGGCCTCCACGGGATCCAACAGGGCCGCCGCCGCCGCCGGGTCGTCGGCACGGGCGGTGAGGCGCAGCTTCACCTCGCCGGCACCGGCGTAGGGGGCCACGGTGGGGTTCTCCAGGGCCAGCAGGTCGGCCACCTGCTCGGCGAGGCTGGATTCGGCCACGCCCCAGAAGCGCAGCAGCCGGCTGGCGAATACCCCCTGGGCCAGGCCGGAGTGCCGCAGCCAGGGTTCAGCGGTGGCCTCCCACATGGCATGAAGCTCACTCGGCACCCCAGGGAAGGTGAGCACGGTGAAGCCGCTCTGGATCGGGAAGCCGGGATCGGCCGGTGCGGGGGTCCAGATCATCCCCGGCGCGGTGCCGGTGGGGTTGGGCAGCACGAGAGCGCCCTCGGGCAGGAAGGCCTGGCGGCGGTTGCTGGGGGCCACCACGCGGCCGCGGGCCTCGATGCGGGCCTTGATCCCCTCCCAGATGGCGGGGTGCTCCACCAAGGGGGTGCCGAAGGCAGCGGCGATCGCCTCGGTGGTGAGGTCATCGGGGGTGGGGCCGAGACCGCCGGTGGTGATCAGCACCCGGCAGCGGCCGGCGGCGGCGCGCACCGCGGCGATCAGGCGCTCACGGTTGTCGCCCACCACCTCCTGGCGGTAATGGGGCAGGCCGAGGCCTGCCAGCCGCTCGGCGATCCAGCGGGCGTTGCCATTGAGGATGTTCCCCAGGAGTAGCTCGGTGCCCACGCAGAGCACCTCCACGGAGCGATGTTCGGAGCTGGGGGAGGAGGCGGGAAGGGGCGTTGGGGCCATGGCCAGGGCGGAGGGGCTGAATGGAAGCGGGGTGGAATCTGCCGGGGATGGCGGAGGGCGACCCCGGCTGGGGCAAGCAGCTGGCCGAGGGGCAGCAGCCGGGCGAGGGTCAGGGCAGGGCGGCGGGAAGCCACCACCAGAGCTGCCCAATGGCGAAGGGGCCACCAGGGCGGTAGCTCCCCACCAGGGTGCCCCCGCCGAACGGTCGGCGGGGGCGCCTGGTCTCAGCGCAGCTCCTGCTGCAGGGAACGGCGGCTCATCACCACCACCGCAATCAGCACGGCCGTGGCCAGGGCTAGCCAGAGGAAGCGGTTCTCGGCGTTGGCCAGCACCAGGGCCAGAGCCGCCAGCCACTGCGTGAAGGCATAGATCACCACCACCGTGCGGCGGTGACTGAGGCCGGAGCGCAGCAGGCGATGGTGCAGGTGGCGACGGTCGGGATAGAAGGGGGAGCGGCCGGCGCGGAGGCGACCCATGATCACCGCCGACATGTCGGCCAGGGGCAACGAGAGGATCAGTAGCGGCAGCAGCAGGCTCACGCCGGTGAGCCCCTTAGCCGGCCCCACGATGCTGATCGCCGCCAGGGCGAAGCCCAAGAAATAGGAACCGCCATCGCCCATGAAGATGCGGGCGGGGTTGAAGTTGTGGCGCAGGAAACCGAGGCAGGCACCGGCCAGGGCCGCCGCCAGCAGGCCGGCAGCGGGCTGGGCGAGGCTGAAGCTCACCGAGAGCAGGCCGATGGCGGCGATGCCGCTCACCCCCGCGGCCAGGCCATCGAGGCCATCGAGCCAGTTGATCGCATTGGTAATGCCCACCAGCCACACCACGGTGGCCAGCAGGCTCAGGAGCGGCGGCAGGCTGAGCAGGGGCGGGAGAGCCAGATGCAGCGGCTGAAACGACTCCCACGGCAGCTCGATGCTGCCGATCCTCACCCCCTGATCCCACACGGCCAGCGCCACCGCCACCTGGCCCACCAGCCGGGGCAGGGGCGGCAGGGCGAAGAGGTCATCGGCCAGGCCGATCACGAAGAAACAGAGGGAGCCCGCCAGGGTGGTCCAGATCAGGCGATCCTTTTCGGGGGAGAGCAGGGCAAAGCCGCCCGCCAACCAGGTGAGGGCGAGGGCGAGGCTAAAGCCGGCCACGATACCCACCCCCCCCAGCCGCACCATGGGCGCGGTGTGCTGTTTGCGCGGATCGGGCCGGTCCACCAGGCCATAGCGCAGCCCCAGGGCGCGCACCACAGGAACCACAAGCGCGGTCACCAGGCCGGCCAGCACGAAGGTGACCAGGGCCGCCGCGTTGGGGCTGTTGGCGAGGGTCACAACGGCGGACCTGGGAGAAGCAAATTTGTTGGCCTCACCTTACGGAGCGTGGCAAGGCTCAGGCGTGCTGAAGCTGACGTTCCAGGGCGTAGAGCGGGAAACGGCGGCAGAGGTCGGACACCCGCTCGCGGCAGCGCAGTTCGATGGCGCCATCCTCGGGGTTGAGAAGGCGATCGGCGATCACATCGGCCACCTCCCGGAAGGCATCGGCGTCGAAACCGCGGGTGGTGCAGGCGGCCGTGCCCAGCCGCAGGCCGCTGGTCACAAACGGCGACTGGGGATCGAAGGGCACGGTGTTCTTGTTGGCGGTGATATGGACATCGCTCACCAGCAGGTCGGCCACCTTGCCCGTCATGTTGATGCTGCGCAGATCGAGCAGTACGAGGTGATTGTCAGTGCCGCCGCTCACCACATCGATGCCCCGCTCCTGGATCCGGGCCGCCAGGGCCTGGGCATTGAGAATCACCTGCTGGCTGTAGGTGCGGAAGGAGGGCTGCAGGGCCTCGCCGAAGGCCACCGCCTTGGCGGCGATCACGTGCTCCAGCGGCCCCCCCTGGCTGCCGGGGAAGACGGCCTTGTCGAACTGCTTGCCGAAGTCAGCATCACCCGTGAGGATCAAGCCGCCGCGGGGCCCACGCAGGGTCTTGTGGGTGGTGGTGGTGACCACATGACAGTGGGGCAGCGGGCTCGGGTGCAGCCCGGCCGCCACCAGGCCGGCGATGTGGGCCATGTCGGCCAGCAGATAGGCGCCCACCTCATCGGCGATGGCGCGGAAGGCGGCGAAGTCGATCGTGCGGGGGTAGGCC
>Ga0209401_1001775_pt1 | contig 14164 bp, 15 predicted proteins | sample M_140807_MF_Meta_FD_187318 | JGI IMG/M metagenome (GOLD analysis project Ga0209401, IMG submission 187318) | Freshwater microbial communities from Lake Montjoie, Canada to study carbon cycling - M_140807_MF_MetaG (SPAdes) (version 2) | ecosystem: Environmental > Aquatic > Freshwater > Lake...
CCAACCTATAGATATTTATCCCCTTCCGGGGGGAGCAGTTGTGAGAGTCCGACTCTCACCTCCCAGCAGAGGCACCACTTGACCAAACTCTCTCTATGAAAACTGTTATATTTGATTATTTGAATTACATTAATGATGAATAGTATTGCTGGGTCCCATATATGAAGGCATTGATGTGCTGGGCCATCACTACAACAAATAAATATGAAATATGAAAAAGTAAGTTTACCTTATACGAGCCTCTGGAGTTAGTGAGTTTACTCATTACTACTTGAATTATTTTAATTGATTATAATTGTTTGCAAAATTTAATTTGCTATTTATAGTATTGCATCTTGTATATCTTGACTTTAATTGGCTGCCGTAGGATACTGTAATACCTATAAATTGAGTTTGGTTAGTTTATTTATAATCTTACCTTTAAAATCTTAACGTAATCACATTTGATGCCTAACTCTTACTTTAGAACACGCCAATGGAAAGCTATTAACTGCCCTGCGAGGTTCATGCGGAATGTCTCGATAAACTTAAGCGATAGTTGAGAGAAAAAGAGGAACTTGCTTGGAAGTAGCTTGTGTTTACCCATTAACTCCTCACTCAACTAACTACGAATCTTCCAATTTTCTAAAGCATGATTCTTGCTTCTGAAAGGCTCCTTCTGCTTGATGCATAAATGGATATGAAGAAGCTGATCTCAGACAGAGAAGCCACACAAGAAATGATCAAGGAACTTGAGAAGCATGAGTAGGCATAGAAGGATCATTTCTTCGTTGATTCCTCTGATGAGAACTCTCCTGTCGATAACCCTCCTGCCGATAACCCTCCTGTCGATAACTCCCCTGATGAGAACCCAGATGCCTGAGTCCATTCTGATTTGTTTATGCATTTTAATTGCTTGCCTAATCTTTGACTTTAATCCTTTTATGTCTATTGTTATTACGTTTGTGAGTCTAGCTATAATCTAAATGATCGATTTAATCTATAATATTAACTTTAAATTCTTAGCGTAATTACCTATGATGCCTAACTCATACTTTAGAACACCAATGGAAAGCAATCCTCAGCAGTTGGATCTCAACAAGATGAACCTTGATCAGGAGTCTAAGCCAGAAGAAGAATCCCCTTGGGCAGTCTACGTGAAATAGAGTGTTAAGAAGGCCAAGTTAGAGCAGGACGCGTGGAAGATGCTCAAGAATGCGACTTCCATGCTCAAATTGATCGTGAGTACTCTGCCACCCCCTGTGTGTCCAGCAGAAGAGTCTTTTAGGGTCACTATGAAGGAGAGTTTGGAGGAACTCTAATCTACCATCGCTGCCAGAGATGCCTGCAGTGCTTAGTGTGAGGCTTTCTGGAAAACCTGATAACTCTAAAGTGAACTCAGTCTTGTGTTTATGCTGATTTAATTGCTTACCTAACCTTGATTTCAATAGTATAATGCAATCTTGTCTCTTTCCTTATTCTATCCTTTATATCTCTTGAATAATCTCTATATATGCTTGTATCTCTAGTATGGGCTGTGCCTTTATGCTCTTTGCCATTCTTAGTAAACTAGGTCATATGCTATGGCTGCTGTAATAGGATGTACTGGTGAGATGGGAGGACTGGTCACTTGCGAGGTTTGGTCGCTTCCGAGGTTTGGTCACTAGCGAGGTTTGGTCACTAGCGAGGTGTGGTCACTAGCGAGGTGTGGTCACTAGCGAGGTGGCAAAAAAGAGGAAATACAAGTACTCCCCACTTTCAGATAAATTTGACACCAACTCTTTCTTCTCTATTAACTTCTTTGTGTTTCCAAAAAGTCTACTTGATGTAATCGACCATGAGTGATTCCGTCATCATCTGACTCATCATCTATATTAGTCTCAGAGCTTATTTAGCCTATAATTGATTATAATAAAGTTAAACTCTCTTACAATGAACTTCTACGCAACAAACTTGTTATTCCCTGCGCCTGAGGTTGAGTACAAATCGCCATTGATCAATTAGATCCTTGCTGACAAAGACTGCTGCGCCAAAGTAGTCGTGCCCAACCATCACCTCTTACCTCTATTTGGTGAGGATTCCTATTCAATTTTGTTTGAACCTGTCTTTGACCTCAACTTTGGTCCTATCCACTCTGATGGCAGTGGTTTCGGTGTCATATTCATTGTGGCTGACTATTACAGGGACAATCGGATATTTGAATAAGACGTTCCTACTGACCGTGAGAAAATCGCTGAAACTCTCGGCGTAGACAGTGGCAAAGTTGACTGGTCTGGGTACAACTTGCATGCCGATGACTAGATCATTCCTGAGTTCAGGTACTTTGACTCCGACCCTGTAGAGAACATCGCGGTCCCTGAGGACGGGATGCGGGTGATCAAGTTGTCAGTCCGTGATGAACACTATGACAAGTCTTTTATCCGCATCAAGGAGTAAGCCATAGCAGTGACCATAAAGTGGAAGAAGAGATTCGACTACACAAAGTAGTATCTGAGACCCTGGCTCTGATCATCGCCATTCAATGTTGCTTTTATGTTTGATTCTTTTCTTTGACTTTAACTTTACTTGATAACATCCTTCTATCTTCTAACTTAACTTATTCCGACACTTTCCCAGTCTTTCAGAATCATTCGTCCTTCACTTTACTATTATCCGACATTAGCCAATCGTATTGCAGATATAGGCCATTACCGGGTATAAATAGGAGCTATCCTCTTTAATTGTAAACTATTTCTAAACTATTAATTACTCCGCGATGAATGACGAACGTCCCCAGGCAGAAGAGCCAGACTACTTCGAAGAACAACATAAGAATTGCCAGGATACTCTTGGTCCTCGTCTTGTCCCTCTAGATAAGTTTTAAGACCTCTCATCTTATAAGTTTCTATCCGGGTTTGGTATCAAGGGTATGTATAGAGTGAAGGAAGACTTCAAATGGCCCCTGAGTCTTGCCCAAGACTTTATTGTCCACCTCCCTGAGTCTGAAGATAAAGGCATTCAGTTTCATTGCTTCCTGATCAACAATGATTGCATCTATGAGGGTAGAGTTCGGCCTCATTAAAATGAATTCACCATGGATGTCTAGTTCTGTGTGGGTATGGGTCCAAGTTCTTCGGACGAAGAGTCCAAGGATGATGAAGATTAGTTCCCTGAACTTTTCCCAGATCCTCCCAAGATCTCTTTTAAGGCAGGCACAGTGATCATCGTCTCTAATCTCGCATTTGAAGAGCTCAAGCCCAGACTCAAGGACTTGTGTAGCATTATGAAGGTCATCGAGAACGGACTGAAAGGGCCCCTTAAGTGGAAGTTTAAAGCTAGAAGATCTTTCAACCCACAACTCCAACCACCCATGGAAGAGGACTCTCAAATGGATAACTCTGGTTCTCCCGAATGATCCCTCAAACGACGCTTATTCTTGTGTTTCAACTCTTTGACTTAGTCTTTACTAAAATCTGACAACAACTCTTTTCTTCTATAATGTCTCTTTATCCATCTATATGATCTATGTCTCATTTCTATGATAGGCTGGTTTGACCTACATCGCAGTAGGTGAGTCTGGCTGAATTGATTGCTCGATTTTAACAGGCGTCCTAATTAATCCTATAATATAAACTTTAACTTTTAGACTTACGATGGACTCTATCACCGCAAATAATACCTGGAACAAAAAGGTGTACTCAGACCCAAGACTGAATGAACTCCTAGAACTCTATCCTTAAAGTGTTGTGGAAACATTACGATTCGATCCCTACTGTGATGTCCCGACTCCTCCTGATTACCATATACGCCTCGAGGCGTGCAAGAAACTCCAAGTGATGCGTTGTTAGTATGGCCCAGGCTTGATCTTCATTTTTGATGACCCGTACCTTGATTGTAAGACTCCAAGAGCTAAAACCAAGACTATGATTGTGGATGTTCGGAATAAAGAAGAGTTTGAAGTGCCAAAGTACTTCTTATCAGAAGTTGACAAGCAAGTGTGCATCGTGCTGCTTTCGAAAACCGAGTCCTTCGATATACAGACAATACAGGCTGGGACCCACCTCTGCGATATATATTGGCTCTGACTGCCTTCTTAACTATGTTCTTCGCTTAATAAACTTAACGATAGCCTATATTGTAATTGGTGACATATTATAAACTATAATTACCTTCTGTATATGACATATGAAGTTTGGTCACTAGTGAGGTGTGGTCACTAGCGAGGTGTGGTCACAAGCGAGGTGTGGTCACAAGCGAGGTGTGGTCACTAGCGAGGTGTGGTCACTTCCGAGGTGGTAACAACGGAGGACAACATTTAGACAGCCTTATATGCCATTATTGTTAGTTCTTACCTGCATATGGCTCTCACATAGTGTAGAATATCTCGTGATTGTTTGCCTATATCAAAGTTAACTATACAAAGAAAGATGTATCTGGAGAAGTATATAAGTAGGTGAACTCTTCTTAGTTTGGAATAACTATATTGTAAAGCAATGAGTGGGTAAATCACTCCAAGTTTAGTAGAGCATTGTTTCTATCCAGGTGTACTCCTGGATGATAGTTCATTGGTTTCTTGTTTATATTTAGGGCTCAACTCATCAAACAATTGATCTTTTTGCCTTCAGTATGGCATCAATAGGATCTAGGTTGCCTTCCGCGATAGCGATAGCCAAGGCCTTGCGATAGTCTTATGAATAATTATGGTCCCACTTGAAGTTAGTGATATCTTCCGTTTTACATCTCTAACTGAACTCATAGGTGAGATAGCAGACAAGTATACCACAGTCTATGAGGTTCTTTTGTTCCACTGTTTCTAAAACTGATAGCTTGAATTGTTCTTAATCCTTGTCTTACCAATGCTTTTGAATCATGAATTTGACGAAACATTAGATTTTAGCAATTTTTGTGTCAGCAGTTTTCCATCCCTTTTATTTTATCTTCATTTTCAATAGTTCTCTTGCAGTCCCAAGCGTGTCAATGATAAATACTGTTTCATTCTCAAAGTCAATTAAAGCAAAACTCCAGTGTTGATATGTAGAACAATGGATCGGTATAACAACGAATATACTATTGGTCATGCATTTATTTTTAACTAATCTCCTGTTTTTACTTTCCTATTCAAGATCAATTCCACCCAAGAAATATGAGTCAAGCAAGAGAAGCTCCTTCTATTCATCCTCCCTTGCTTCCGCAATTAGTTTGTAGAACTCGTTAAGGAGCTTATCTTGCATATATAACGCTTTGTTCGGACCATCCAACTATCCCGATTTATCTTTAAGCTTGGTTGTCAATCTTTTGAACAAACCTTTATCCATTTCTTCAGATTTAAAGTAGTCCTTTCTTTCATGGGGCAGTTTATCAAAGTCAAATTCAAATTCATCAGGCCATATCTTCATCCTATAACCCTATTTTCTAGCTGTATTCGACTATCTTCTATCTCCAACTATCATATTCGGATTTTGCAAGTTGGCTAGGGAGTTGAAACTTGATTAATCTAACTTTAATGATTCTTGATTGTGTTATTATGACATTTACCCGAAATTGGCTGTCTATTGGGAAAACCCTTAGTCATTGGCATGTATTTCACTCTGCAACGGATCTTAAGTTTTAAGGTTGTTCTATTATTCTAAGGCAGGTTTACTAGTCTAGTTGATTGAATCCTCGATTGTTTGCTTGTGCAATTGTTCTGGCTCTTTCTTGGTCACATCCTACACTTCTATCATCTCTAGCTTTTGCTTGATAGAGCTAGAATTAGAGTTAGCTTCCAGTTGATTATGCAATAGTGAGCTCTCAATGGGCTTGCTAGATTAAATAGAGCGCAACTCCTTTTTCTCTTGCTAAAGCTCTTTAATAAATCTTTCTTTCTCTTCAAGCTTTCTTTTCAAATCGGCGACTTGACTTTCTAAATCTCTTACTTTGCATTGCAAATGATTTAAGTTTGAAATGTCTTCATCAGGTTTCTCGATTTCCATACTTTGATTTCTTTTCTTCAACTCTGAAACTTTTAATCTTTTTGTATCTGGCTCTTTAACTTCCTCCACTATTGATTGATGAGTTTGATTTTCAAATTGAGTTTCTTAAGTAGGAACTATGCTTTTGATACTCGAATTACTGCCCTCCGTTTTACGTTTCCAGTTCGTCCCTTCTTTACACTTTTTGCATTACAACTGTATGTTGTAATCAACTCTTTAAGAAGGAGGATCTACAAAATCTCTTTTTCTTCCTGCATGGCCACATTTAAAGCATCACATCTTGTATTTATCATCAGTTGCACTACTATTGCGTTGAGTTAAAGTATTTTCAGGTGTTGGAATTTAAGACTCAGTTGTGCACCAATCAATGCCTTTCACTGGTAATTTTCTATGGTATTCTTAAAAGTGTCGTGATCTATTCTTTGACTCATTTTCATACTTTCTTTTCAATTAAAAGCATAAGAGGCAATAGTACTTGGAGCTCCGCTCACTTGTCTCACTTTATCTCATGTCTTAAGACTAGTCTGCCATTTCACTGTCGCTAGAATCACCTATAAATATAATTATAATTAGTACCTGCCCTGAAAAATCATACTATATAGAGAAGCAGACACAAAAGCAGCTCGGATATTTTGAGAAGGAGAGGTTAAGAGACTAGTTAAAGGGTTTATTTGAATGGCTTAGATTCTGCAAGGTAGCTTTGCCGTGACTTCCTTGGTCAACTCTGAAGATTGATTTATTATAAAAGGTCAAGCTTTGGTCAAGTATCCAGTGTGCAAAGTTCATTGGAGAGTTAGGAGGAAGTGGTCACTTCCGATGTCTGGTCACTAGCGAGGTGTGGTCACTAGCGAGGTGTGGTTACTAGCGAGGTGTGGTCACTAGCGAGGTGTGGTCACTTCCGAGGTATGGTCACTTGCGAGGTCTGGTAACTTAGGAGGGCTAGTGTCTTATCAGACCTGATGTACTCCGAGGTTCAAGCAGCTTTTGTTAAATGTGGACCCATTTCTCTTTAAATCAATGTATCTTCACTGCAGTAGCTTCAATGCATTTTCATGTTTTTTTTACTTAGTGATCCTCATTCACTGCTGCTATTTCCTCGGTTTTCCTCTCTGCCTCTCTCTTTATACTTATCTTTGTCCATTCTTTTCTTTTCTCTTTTTCTTAAATTCATTGTATCTGTTTTCAAGCTCTATATATGAGATTACTCGATCACACTCATATTTGTCTAAGGCTAGCCTTTGCCCTCCATATCTTTGAGAGTCCTCTTTCCAACAATAAAAGAAGCTTAAACTTCTTCTTAACTAAGATTTAGTGTTGGTTAATAAATACCACTCTCGAGCATATAAGGTGACCGCCCATATGTTCTTTGATCAAGGTAATTATGTAGTCTCATCATATTATCTTTTTATGTTTAAACAGTAAGGTTCCCTAATCTCTCGTCACTCCATTGTTTGTTTGCTTCAATGGTTATTTTCAAAGTGTCTCTAAGATACAAGATGAACTTAGCAATATGAATCGGATCTTAAAGTAGCCCCAGAGGAAATTATACAGTAGTTGGATTATTTTTCCCATTGTAGTAAGTGAATTACACTTTCTTCACATTTCTATCTTAAGATGCTACATCGAGAGTTTTTTGGAAAGTTTTTGAAAATTTTATCTATTTGTTGTACTCTCTAATCTTATGTTCAGTGATAAATGAGGGATTGAAAGTTGGATCAAAATATCTAAAGAGTATTGGTTACAGAGTAAAAACTTACATGCTGCAAATGAGTGCTTAAAAGATGAATGACATGTAAAAATTCAGGTCAGTGGCATCAAGGATCTCCTATAACAGTATGTCTTATTAGGAGTTTAGAAAATGTTATTAAAACATATTAGCCATTACTGCGCTGTCAATGAACCTATTTTTCTAATCTTTATATGCGTAGTTAAGAGCTGCAAGGTCTATTAAACTTTTCTTTGTCGATAATAATGCCCTGACTAGCTTTCTAAGATCTTCGCAATGGAAACCTTTGAGTAAAGCAGAGGATAGATCAAACTTTTTAAGGAGCTTCTTGACTCTGGACGCCCACATCTTTTCTTTATCATTTGCACCATCCCATTCTGGTCTGTTGTTGTCATTCTCATTATGTAGTGTCCAACCATACTTCATCATAGAGGTGAGAATTTCTTGACTTTGCTCCAACTACTTTTGGAATTTATCTCCTTTTATCACCTGTTACTCCACCATATAATTAGAAACTCTTTATGCATATTCCTTAGCTTAACTTTCCGCCATAGAATGCCGGCAATTGAATTGAAAGCTTATAATTCCTTATACCAAGAGCTTTTGCCGGAGTACCATCGTAGAGACGTCTTACATAAAGGGTTCTTCTTAGAAATGAAGGAACAAGTGCCTTATTGCTTAGAACTTCATATCTTACTGGTTATCTTCTTAGACAATCTTTAACCCGAAGATCTTTATGTCTTTATATAGCATATTTGGTTTTTCAGGTTTAAATAAATCACCAGGTAATTATTCAGCTTAGTTTTTATTGTGTACCGCAAAGTACTCCATCAAGAAATGCAGAGGGTTTTGGTACATATATTCGTTATGTGTTTCGTCATGTACAGACACATCTTCTTTAGTTGCTGATGGTTTCTCACAACATATATTGATATTTTCAACCTTCCTCATAACTTTAATTACTTTGATAATTTAGCCATTTGTCATATCTCCTTCAATATCATTTTTTGGCTCTGAATTAGTGGGCTATTGAACAAAGAATGCAGCCTTTTATTCAGAAATGCAAATCTTGACTACTATGAAGTGCGTTTTGCTCTAACTCCTACCCTTGTAGTCTACTGATATTACCCAGGGCCCTGGAGGAGGATTTTCTTCGATGTCTGGTTTAGGATCACCCATCTTATAATCTTCTTCTTAATAGCAATGGGCAGGTAGAGTTGATAGCCACTTTCTTACTTCATCCAGATTTATGATATGAGCAAGAATATGAGATTGAAAGATATCCACTTTGTAACTAAATTCCTGTATCTTAATAAGATCGAACTTATGGAACTTGAATTCATTGTCAAAAGTGTAGAACTAAGAAAGATCAATCAATCCTTTTCTGAACATAGGAATTACTTCATCCACAGTCTATTCTAGCATCAGACAGATCATCTGGAGCAAGAAGGTTCTGTCCTGTATTAGTAGGATGTCTGCAAGTTGATTGTACATCACGCCTAATAGTTGGCTAGAATGCATGCCTTAGCCTCCTCCGGCATATGTTTCTATTTTTTATTAGGATTGGATTAGGTTCGAATCAGAAACTCGGCTGGCACCATATTTTAATTTTATGACATCAGGATTGGCAACGACGCCAAGCTATTAAGCGTAGAGCAACCTTTTAAAGTCGATGATCTTAGTTTATTTATTTTCAACGGTCATATATCCGGGATACAATGAAAAGTAGTTGGGCAGGTGCTTTTTATCGTGAATCTTTTTAAACCATATTGACTCAAGATGAGCAACACTCGCATTCTTCAAAATAGAATGTTTAATATTGAATGCAAGTTGCTATAAGTAGTCTTTTTGACGTGAGGAGGTAGGCAAATATTATTTTCCGCCATCTCTTTGCAGCAGATCTTACAGAAATTGTTAGGACTGCTCCCTGGCTGTTCTGATAAACTTTGAGATTTCACTTTGATCCTCTTCGCTAAGCCTGTTTGGTTAAGACTGTCTGTTTGACATCTGAGAATATACTTTATTCTTACTCCTTCTACTGGGTCTTTCACGTACTTCAATTTCAGATTATGCTGCTTCTTTTTGTTCACTGCGCCATTATTTCACAAAATCGCTCATGTTACTTGGAGGAAATTGGTCAGCTTTGAAGTCTTGGATAGAACTGACACTTTTCAACATAGTTCTGAACTGAGGGAAGCAATGCATAATAGGGAAAGATTCTTTGGGCTTTCCTTTTTATTTTTAAGGTTGCTCTTCAAACAGTTTTTAAAAATCGTCTCTGGTTGTCGGAAACTATTAATACCATTTAGCGCCCTTTTTTTTTGCGAAACTAGGATTTAATAAATGCACCCTCTACTTAAGGTAATTTTCAAAGTGTTTAAACTAACGTAGTTTATCCTTCACAAACTAAACAGCATAGTGGATCTTTTCTTTAGAGAATATACTATTTGCTAAACTCTCGTCTGAATCCCTATGCTTTTCATTGTTTATAAAGCCTAGTGATGATTATGCTACATATTTGATCTCTTCTTTCTATGATTCTTGAATAACTTATGCAGCTTATTACCGCATCTTTATGTCATAGTAGCAGGCAGTGCTTGCTGAGACTATCTCATCCAAGGTGTTGTAGAAGCCTTTGACACTTTTAATCCTCACTCTGTAGAGGAACTCGGCTAGGGACATAATTTTGACTGGAGGATACTAAGGATTGGCTTCAATTTATTTCTCTTTGTCTTCATCTTTCTTCTTATGAGTGATGTTATAGCCGATCACTTTAAAGTATATTTTAGGGATCTCGTCATCCTTCAAGTCCTCCCATTCATATTCTGAGGATAAATCGTTATATGATCCCTTGGCTAAAGAAGTATTACACCCGAGGATATACCATTGGTCGTACTCTTAGCCAAGTTAAGTCACTCTTTGAGCTGTAATTTTTTTCAAGAACAAGCTGTGGCAGCAATCATTTTAAGGTATATCAAAACTTGAATCGCAGGTATTAATGTAATCATGAATATGTTTGAACTCCTCATCGATTTGATTTTATGAGTTTTCAGAACTTTACTTATGCTGATCATCACCTGCCTCACTGCCGTCTTCATTAATTTAAACATCTTTATCGCCCCTTCCACTGCCACCTCCAATCATTTACAAATCTTGATCATCACCTCCCTCAACATAAAGAATGTCCTTTTCACTGTCGACTTGATTCATTTAAACATCTTCATTGGCCCCTCCACTGCCACCTCCAATCATTTACAAATCTTAATCGGCCATTTCACCGTCGCCTGCAGCTTATTGAGAATCAGGATTAGCATCAGATTCATTTTTGACTTCTTCCTTAGAGTCTTAAGAAAGTCGTTAATCTTCTTCTGAAATACTTTTTATTTTATCTATTGGCTTCACGAATTGTTTAATAGTACTTTGTTTATCGACTGAAACGTTTTAACTTGCAGTCGATAATGAATTCGTTATGTCTTTCTGGAACTTAACATTCTTTTTTTTTGAAGTATTAAACTTCTCATTCTTATTTTATTTAGCTGCCTTGCTCTTGCTACCTCTGTTGCTCCTGTCGGCCTCAGCAGAATTAGTCCTTCTTGTATCCCTTTTATTATTCTTACCTGAATCGAAAGAGTCGTCCTTTTTCGGGTCTGTAGTTTTCTTCATTTTTAAATTAATTATAAGTTATTATAAGTAATCAAAAGATATCACGCCGACATAGCACTGCCGCTCGCACTTACCAGGCCTTTAATTATGAATCCGTGGTGCGCATGCCAACTTCTTTAACCTTAAATGATGGCAAATGCAGTATTAACCAGAGAGCATTGTTGGATTCGATGATAGAATTCATAGCATGAAGATATTTGAAATGGCAACTTCTACAGACTGGGTACTTCTACCGGACTGGGAACTTCTACCGGAGTGGGAACTTCTACCGGAGTGGGAACTTCTACCAGACTGGGAACTTCTACCGGAGTGGGAACTTCTACCGGAGTGGGAACTTCTACTAGACTGGGAACTTCTACCGTAGTGGGAACTTCTACTGGAGTGGGTACTTCTACTTTGTCAACTCTATAGAGCATCTCTTCTTATAGTCAATGACCTACAACTTTAGAATGGAGTAATTCTAGTACTTAAGACTTGGATGCTGGTAGACTGCAGATTTATCAGACGAAGCTTGACTGAGGATTAAGAATGCCCCATCAATATATAGTACTGATTAAATGCTAAGTTTATAATATAATACATATATAAATTATATATGGAAGAACATCAATAGGAACCTATAGGAGGCAAAGCATAGTTAAATGCTCAAGGCTAATAGAAGGTTGACAAACGGTTTACATTGTGTTTGCGGTGTCTCGATGTCAAAACTGGGCTAGGTAAACAGTTAGCAACAGAGTCAATGATGAAGCACAATTCATTTCACCATTAGGGTAATAAGGGTGTCTAATACAACGACTGGTGCTACCGAGGAGAGGAAGACAAAATTGTTGATGTAATAAAGTAGCAACTGAATCGAGAATGGTAGGTTTTCTAAGGCCAAGTAGGATCACCGGATAAAAAGAACAACACCTTTTGCACTAAATGCAAACAATGGAAGCGAAAATAGCGGTTCAATAGCGATGACTTAGAGCAAAAGTAACATCGGGGCTAAACATATAAAGGTGAATGCTTATAATGTATAAGTCTAAAAAAGAGAGATAATAAGGTTGCATAGAAAGAAAGCGTTAAGGATGTGAAGCATTTGTAGAATTAACACTAAGATATCATTATCAATCAGCAAGCATAGGTCCGTTAGCATGATTAGCAAATAGGTATTGACCTATAATAGCAATAACCTGACTTTATTTTGGCGGAACACTTACCTCTCCAGGAAAATTAACAAAATGATAAAAATGCCTAGCTTGATCTGAATCCTCATCTAAACTATCAAAATTTTGAAGAATCATAGAAAACTATTATGATAACTAAGGCCGAGTACATTGAACTTACTTCTAAGATAGAAAAATTATAGCAGACAGTATTTGAGTAATAAGCTATGATATAATCACTATAGTAGCAATTAAGTTATAAGAGCGTTTCATTTACAGGAGAAGATGTCGATAAATTTCTCTATAAACCTAATGATTAACTCTATCATAGTAGATGAAATGAAAATTCTCACATGAGTATTTAGTTTGCCGACAATAATATCAAAGAAAATGTTGAGAATTCTGCAGATTATCTGTTCAACAAAGAACTTGGCATTCTTTCCTCCGAGTAATGTGTTACGCGCAATGATTAACCTCTAGAAAATGTTAAAGACGAAAGTATTAAAAAGGAGGAGGTGAAGAAAGAGTAAAAAATCGATACTATACCAGATACTTAGCCTGAGATAGTCCTGCATACCTATACTTAAGGTGTTATTGGAGATTAAGCTACTCTCTAATTCGTCAATAAGTATTTTGACCGATTCAAGGAAAAAGGATTAACAAAAGACAGCTTAAACATGCTTGTCCGCCATCCTTAATCGTATCAAAGATATAAAAGTGGAAGATTCTATATGCTGAACGAGGATTACTACTTAAAGGATGAAATCATTTTTGCTTTCTTTAATCTTCTTGGTTAGTTGCCATATGATGAGATGTAAAGCATAAAGATCTTACCAAAAGTCTTCGATGAAGTGAAAGAGATATACTATCAATCTAAATATCGAAGCAAGAAACTTATTTTGCCAGGATATGAAAATCAAAGGTACGTGATTCTTCCATGGTACTTCAAACCTTCATGTCATTGGTGTTTCATCCTGGTAGACTTCGCTGCTAGAGGGGAGGATTAGAATGGAATTATCACAATCAATGGACCAACTATTTTCAAACCAATGGTATACATTGCAGACACAGTTAAATAAATCTAGAAGATACATAGTAGATAGGTTCCTCCTTTAAGTTCAGTTACCAGTGTCACAAGACCTACTTGGTGCGAAGTTGTGACAAAGTTCATCTGTCTCTACATTGGTAAAGAAATTAGAGAGTAAAACATTACCTTCAAAGTACTTTAGTTAAAGCATCAAGGAAACAACTATGATTGTGGCCTTCTTACCTGCCTTTACATCTGGCAGTTCTTCTAAACAAAAAATATTGATGATCTACTGGCGTTCCCGTGGAAGGCAGAGTTCTCTTAACACTTCAGATTTGCAGTAGCAGAAGCCTTGGGGAATAATGATCTCTCCTATATTGAAAAATTGGTACAGAAGAAAAAGCAGGAGATTACAAAGCCATAGAAGAAAAGATTAATGAAAACAAATGAAAACAACACATGTTTGAGTCTACAAGATAACACAAGTCAGTTAAATGTCTCCGTGCTTCAAAGCCCTCACTCACCTGGTCAGCGTTCGCTGGAAACTCATCCGCGTCGTGACCAAAGGTTTGAGAGAGAGGAAGTCCGGTCATCGTGTGGATTTCTTCTTCACTGATAGTAAGTTCCACCATTATATGCATTCACTATATATTATACGCGCTTTAATTAC
>Ga0209401_1001778_pt1 | contig 14153 bp, 16 predicted proteins | sample M_140807_MF_Meta_FD_187318 | JGI IMG/M metagenome (GOLD analysis project Ga0209401, IMG submission 187318) | Freshwater microbial communities from Lake Montjoie, Canada to study carbon cycling - M_140807_MF_MetaG (SPAdes) (version 2) | ecosystem: Environmental > Aquatic > Freshwater > Lake...
AGCGTGGGTTAGAACGCCAGCTATCAGCCCTAGACCAGCAGGCAGGGGTGCAGGCTGGATTACAATTAGAACGTCAGTACGGCCCACAGCGCACCCTAGAATCGCTCCGCAGGCAGTATGAGACTAGCCCTCAAGCGTATGCTTTGAATCGTGGGTTAGGCGATCAGATGACCCGCCAGTTTGAGCGTCTTTATGGCACATCGCCTTATGGCTCGGTTGAGCAGAATGTGGCGATGAACCGCCAGCCAGGACCAGTTGATTTCTATGGAACAGTTGGAACAAATATTGGAAATCCAGACTTAACATTAGGGACGGCTAAATAAAATGGCATCATACAATCCTAAATCGGGAAGTCCAGGTCGCGGGACAATTACATATAAAGAATACTTTGTGGATGAAAATGGTGAAGTTAAGTCAAAGGACGTGACGACAAGTGAAGAAATGTTTGCATCTACAAGAAGCGTTCCATTGTCAGAGTATTTATTGAGCTACGGGAATAAAGAACAAGATTCTTTAGCAAAGTCAATTTCTGATTCGCAAAAAGCATTGGGCGAAAGAACAGATAAAAAAGTCAATGATTTTATTAACATACAAGGCAGATACAATACTTTGGCAGATCAAATTTCTTCTTTAGCTTCTGGCGGAAATACTACCGGCGCACAAGCAGGTCAATCATTTAACCAAGCCCTATCACAACTATCTGCTGATCGCAACTACGGATCATCCGATCTTGGATCTAGACTAAACTTCCAAGTGTCCGATCAGAATATCGTTGACGATTACAACAACTCAAAGCTATCCCGCTTAAACAGCGTGATTGATCGAGGCAACGCTCAGATTGCTGGAATCAATGAGAGGCTTGCTACAGCCAACAGGCTTCTTGCCGATCTACCCGCTAATTCAGCACAACGCGCATCTTCAGAAACATTCATCAAGCAACTCAACGATGACTTAAAGAGCGTGACCAGCGCAGTTACAAGCGCGCAGGATATGCAAAAGAATTTCACGCCTATCACGATGGATAGCCCAGAAGGGCTAAAGGAGATCACATCCTTTCGATCCTTTGTCCAGCTACCCGAAGAGCGTGCTTCGCAACAGCTTTTCCAGATTGATCCAGAGTCCTACAAGACTGCGGTTGGCTTGGGTCAGCAGTATCGCCAGATGGCAACCGAGCCAATTGGTGCTACAACCACGCCAGAGACTGAGCAGATCCGCAAGACCATTGAGGATGAGGCTCTTAACCAATTACGCCTTGGATCGACCATTGGCGCGGAAGAACGGCGTGGATACGAGCAATCTATCCGTGCTGCGCAAACTGCCCGTGGCAACGTATTTGGCCTTGGACCAGCAGTGCAAGAAGCCTCACAGATTGGCGCGGCTGGCGAGCAACGCAAGCTTGCACGCTACGGTGCGGCACAAAGCTTTCTTGGGTCTGGTCAGTCAACTGGTGATGCGCTCAAGGCTGATCTCGCATTCCGTGACGCATTACGCCAGAATAGGCTTGGAGCAGCCGCCAACTTTATTGGTGGCGGACCTTCCATCTACAACCTTGCAGGCCAGCGGACAGCCCAACAGCAGGGTGCGATGCAACAATATATCCAAGCCAATCAAGCATTGCCTGGTGGGTTTAATCAACAGCCGTCAACGGCTGCTAACTTCTACCAAGCGGTGGACCAGCAGATTCCTGTCCAGCTTACCAATGCGTTTAACCAGCTTTATCGCTCGCAGGCTGATTACGGAGCAAGCACCTATGGTGCGCAAGTTGGCGCAATTTCTAGGCAACCAAATGGATTCCAGAATTTTGCAACACTTGCTGGCGGAGTTGCTGATCTTGGGAAGAGTTTTGGTGGACTTGCGTCAGCAGGAGTATTTTGTTGGGTTGCTCGCGAAGTTTACGGCATAGATAATCCTAAGTGGTTACAATTTAGGGAGTGGATGCTGACCAAGGCATCCGATAATCTTAGAAACTATTACATTGAGTATGGCGAGAGAATTGCCAAATCAATACGCAATAAGCCTAAAATTAAGGCACTCATCCGTAAGTGGATGGACTCAAAGATTGGGTAATTTATGGCAGTTAATGCTTTAGGACTAGACCCTCAAGATCCTCTTATTCCTATGCCCTGGCAGATGGATAGCATTAGGGCATATCGCGCAAGCAAAGCAATGCAGGCTGAAGAAGATGCGTTGAAAATGGAAAAGTTGCGTATGGATATCTCAAAAGCACGCGAAGAAGAAACAATGTCAACTCCAATAGGAAGGGCTGGCAGGGCTGCCGATGTCGCAGCTTTTCTAGAACAAGAAAAACAGAAAGAATCTGGAATTCCTATTGGCGAGGAAATTGGCGCAAGAATGATTGCAAAAGGCGGTCCAAGCATTCTTGAGGCCACTAAGATGCAAGGCCAACTTGATGTTGAGGCTAGGGCAAGACAAGCTAGAATTGATGCCGCAAAGAACTACCTTGCTGGCGAGAAGTCTTTGTTGCCTTCTGCTGACATAAATCTCGGCGGAGTGAAGCGCACTGTTCTTGCTTCAGAAGTTGGTACTGCTGGAGCAGATGTTTATAGTCAAATTTATCGTACCCAAGTTCCGCAAGTTGCTGCAACCTATGAAGCAGAGGGTCAGTCAAGAGATACCGCAATTAAAATGGCAAGTGCTGATGTAAGAAGTAAACTTACTGGGGCAGCGGCAAGCGGAAAAATTCCTCTAATAGCTGCGAATGGAAACCCAATTTTTGTTACTGTACCTCAAGCCATACAACTACTAGATTCTGATATAACTCCTCAATTTATGAAGAATCAGTTAAAAGATGCTCTTGAGGGTAAAGTTGAACCACAAGCTGCAAGCTGGATTAAAACAAGACTAGGCAGATAAAATGGCTGAAGCCCTAGAGCTATCTTCAGCCAATCGTATTAGGCAACTGGCAGGTATGCCAGTAGAAGCAGAATCACAGCCAAAGCTAGAAGAGCCACCAGCGTGGAGTGAGATTAAGGCTTCAGAAGATTACAAGACTCTTACCTATCCAGAGCAGGTTGACCTAGCTCGCCAATGGGGTGCGGAAACCAAGCAGTACGCATCTACGCTTCCAGATTACACGCCAGAACAAGATGTTGAAATTGATGACTTCGTAAACAAGGAGGCTGTTGATGTTCCAGCCAATGTAAAGGCGGCTGCACTTACGGCTGGATTAGTTAAGGGCGCAGCAAGCACTTTTGGTGGTCTTGGTGGAGCTATTGCTGGAGCATTTACTGGTCCTGCTGCTCCAGTGGCCGTGCCAGCACTAGCAATTGGAGGAGCAATTGCGGCTGGGGAATTAGCAGAAGCTGGCCTACAGAAATTTACACCAAAGGTTGCGAGGTCAAGAGAGTTTGCTCCAGGTTACGCAATGGCTGGTCAGTATGCGCCAGAGGTTGTTACGGGTACGGTTGGTGCAAGACAATTAGTTCAAGCTGGTAAGACATTGTTCCAAGAGCTAGGTGCAAAGAGAGCAGCACAAGAACTTAGTAAAGTTGTTGGAACTTCAGCTGGGGTCAGCGCGGCTGTTGGGAGTGGAGTTAGGGCTATTACTGGCAGTGAGGTAACTCCTGGCACAGTTGCCGAGGACGCTCTGTTCGGCGCGCTATATGCTGGTCTTGGCAGCGGATCTAGGGTTAAAGGATATAATTTTGAAGAGTTTAAGGATTTGAATTATAAGGTTAAGGCTGGCAGAGCCACGCCTGCTGAAACTAGGGATTGGCAACAAATTCTAAATGAAGCACAGGCAACACAGACAACTGGAGTTGAGCGTGCCAAGCGTACAGAAGTGCAACTTGGTGGAAGAAGAGTGCTAGAAAAGGTTGACCTTGAGGTTGGCGCGCCCAGGCCTGGTCAACCAGAAGTTCGCCCTTACTACGAACCGCTACCAGCACCAACGTCAACCGAAATACAGGTCGCTCGGCCACAACCACAAGAGCGTCCAATTAAACCAGCCACAGTAATTCCGCAAGAACAATTGCCAGAGGCGGGCGTGCGCGGGAACGTGCGCGGAACGCAGGCTGATACGGCTGCTATGCAACGGCGAGGAATTATCACTCCGATGCAGGAAAGCCTGGTCGATCTAAACGATCCAGTGCCGAAGACAAACGTATTTACTACCGAATCCCAGGGCATCAATCGTGAAGCCATTATTCCAGACACTCGCGGATTGCAAGGCGAGATTGTGCGCGAAGGTCCGATTGTCACGCCAAGGACGCAGTTGCCTAGTGGCGAAAGGTTGGCGTTGCCAGCCGAAGGTGAGTTTAGGCCGACAAGAAAAGCAGAAGAAGCAGCCGCTGTAATTGAATTAGAGAAGGGGATGGAGGAGAGGATTAGGCAATCTCCGCAGGGGCAGAGAGCATTGAGGAAAGATTTGGAGGCTGTGGCTGTGCCAGAAGGACAAGTAATCAGCAACGCATCAGAAGCAAGTGTTGATACTGGGGCATATCATTATGGTGACTTGGGTGTCGCTCGCGATACCACATTATCAAGAATGACAGTCGGAAGGTCTACTGGGCATTTTGGTACTGGAACATATTTTCTTGGAGATAAAAGTGCTGGGCCTGGAAGAGAGGGAAGACCAATAAAGAATATAGATTTAACTGGCTTAAATTTATATAAACCACAGTCTTCTAAAATTGCATTTAATTTACACGATAATCTTCGCGCTATAAATGAAGAAATTAAATCTGGACAAAACATAAGTTTTGAGCAGCCGAGCAGTAATGGATCTAGGATTGTTGGAAGACTTGGAATCGAATTAAAGTCTCCTGGTGATTCATTTGAAAAATCTGAATCAAATGTAAAAAATGCTTTATTGAAAGTAGATTCAATATTCAAAAATAATCAAAACGATGGAGTTAGGACTCCATCAACATACTTAATGCAGGAACTTGGATATGATGGAATTGATGTTCGAGGTACAAATGCAGACAATACTGATTATGGAAGTGTAGTTTTTGCAAAGCCTATTACTACTCCCAAAACAACCATCCCTCGCCCAATGCGTGGCAAGGCTGGTGAGGCTGGGTTCATTGTTTCCGATGTACAGGAAGGTGCGGCCAAGGTGGCGCAGAAGTGGCTTACCACCGAAGGCAATCTTCCTAAAGAGATGTTTGACATTATGGAAGCCAAGGGATCGCGCACGCAGGCTATGCTCAAGCAGATTGATTTCACGCTGAAGGATCTAGCCAAAGCCGCAAGGGAACTTAATGGCAAGCCTAAATTAACTTCACAACAGTCGCTCCAGGTCGATCAGTTCCTGCGTGGTTTTCTTCCAGCAGAGAATCTTCCAGAAGCAATCAGACCCGTAGTACAGCAGATGCGCCGTCAGTTAGACAACCTATCGGAAGGCTTAATCCAATCTGGCGTGTTTTCGCAGGAAGTTGGCCCTTCTGGAATGAGCAAGGCTGACATTATCAGAATGAATAAAGGCGAGTATCTGACTCGTTCTTACGAGAAGTTTGATAATCCTAAATACAATGTAGAGCTTGTGAAGCAAAGGAATCCAACCGCATACGTTGAGGCTGAAAACTTTGTAAGAACACAGATGAAGGCCGCCAACCCAGCCACAACCGAGGCCGAGGTGCAGGGCAAGATTAAGGAATTGGTTGAGGGCGGAATGGATAAGCCATTTGAATCTTTGATACAGTCTGCTGGTATTGGTAAAAAACTTGGCATAACGAAAGCAAGGCAAGACATTCCAGAGCAAATCAGATTTTTAATGGGCGAGTACAATGATCCAATAATCAATTACGCTAGGTCTGCCAGCAAAATGATTAACCTGCTGCAATCTCAAGAGCAGTTAAATAAGTTGAAAGAGTTTGGAGTTGCAAACAAACTATTCTTTGAAAGACCAACTGGCAATGCGGCCACGCAGATTGCTGCTGACGGATCTGACACTCGCTCGCCACTAAATGGGCTGTACGCCGAGAAGGATTTGGTCGATGCCATTGAGAATTTTGAAATGTTCCACAAAGGCGGGACTGCATTTCAACTTTACTCAATGGCAAATGCTTGGGTCAAGTGGGGCAAGACAGTTGGGAGCATCCAGGCTCAGTTTAGGAATCCAATTTCAAACGTATTGATCGAGGTCGTAAACGGGAACTTTAATTTTGGTGGAAACCTAAAGCCAGTTAGAACAATATTGGCTGAATTTGGAGTTCCATCTGTGGACACAAAGGAAGGCAGAGCCTATCTTACTCGCGCAGCGCAGCTTGGCGTGTACGACAACACTGTTCTTAATGAATTTACGCAAATGCTCAAGGATGCGCAGAGCTACAAGGGATCGACTATTGATTTTGCTGAAGAACTTGCTGGCAAAAGTGCGAATGTCTTAAAGAAGGGCGTTGAGGCACTAAACAAAACCTATCGTGCTGGTGATAATTTGTTCAAGTTGATGGCATGGGAGAACGAAACGAAGCAACTTATGGATGGAAGAAAGTTGTCTCGTCAAGAAGCAGAGGTTATCGCAGCCGAGCGTGTAAAGAACACAAGGCCAACCTACTCTCGCGTGCCAAGGATCATTAAAGCGTTTCGATTGCAGCCTTTAATTGGAAACTTTGTCTCTTGGACTTCTGAAATATTGAGAACTCTGCCAAATACGGTGCGATATGCGGCAGAAGATTATAAAACACCTGGGATGAAAAAGTACGCATTCAAGAGATTGGCTGGAATGATCGCAGGAACATCTGCGATTATGGGAGTTCTTGCTATTGGTAAATGGGCAAGCGGATTCAACGACAGAAAAGTCGATGCGCTAAGAAGGTTCGTTGCCCCATATCAAAAGAACGCTTCTCTTATGCCTACTGGAATGGACGGGAAAGATGTGGGCTATGTAGACATATCTTACACCAGCCCTTACGAGATATTCTTTGGACCTATGCAGGCAGCTATCTCTGGAAGAGATCCAGAAGAATCAATATTTGGTGCAATCAAAGATTTTACAGAGGCTTATATTGGACCAAGCATTTTAGCTAACTCAATTATATCCGCATATTACGGGAAAGCCCCTCAAGGCAGAACAATCCGAAACCCGCAAGACACTTTCACCGATCAGTCGCTTGACACAATCTCTTATATTCTTCGTCAAAATGAGCCTGCAACAGTATCCCAAATTCGCAGAATTGTGTATGCTTTAAGCGGTCAACCAGATACAACCGTTTCCAAGTATGGCCGTATCTACAAGCCATCCGAGGAGTTGTCCGCGCTATTCGGCATCCGTCCTCAATCCATCAACGTATCCAAGGCACTCGAATCTAAGGCATCCAGGTTTAATACGGATATGGCTGATGTAGGCAGAATCTTTACCGAAACCTATGGCGCGGTTGGCAATGTTCCAGAAGCGAAGGTGCGGGAACAATTCGAGAAGATGCAGAACAGGCGCAGGGTTATGTTCGATGAAGCAAATAAAGATTTTCACGCCTCTATGTTGCTTGGTCTTTCTAGGTCTGAGGCTATTGCAGCTATGCGCGCTGGCGGGATGGGCGTTGACAACGCCTCTGCCATAGCCAACAACAGGTACAGAGACTACAAGATCAGCAAGTCACTCACAAAGAGTATGAGGCGCGAGCTGTCTCCAGAAGAGATGCAGAAGCGTCAAGAGATAGGCCGAGAGCTTATGATGCAACAAGGAGAGTAAATGGCTAAATTTGACATCTCTGGATCAGCGTCACGCCAAACTGGTTTAAGCCAGCAGGATCGTAATAACGCGATCCGTATGGAGTTTGAGCCTTACTCAAAACCACCACAGCAACCGCCAGAACAGACCGCGAGGATAGAACCTATGAGCGAATATGTTAAGCCACCTATAGCACCAGCACAGCAACCCTCTGGCGCGCTTCCACTACCATTGCAAACCGTGGAGTGGGAAGGTCGCAAGGATAAGCAGGGTAATCTTTCAGTCTACAAGTTGCCAACTGGAGATATGGGTGGAAACTTCGAGGTAGCTGGAATCAATGACCGATACCATCCAGAAGCATTCAAAGCCATCTCAGCGTTACCAGCGCAAGAAAGAGCGAAAGCGGCGGCAGAGTACATCCAAGGATATACCGCGCCACTCGTTGAGAAACTCCCTCAAGCACTCCAACCATTCACGCAGGATCTCGCGTTTAATCGTGGGCTGGGCGGTGCAACGAAGTACATCCAGCAAGGATTGAACACGCTGGGGCAGAAGGTGACTGTAGATGGTGGGTTTGGTCCTAAGACATTAGCCGCGATCAACCAAGTTGAGCCAAGGGCGTTAATGCGTGCGGCCAGCGATGCTCAATTGCAGGATGAGTACAATATGGCTGAACGCAACCCAGCCAGAAAGAAGTTCATTCCTGGCTTAGAGGCTAGGATTAGGAATAGATTGTCAACCTTTGGGCAAGGTTAGCGACTTGCCCAGCCTTGTCTTACTGTGGTTGATCCAGCAGTAAATGAATTAACTGGACCAATATAGCAAGACCCAACCTTTTCGGTTAAACCTTCATTTGACACAAATGCATTACCAGCGCGAACAACAACGCTATTATCTTCTCGAAGATATGTTGATCCAACGTGCTGGCACACCTGCCCATTTTGATAAATGAACCTGCTTCCAGATTTAAATATCAATCCATCTTCAGTCATAATCACGCTACCAGCCCTATGAACATTTCCACCTCCACGATAGACACCGCCAACAAAGTCATTCATTTCAGTTTCATCATCAGCCATCACCGATGCCACAAGCATCGCCGTCAGTGTTATAGTTATTATTGCTTTCATTGGAAAAAGTCTCTAGCACAAACCGAAAGCCGTCAAGCATGAAATTAACATCACGCCAAGTTGGAGCAGTAGGGGTAGCTCGCGTTACCGGAGCTTTGTTGCGGTGTGGATACAACGTGCTTACGCCTTATGAGGATTTTGCTGGGTATGATGTAGTAGCCGAGAAGAATGGCAAGTTCTACCGTATCCAAGTTAAGACCGCGCAGACCGTAGAACCTGGGCGCACCAAGTACCGTTTCACGACCAGCACTGGCAATGGTTTTAATATTCCAAAGAAAGCCATCAGTGGCGTGGATTACGTTGCCTGCTGGGGTATGAGCGATGATCTGTTCTGGCTGTTACCCATCGCCAAGTGCAGGTCGGTAACAACCAAGCTTTGCCCATCGACAGGCCAGAACTGGCGTGTATTCCAAAGCTTGTGAACGAGAAAGAAGCTTGGGCTAAGTTCGAGGAAGGGCTGAAGGATGCAGAATCCTTTGATGAGGCTGTAGCTTGGGTCAAGAAGAATAAGAAGATAGTCGAGAAACTGACTATGCTGGCAATGATTAGACGATTTAATGAGGATATTAGCAAAGCTAATAAGACTTGGCGGAATTAAATAATTTATCGACACTGGTATGGGTTGACAGCTAAACCCAACCAATGGGCAAAATCAATAGTCGGGCTAAAGGCGCAGCGGGGGAGAGAGAATTAGCAAACTACCTACGAGAGCAGGGCTGGCAGAAGGCTCGCCGTAGCCAGCAGTTCGCAGGCAATCCAGAGGGTGGTAGCGGGGATGTAGTCTGCGAGAATTTCCCATTTCATATTGAGGGCAAGCGTTGCCAGGCCCTAAAGCCCGAAGAGTGGATGGAGCAATCCAAGCGTGATTGTCCAAAGGGCAAGATCCCATCTGTATTCTTCCGCCGTAATGGACGCAAAGAATGGCTAGTCATAATGACCGCCGACAGCGTGTGTGATTTAGCTCGACAGATCGCGCCTGCAAATGTGAAGATCGAATATGTACCCAGCAATCCTATGTCAACCACAGTTGGTGCTGGATTTTGGGTACATAATCAAGAAGAACTTACCCCATACATACAACCAAAACTAAACCCAAACAAATAAAGGAGATACTACAATGGCATTGACATTAAGTGAATCAGCAAAACAAGAACGCAAGTTGCCCGAAGCTGGCGCAACTGTTGGCGTTCTTTACAGCCTAGTTGACCTAGGCCACCAGAAGACTAACTGGGACAACCAAGAGAAGTGGACACCAAAAGTCCGCTTGACCTTTGAGTTGCCCGATCAAACCGATGAGTTTGAGGTCGAGGAGAATGGTAAACGCACCACAGTCCAAAAGCCTATGGTCGTTTCCATCGAGCAGACCCGCAGCCTTGGCGAGAAAGCCAGCTTGCGGAAACTGCTTGAGCAGTGGAGAGGCCAGACCTTTACCAGCAAGGAACTCCAAGCATTCAGCTTGAAGAACCTTCTTGGCAAGCCAGCCATGCTCACGCTGATCCACAAGACCAGCCAGCAGGGTCGGCAGTACTGCGCCATCGCTGGTGCATCTAGGCTACCAAAGGGAATGAAAGCACCAGCTACCACCACTAACGATCAGTTGTATTACGAGATCGAGCAGGGTGAGGCTGGTCAGTTCAACGATATGCCCGATTGGTTGCAGGAGAAGATCCGCGCATCCAAGGAGTTTGCTACCGCTGCTGGCAAGTCCACGGCCACTAAGGTCGAGGTGGACGCAGACGGCAACCAAGTCCCATTCTAAATCAAATGGCTCTTATAATCACAGCGAAAGAGCCTACTAATTCCCGTCTGGTCGCTACTGACCAGGCGGGACATTGGTACACAGCCGAGGGTGAATCCGCCCACGTTGTGATTGGCAAGAACGGAAAAGAAAGAAACACAACCGTAGCCGATGCGCGCAAGATGGGATTGTACCCATCCGTAACCAGCGTGCTTGGCATTATGGATAAGCCGCAATTGACGGCGTGGAAGATTGAGCAGGCCATTATGTCTTCGCTCACACTTCCGAAGGAGGCAGATGAAACGCTCGAAACCTACGCTCGAAGAGTGGTTAAGGACTCTAAAGAATCAACAACGCAGGCAGCTGAACACGGCACGAAAATGCACACGGAAATGGAAAACATCCTATTGGGACGTTCTCCTTCCAAGGATGAAGTTCTCAAGCCGTACATTGAAACCTTTAAGAAGTGGGCCGATGCAAACATTGAGAAAACCTACTGGTGCGAAAAGGGCTTGGTGGGTGCTGGTTACGCTGGAAGATCAGATGCCTATGTAAGAATGAAGGGTGTTGGTGACGCAATGATCGACTTGAAGAATCGCAAGGTTAACCCTAAGTACGATCCATTCTACGATACAGATTGCGCCCAGCTTTGGGCGTATAGGAATGCAAGCGAGAACCCCAAGTGCGCCTGCGTGTCGGTGGTCCTAGCGTCAAATGATGCTACCAAGCTGATGACGAAGGTGTGGGACGAAGACGAACTCTACCAGGCTGGCATTGCCTTCTGCGCAATGCAGAAAGTATGGGCTTGGGTCAAGGGCTACACGCCTCCTGGGATGAAGTTATGATCAACCCAGCAGATGTCTTATGGCTAGAAGGATTATTGGACGAATTCTATAGGAGGCTTGCAAAATGACCGCACCAACAATCCAAGAGATGGGTAACGCTGCGCAAGAGATTGTGTGGCGTGTTATGGGTAAAGGTTCGGATAAGTCTGGTTACGGCGATTGGCTGGAGAAGGATCGGCCTACCCACGATTACCATATTGCGCGTGCTGTTCGCCACCTAGCCACAGCACAGATGCAGTTACACAAGTCCTCGCCTTGTCCAGATAATAACGGCGAAACAAGTGTTGACCATCTTGAGCGTGCGCTGGTAAGGTCGCTCTTCGTGTTAGCACAAATAAAGAAAGAGGTAACAAGATTATGAGATGGATTAAAAAAGAATTAGATGAAGACGGCAAACAACAATGGTCTGTTTATATTGATGAAGATGGATTTGGAAGAGAAGAAGATTTGATTGGATACGAGAGCTTCAACACAAGAGAAGAGGCAATCGAGTCTTGCAAGAATATCACCTGGGAAGACTACGACTGTAACGACAAATGAAACAAGCATTAGTAACACAATCGTTTGGTGAGGATTGGCAGAAGATTCTGGATCTGACTAGGCCGAGGATGGAGGCGTACTGCAAACGCCATAGCATTGACTTCATTCTGATTGACAAGCCTCTTACTCATCCAGCGCAATACTCCAAGTCAGCGATTGGAAACATTATGGCAACCAAGGGCTACGAGCAGGTCACATTCGTTGACGCTGATGTTTTGATTGCAGCCGACTGCCCAAAGCTATCCGAGGACGCTGGGGTATTCTGTGCCTTTGACGAGGGAGCTTATCTGGATCGTAAGCCAGATATGGTCAAGCTGGCTGGTGCATTCGGCGGAATGATCGAGCCTAAGTTTTACGTCAACACTGGCGTGTTCGTAGTTCATACCAAGGCCGTTGGTATCTTATCTATGCCACCCATTGGCCTGCATCCAAACCACTTTGCCGAGCAGACCTGGCTCAACGTGATGGCGCACTTGTGGAACATCCCGCTAACCGAGCTTGACCCGTCATTCAATTGTATGACCAGTGTTGAGTCGCACTTTGGTTTAGACCGCTACAAGGACGCAATGATTATTCATTACGCTGGGCAGTCAAACGATCTGGTTAAGTTAGCTAACCAGATCAAAGCTGACGAAGCGAAGCTGGTGGAGCTTGGTCGGTGAGGTCAACCCAGCTATGTCGCGGTGACTACGATGATAGGGTGCAGCAGTTGGCTGGTGAGGTTGCACTCCAGGCTATCCGCGACCTGCGGATGTTGCGCAAGCGAGGGATGGTTAAAGGATTGAAGATTATTAAAGATCATCAAGGCGTGCCACTCAACGATGCGCTTGAGTATAAGAACTCGCACGAAGTACAGAAGCTATTGCGCGACTTTAAGACTGGCGTTGTCTCCTGGTGGTGCAGAGCCAGCGGGGTGCAGATCGACAATAGAACGCTGTTGCGGAAACTAAAGGAAAACGACTATGTTCTGCCTACTTGATCTGGCTGGAGTTGTTTGGGTTATTAGTTGGTTTGTGCTTTACAGTTGGATCACTTTGTCGGCAATCTACTGTGCGTTGTACATCATCTTCAAACTGATTGACTACATAAGAAAGGAATTGGACCTATGAGGAAAAGAAAAGCTGGAAAGCATATTAAACTTCTAAAGGTTGAGGAGTACGATGCAGTCAAGATTACAGTCAATGTTGACGATGATCTGTACGAAGCTATGGCCGAGGCTGGCCGCCAGCATATTGTCAAAGACAAGAAGGCGTGCTTTGAGTACGCGCTAAACCAAGCATTGCTTGAGTTATCCAAGGAGATCAAATGAACGAGTTTAAGCAGAAGGTATTAACCGCTTCAGTAGATCGTTATGTCCTAACCAAGACGCAGTGCGAGATGTTGCGCCAGGATGCAGAAGTGATCGGAATGAAGCGTGCGCCAGTGCTGTCGAAGGATGGAGTAACGCGTACTGTATCACGTACACGAACTTGCTCATCGTGCTGGATACCTTTCGCCAAACATTACGAATGGATCTACAATGTGATGCGAGAGATTACGGAAGGCATCAATGCCGAGCAATGGCGTTTCGACATTCAAGGCATCCAACAGTTGCAGATACTGCGATACCGCCCACTACAGAAGTTCTCCTGGCATTGGGACACCTACACATCCGAAGCACCAGTACGCAAGCTGACTGCTGTAGTGAACTTGTCCTCGCCAGAGGAGTATATCGGTGGAGGGTTGCAGGCCAAGGCTGATATGGTGAACACTCAGTTCATCCGAGAGCAAGGGGCTGGTTGCTGGTTTCCATCCTACATCGAGCATCGTGCGCGTGCGCCTATATGGGGAACGCGCTGGGTGTTGGTGGCTTGGTTTACTGGACCTGCTTGGAAATGATCCAACTTAATCCAGAGCTATGGATGATGACTCCCAAGGGTGAGGGGCTGGCATTCATCGTTACGGACTATGGAATGGATCATAACAAGATATTCACGGTTATGCTTAATACTGGCGAGATACTTGACTTTGACCTGCGCGACTGTCGTAGATGTGAGAACCCAAGCTTCGGGGTACAAGCACCATCAGTGCCTAATCCCTATTACAACATATAAGGAGAACATAATATGCTAGGTAAAGATGTATCAAAGAATATGCATGAGTTGGCGATGGACAACAAGAAGAAGGGCAAAGAGCGTGGAGCAGGCGGTAAGCCTCGCTCGCGTCAGCAGATGATTGCGATAGCACTCTCTGCTGCTGGGAAGAGCAACAAATCGCCTCGTAAGTTT